>Ga0075436_100000520_pt1 | contig 25057 bp, 18 predicted proteins | sample RhiMethybrSRZTD5_FD_75303 | JGI IMG/M metagenome (GOLD analysis project Ga0075436, IMG submission 75303) | Populus rhizosphere microbial communities from Tennessee, USA - Rhizosphere MetaG P. TD hybrid SRZTD5 | ecosystem: Host-associated > Plants > Roots > Rhizosphere > Soil | place: USA...
GTGAGGTGGACATCGCGGTCGCGCACGGTCACCTGGCGGGCCTCGAAGTTGATTGTCAGATCTTTCGATACAAACGGAGGAACAGCGTCACCGGGCGCGTAGCGGCGCAGCGCGGCGCGAATTCGCGCGAGAAGCTCTTCGATGCCGAAGGGCTTGACGACGTAATCATCGGCCCCAGCGTCCAGAGCGGCAACCTTGTCGCGTTCAGCGTTACGCACCGTGAGCATGATGATCGGAGCGTCCAAGGCGCGGCGAATCTCGCGACACGTCTCCACGCCGCCCATTCCGGGCATGTTCATGTCGAGGAGGACCAGATCGGGCCGCTCTTTGCGGAGGGATTCGAGAGCCTCTTCGCCTGTCTTCGCTTCGGTAATCACGTAGCCTCGTGTAGTAAGCGTGGAGCGGAGGACACGGCGAATTTGCGGCTCGTCGTCAACGACAAGAATGTTGGCGGAGTTCACCGGCCGTCCATCCGGGCATAACTTACAGGCTGCGGTTGGTCCACAGGGAGAGTAAAGGAAAACACGGAGCCGTGGCCCAACTGGCTCGTGACGCTGATATTCCCCTGCTGCGCCGCAATGATGGCTTTCGCGATGGGCAATCCCATGCCGGTGCCGCGAACGAGATATCGTTGATCTTTTCCCCGGTAGAATTTGTCAAAGATCATGGTCTGCTCAAAATCGTCGATGCCGGGGCCGCGGTCCGCGACGCTGGTTGTCACGGTGTCGCCGGTAAGCTCGGCGGTAATCGTGACGGGCTTGTCTTTTGGGGAATAGAGGTTGGCGTTGTCGATGAGTTGAACAAGCGCTTCCTTGGCGCGTTCCAAATCCGCGCGGACGGGAGGAAGACCTTCGCTTATACGTACGCTAATTTGGCGTCCACCTAAAGCGCTTTTGCAATGGGCGAGGGCAGCACCAATGATCTCCTCGATGGGCGTCGGCGCCAAGTCCAGCGCGACCTCCCCGGCCTCCAACTTGGCCATTTCGCCGGCTTCTTCGACAAGATGATTCAGGCGATCGCACTCCTCGTTGATGATGGTCAGAAGTTCGCGGGATTGTGGAGTGTTCGTGGTGCCTGAAGTCAGGAGACCGGTGACGGCAGCCTTCATCGAAGTTAACGGTGTGCGAAAGTCATGGGTGATGGAATCGAGCAGGGCGGATTTCAAACGTTCGCCCTGCCTTTCTGCTTCGGTTTGGCCCAGTTGTTCGACAGCACGCGCGCGTTCGATGGCGATGGCTACCATGCTCCCAATGGCCTCGACGGATTGCTTCGAAAGCGGCGCACCAGAGATTCCCAGGCTGGCAATGGGACGCACGCCCATGCGCACGGGAGTGAAATACTCGGCATGCTCGGCGTCCAGAGTCATTTCGTCGCGCAAAAATGCCGACTTCATCTTCTCTTCATCGAGGTGGGCAGCTCCGAATCCGGAGCGATAAAACTTGTCCTTTTGTGGAAGGAAAAGCTCCGCCGCCCCGACTTCAAAACTCTCGACAATGTAGTCTGGTATCGCGTTCATCAACTGAATGACGTTCCCTTCGCCGAGTAATTGCCGACTGAAGCGATAGAGGCGCTCCACTTCCCTTCTGCGTTGGTTCGCCGCGAGGGCTTCCTTGCGAATGCGCGTGGAAAACTGGCTTCCCGTAATCGATGTAACGAGAAAGGCGAACAGGGCCACCCAATTTTGAGGATCGGCGATGGTAAGAGTCCTTACAGGCGGCAAAAAAAAGTAATTGAAAGCTATCGTCGCCAGCACGGACATGAAGGCGGAAACGACCATTCCCCACACTGCCGATACTGCTAGAATGGCCAGAAGAAAAGACAGTGCGACTGTCGTCTGGTTTACGTGCAGTACGCGTGAGTAGAAAAGAGTAATCAGGGCCACGGCCACGAGGGAAACTGCAGCTCCCGCGATACGGCCGCCGAGGAATCTCTGCATGGGTACATTCTAGCCCAGGCCGGCGATTCCATGTGGAGATAGACTTGCCGAAAAAGCCCGAAGAATGGCTGGAAGTGGCTTCGCCGCCCCAGAAGGCGCGCGGGGGCTTCAAGCTCTTTTTGGGCTACGCGCCGGGCGTCGGAAAAACGTTCAGCATGCTCAGCGAGGCGCTGCGAAGGCGCAGCCGCGGCGAAGATGTGGTGATTGGCGTCGTGGAAACGCACGGGCGCCATGGCATTGAAGAGCTCGCTCAACAATTAGAGGCTGTCCCGCGCAAGAAAAATGAGTACAAAGGCACAGTTTTTGAAGAAATGGACGTGGACGCGATTTTGGCGCGGCGTCCCGAGGTGGTGCTGGTGGACGAGCTTGCCCATACCAACATTCCTGGAAGCAAGCATCGCAAGCGCTACGAAGACGTGCAGGAAATTCTGGCGGCCAAGATTGATGTGATTTCGACATTAAATATTCAGCACATCGAGAGCCTCGCTCCGGTAGTCCGCTCGATCACGGGAATTACGGTACGCGAAACGGTGCCGGACTGGGTGCCATTGACGGCGTCCGAAACGGTTATGGTGGACCTGACGCCGGAAGCGCTGCACAACCGAATGAAGCGAGGCGACGTCTATAGCACCGAAAAGGTCGAGCGTTCGCTGAAGAATTTTTTTCGCCGCGGCAATTTGATTGCGCTGCGGGAACTGGCTTTGCGCCAGGTGGCAGAACAAGTGGACCGCAGCCTCGAGTCGTACATGGAGGCGCAAGACATCCGGAAAAACTGGGGCGTGAGGGAGCGCATGGCGGTGTGCATTTCCGCGAATCCCGCGGGGCAGTATTTGATTGCCAGGGGCGCGAGAATGGCGCGGCGCATGGACGCCGAATTGTACGTGGTGCACGTGGACCGGGAGTTTGGCCCGAAGGAGTCGAATCCGAACGCGCTTGCGGCCAATTTGCGATTCGCGGAAAGCCTGGGAGCCAAAGTGATTCAGCTGAAGGGGAAAAGCGTCGCGGATTCGGTTGCTGAATTTGTCCGCTCGAAGCACATCACGCAGGTAATCTTCGGGCGGGCTCCCGTGCATGACTGGAGGAAATATCTCTATCTCTCGGCGGTGCATCGCTTCTTGCGCGAGTCGCCCGCCGTGGATGTGCACATCGTCACGCAGGAAGCAGAAGAATAAGAGCCGCTCGAGGCACGCGACTGGTCTTGCCATTTGTTCTGCAAATGAGATCACTTTTGGAATATGAGATGTGGCGGAAGCGTGTGGAAGTCGAAGTTACTTTTCACTGGTACTTCAAGTAGTTAGGAGGAAGCGACTGGACGAAGTTGGAAGGACTTAGTGTCCTTCGGAACTCTTATTGCCGCCCTTTGCCGCCTCGTTTTCTCATCCCACTTTTCGCATGGGAAGAACCATTTCAACGACCTTGCTGTTGGCCTCTCGCATCGCGTCGGGCACCGCTTGCGGGTAAGTGTTCATCGTCGTGCGAATATCCGAGTGACGGAGAAGTTCTTGCTGAACCTTTAAGTCCACCTGCAACGAACGAAGCAACGTGGAGTACGAGTGCCGAAAGCTGTGCCAACCTAATGGGCCTAGGCCAGCACGCAATCCGGCAGGAAGCAGGTGATCGCGTTGAATTGTCCAGGGCCAACGCAGACGCCCAGTTCCATACGGACTCGCGAACAGCCAATCTTCCTTGCTTGCGTTGGGAGCAGTCTCAGCCTTGTACTCGAGCAAAAGATCTGCGAGATTACGATGCACCGGCAGTTCCTGTTTGAGTTAGTAGTCTTGACTTCGTCTACCCGGCCTATGACCACTCCGCGTTGAATGTGAACTTCCTGGTTTTTCCCAGTCAAAGTCGCCCCATTGCAAGCCCACAAGCTCGCTCGCCCGCAAGCCAAGGCATGCCGCAACTATGCACATTGTTCTGATTGGCTCTTGAAGATGGTCAAGAAGCAACCGAAACTCCTTCACAGAAAGGATTCTCGACTGTTTCAACCGTTTCGATGAACCTTCTACCCTGACGAGGCTGATAGGATTCATCCTGTCGATATCGATGTATTCCCATTTCATCGCCCAGTTGAATAGAATGTGCATGATGCTGCGCACAGCCCCTTGCTCTTTGCTGCGAGAGCGGCTTGTGAGCTACTCTTCCACAAGCAAGGGTTTCACTTTGGTTATCGGAACGCTTTCCCACTTCGGTTTCACGTGGTGAACAATCCACGAACGGTACTTGCTCGCCGTGGAGTGACGACGGGGAAGTTTTCCCGCATATAGCGGTCAGTAAGAACGCCGAACAACACGTCTTCACGTTGTGGTTCGGAGTTGACCGCCAGGCGGAATGACTCCGCCGCCAGCCACGCTTTCGCTTCCGTAGGATATTGCTCAACGTTGCCGACAATCACTGCTTCCCTCTTGCGCTTGCTAAAAACTATCCCTATCTATACAGAGGCCTTGTCTTGACAAAACCTCAACAGCTTTCCTAAACAAAATCCGAACGCTGAATGAAAGTCCGTTCACAGAATCGTCTCCGCATTTCATGCGTGAGGTGTGTCTGGACGCACTGGTTGGTATGCGGCGGCTATAAGCACATTGGGCGACTCGCAGGACGTATACAGGTCGCCTTAGGAGCTAGGCACGCTGAGGCCCCCAAGCTCTGGCCTATCCGGTGAAAGAACACCACCTACTAATACAGAGGCCCAAAAAAAGGAAAATGTAACGAGGATTTTTTGTACTCGACGAAATATACGCAGAAAATGGAGAGGAGGCCTGGCTAGGTACCAGTACGATTTGCATCATCATCGATTGACCGTGACATGCCATCAAAGACTGACGGCGATTTGTCAGGTCCGATTGCAGCTCTTCTGATCCTCCGTATCTCTTCGGTAGAGCACGCGGTCCCGAACTATGATGCTAAATCCCATAAACGCTTTATCTGGCGTCGCTTACGGGACGAGAAGCCTTACTTCCCCTCTTTAGTTGTCCGTAGCTTGTACGTAACCTAAAATTTGGCACTCCCCCATACATTCGGTATATAGACGAATTGTGAAACATCCTAGAACTGTGATCTCTCACAACGGAACTTCTGGCAAAACCGAGTGTGGCAGTATTCCTTGCGAGGCTTCATTCCACAGATGGAACTGACAGGGAGGAAGCATTCGAACGGCTTTGCTCCGACCCTGCTAGCCTGAAGAGCCCCGAAGTGTGAAGGCATTCCTGGATGCCACCACCGGTTTCGCGACTGGTTCAGTGGGCTGGGCAACTGGCGCCAATCCATTTGCCTGTATAGGCTGCATGACCCTTGATAGTTTGGCCGTTACCAGTAATGGTCATGTCTACGGAACCGGTGCCGTTTTCCGAATCCACGACGTGGATCTTGCCTATACCTTCTGTGGTCATTCCGAACTCCTTCCCGAGTTCGCACGACTTTGCCTTAATTTCCATGTCAGTACCGTCAGATTTCAGCACGGTCCAGACACACTTTGAATCGTCTCCATCGGTCCATGGGTTCGTTGTCAAGTCCTTGGCCCTCACACAGGACTTGTAATTGATGGCCTTTCCGTTCTTGACGACGGCTGCCCATTGTTGCGGAAGCCCCGTCCAAGTTGACGTCTGCGTCATCTGCCAGAGGCCGGTCTTGACCTTCAGTGGCTGGAAATCCGTTGCCGCCAACAAAGCCGCAGCAGTTCCCAAACAGAGTACCGCAACCGCAATCGCTCTTCTCATTTTGTCCTCCTTGATTTTACCAACCGCATAGAAAGCCTTCCTATTTTGTGAGTGCAACTTCCACGCGCCGATTCAGTGCTCGCCCGCCCGCAGTCGCGTTGTCGGCGACCGGCCTTGTGGACCCGAAACCCTGCGAGACGAGTTGACTAGCGTTCGCGCCATGATCTTTCAACCAGGCGATGACCGCGGCGGCGCGGTGCTCGGAGAGGGGTTGGTTACGCGCGTCGTTTCCCTGATTATCCGTATGGCCGGCAATCAACCAACGTGAGGAAGCATGGTTCTGAACTAGCCCGAGCACTGCATTCAGCGCCGGTACGCTATCGGCTCTAAGCTTGGCTGAATCGGTGTCAAACTGGATTCCGTAGATTGTCGCTGAGCCGGTTTGCGCGACGGACCGCTCCAAGGCAGCGGTGTTTTCCTGATGCTTGCTCAAGAGAATTTCAGCGTGGCCGGTTTCGCCGCTCGGGATATCCACTGGCGTAGAGTTTTGGTCGTACCCTGGCGAGGTGGCGGTTGCAACCACGAGTCCCGCGGGCAGAGCTTTGAGTTCGCATTTCCCGGCGCTATCGGTGTTGGCAGATTCAAGGGCGGCGGTTACTGTTGCGCTGCGTATTGGTTTCCTGGTGCCCGCGTCGAGCACCCACAGTGCAAGTGATACCTGGTACTTGAAATCATGCGGATTAACCAGAATGCGAGCGAAATCTACGGCGTAGCCGTCTCTAACGCGAGTCGTGGGGTCGTCAATCAGCAACTGCACGTTGCCGGAGCGCAACAGAGGCCAATATTCCGGCAGCAGGCGTAGGGTCACGAGCTTGCCGATTGGACCAGTCTGGTCAAGCGAATTGATAACCTCTTCGAAGCTGGGAATGCGTGTGCCGTTCAGACTGACCTGAAAATGGGAGTGAAGACGCGGCGCCTGGAAATCGTCAACAAAGATTTGGAGGACTATGGCTTCGATCTTCAAAGGTAAGGCGCCGATGGCCAAAGTAATCGGCCGCGGCATCGACTCTTGTCGTGCTTTGCAGGAGGACTCAGCGAGCGCGCAATCACCAATAATGCGGCTGTAACCATCGCTTCCCCGCTGGTCGTATGCTACGACGTCGCGCAGTTCCTCCGAAGGATCCACAGAAGATGCAAGCAAAATGCGATCGGTTCCCGCCGGTTCATCCGTGGCAGTGGTCCACGGGAAGCGGTGAACCGGAGTGGATTTTCCGGAAAATGGATCAAAACCCGCTGGCCAACCGAAGCCAAGATTATTAATATCACCCGTGCGCACGACGAGATCGGCGTCAGGCCCGTTTTCCGTTCGCTCGTATTTGAGCGCCCAATCGTGTGCCGGATCTCCGGTCGCGCTAGCCGGTGATATAGGAGCTGGCGGGAGCGCTTCCAGAGACTTCCCGGGCATTCCAGAAGGATCGAGCACACTGGCTGGTGCATTCTCCGAAGGCACCGAGGAAGCTTGGACTTGAGTTGTAACCTGAGGTTTTTCGGTTGGCCGTGCCTTGGTTGTGGAATCCGCGGCCCGATCGGCATTCTTGGACCGACATCCAGCAAATGCAAATCCGGTGAAAACCGCGATCGCAAGCAACGCTTGCAAGGCGGCCGGAGGGCAAGTGTGAGAGCGGCCCGCCCTAACCGAATTGTGAAGCGCGACACTCATTTGCGAATGATGGCCTCTTCATAGTGATCGTGCTCGGTGCGGCCATCGTTCAGATGCATTTCCGCATCGAGTGCGAATTTGACTGGGCAGCCCTGCGCCGTGACCCACACTGTTCCTTTCTCAAATCCGCCCGGACCGAGAGTGGCCCGATACAGTCCGGCTTCTATGGACCCCGAACGGGTTGTGTCGACGGAATAGCGGATGGTGTCAAAGCCGTTCACCGACTCCGTCCCCTCACGCAGATTCGAGTCCGCATTGCGAATCAACGCAAACGTGCTGGACATTCCGGAGATCGCGCTGAGGTTCATCCAGGCGCCGTGCCAAGACTCCGTATCGGAGCGAACGCCGTGAATCGGGCGAACGTCTTCGGGCGCTGTGCGCGTTCCATCGATCGTGGTCGGCGTCACATCGGCTTCCCACGCGACCTCGTTGTGCTTGTAGGTGTAACGGAACGAGTCGGGCGGGTTTTGCAGGCGCTCGTAAACGCAATTGAGATCCCACGAAGGGTTTGCGTCACTGGCGGCCGTCGATACGTGCTGAGACTGCATCTCCGCTTTTCGGTCCTCTTTAGCGGACGAATGACCTAATTTGCAGCCCGCAGTCATCAGCATGGCTGAGAGCACTAGCACTTCCACTTGCCTGATATATTTCTGGGATCGCATCGTGATCCTCCCCGTCTGGCTCAAAATGGATTAGCTACCGCCGCCGCAAATTTTTACGTCGGGCTGCCGCTTCGCGAGGCTCTTCTCAAAGACATCCTTTGGAGGGAGGTTTGTGTTGTTTCCAAGCCATTCGGCATCCAATCCCACCTGGCCTTTGGCGATCATAGTGAACTGCTGACAAGGAACCAGGCTCTGCATTCCGGAGTGCGCGGCAGTAGTGGAAATCACCACCTGGAAGTAAGCCGCGCTTTCGACCGAAAGAGGGTTCCCCATCTTCTTGTTGACCCACTGGCCAACAACCGTGTTCTTCAAGAGAACGTCGGACAACGATTCGACGAGGGTGCTCGGAAGCGGAATCTTGCTCATTTCAAAAAGCTCTTCGCTACCCATACGCAGCTCGATTCGAGGCACGGCCATGGCCACAACCAAGCCGAAGGACGCGAATGGCGAGAATGCGAAGTTCTGGTCGATTTGGGCGTCCCCCTCACCTTGTCCTTCCACCTGACTGGAAGAACCCTCGACCTGAATGCCCTCGTCCGTTGAAAATTTCACGTGGAAGCTGCCCTTAGCCACTTCCTCCTTGGTAGTAAAGGCCGGATGAAAGAGCAGGGCCTCGCTGATTTGTAGGGACATCGGAAGATCAGTGAACTCCACCAGGGGAATTGAGACTTTGCCCGGGAGCTTGAGGCGCACTTCGTTCATGGGCGTTTTGTTTTCAGAGGTCTTAATAGTCCAGTCAAAATCAACGTCCCCGCGGAGATCGAGGTCCCTGAACTGCACCCGCATTGCTCCCTTTTCGGCCGCGACCATTCCGAACTGCTGCACGAAATTGCTGATTGTTCCTTTTGCTTCGAGTTCGACGTTGAGGCCATTGGCTTCGCGAGCCAGGTGGACATCGAGGTGCATGTTATGGTCGTCGCCTCCAGGCGCATTGAATAGGTAGTGCACTTTCCATGTAGCAAAATCGCTATCACTGACTTCCACTTCACCTTCATACGAAGTCTGTGTGACATCCGCGTACGCGGTTGGCGCAATCCACGCTTGCAGTTGGCGGCCGAAATCAACGGCGGAAAACGAGGGTGGTGCTGGTGGGGCGAGATAGGCTGAGTTTTGGCGGAGGATTTCGCCAAAGTTAACCGGTGCTTTCCATTGAATGTTTGCATTCTTGAGTGCTTCGCGCAGGGAGGCCCGGTCTGTGCCAACAATCAGGTTCTTGGTATTAGGGTCGATCGCGTAGGCATCCACTTTGCGCAGGTCCAACCCCTGAAACAACACGAAATTGCCGGGAATCAGTTTTGCGCGGAGAGCAGGGGAATCTTCGAAAAGGAAAATGCTGTGATCTTCACTGACGCCGCGGAGCGTACGCCCTACGGTTGCCATGTCCACCACTGAAGTCCGGTCAGAATATTCGACGTGGAACACGCTACCAGGCTGGTTCAAGACGCGGAGGCTGGGGGTCTTGCGAATTCCTGGAACATCCGAAAGGTTTGCCTCAGTGTTGCTGTTTCCCACGGCAGCAGATGCTGATTGCGCCTGCTTACCGTGATCGCTCTTGCAACCGGTGAGGGTAGAGGAAAAGAGTACAAAAGTTGCGCATCCGCAGGCGCGAATTCCTTTCTTGATTCGATTGGGTGCGGCACTCATTGCGCCATCGCTACCTGAAAAGACCAGACGGCGTTAAAGGCGAAGCCGTCGCCTTGTCCGCGGGCGACATCTCCTCCCGAGAACTTTTTGGTCTTCGAGACGGGGCGCAACACAACGGCGTATTCGCCGGGGAGCAGCGGAGAACGCGGTGTCAGTCTGTATTCTCCGGGTTTGGATTTTTCTGCGCTGGCGGCGACTCGCTCTTCCAAGAAGGAGGAGTAAACCTGCCAGTCGGCGGCGGCGCTCTGCCGGGCGTCTTCTTTTCCTTGAGTAGCTCCCACGATGCGGCAAGTATTTTGAGCTGGGGTCAATTTGACGATTGCGGGCTCGTATTCTTCCGGATTGATGCCAGGGGCATTGGCGAAATTGATGGCGAAGGTTGGCAAGAAGTTTTGAAAGATGTTGGTGGAAGACGGGCTGGGGACGCCCCAGACGTATGTGACACTCTGCTTCCGCTTGGCCATCACTCCGGAAAAAATGCTGCCCGCTTGTTGTACGGTCGAGCCACCTACCGGCGAGTTCACCTTGCTGGCTAGGCTATAGGTCGCGGTGTTAACGCCTCCCTGCAATGCTTGCGTGACAACGGAATCGGAAGCCAGTCCCGACATGGAAGAGGGCTTGTTCTTTGTTTGAGCGAGCTGCGCCTTTTCCAAAGGGATAGGCTGCGATGCCGCGCCTTGCGTTACGGACACGGTAGGCATTCGCCAGCCCCGCGGGTTAGTGGCCGAGGCGGCGTTTGCTGGACTTTCAGAAGGCTGCGGAGCAGGAGCCGCGGCGGGCGCGGAAGCGGCCTTATTTGCGGCTAACATCGCGTTCTGTTCTTTCGAAGTGACTCCTGCTTTTTTCAATGCGAGCAAAGCAGTTGGAGAAACGTCATAATTTGCCGGATTCAACTGGATCGCGGAAATGACGATGGATTCGGCTAGGCCGCCTTTAACCATGTTGATGACATCGGCGTTGGTAAGCGGCTTTTGCTGCCCCAATGATACGAAAGGCGCGCAGAACAAGAGCACGCACCCGATTGTCGAAGCCAATTTATTTCGCACAGTGCCATCTCCTTTCATTCCTCTAGCGCGAATCAACCAATCGTGAATGAGCTTGAGCTACCCTCCGTCGATTCCACGACCCTGAATCAAAAGAGCTCGCTCATTTCTTGATGAAATTCACCTCGAAATGAGTCTTGGCCACGCTGTCGTTGGGTTGTTGCCTGGCTTCATCCAGAACCAGTTTTATGGGACAACCTTCGGCGGCCACCCATATGTCGCCTTTGTCATAGCTGCCCGAACCGAACATGGTTGCGAAAGTTTGCTTGTCGGATGAATTTGCGTTCGCGGTATCGATCGAATAGTGTGCCGCGCTGTAGCCGTTTACCGTTCCGTCGTCCGCGTGCTTGAGAGACGAAGTGTCTTTGATGAAGTCAAGCCGCGCGGTCATTATCGTCATGCCCGATCCGGACAGATCAAGAACCGCGGAATCCCAACTGGTCTGGTCGGACTTTATCCCGTGATAGCTATGGGAGCGTCCCGCCTGCTGGATGGTAATGTCCATGGTTTGCGGAGAAACTTCGGCTTCCTTAACCACGGTGTTCTGTTCGTCGATTGCTTTGAACGAGTAGTGGAAGGAATCCCTCGGATTGGCAATGCGATCGCCGATGCAATTGACGTCGATCGTCGGATGTTCTGCGTTTGTACCCGCTGGTGACCTATCATCGCCAGCCGTAGACTTCGCGGGAGAACTGCATCCGACATCAAACAGCAGCACCGATACCGCAGCCGCGAGCAGCGCGCGGGTCGGAGATACCGCCATGTACTTTGCCATTTTTCTTCTACCTCTCATGAGCATTCGATCGCACATGCATTACTAACTACGAATCGTTTGGTGACGTTCGTGTTGACACTCATAGTTCCGTTCCTTCTGCTGAACCTCGTGCTGCTCGCGACGAATTTCACTAATAACCACTCTGCCAATACCAAGGGGGAACACCTCGGGGCCCGACAACGGTTATGTCTAGTGCGTACGCTGAAACGCTCTGCGTGTGGCCGGCTGGGCCACCCGACGTGCTCGTGCAGCTTTGCTCCTGCCAGGAGATGTCATACTCTCCCCACTGCGAATCATCGACTCCCCAATCTCCGCTGGTGGTGTATTGGGCATTGCCGGGACGAACATAGATGCATGCCACTTTCGGCAAATCTGCGTGGTAAAACTGCACACCCGTGACTTGAAAGCCCGTCATCAGCTCGGCGCCTCCACCATAGTGACCTTGCTCGGGCGGAATCACGAGAATCCGGTCCGGCAAGCTATTGGAGAACGTCGCTCCCACGACTTGGCGAACAACCACGAACGTGTGGTTGCCCGAAAACAGTGGGGCGGCCGAGGGGCCGGCGTAAAATGGAACCTGGCGTCCCTGGGAATCGAATGTGTAGGGAACGTTCACCGAGTACGGCGAAAAGGGAAGCAGTTGCGCGGCACGCGCCGCCACGAAGCTGTAGTGAACGCCGGGCATGAACCCACCCGATTTGTACTGCTGGCCGCCGGCAATCTGGACCACCAAGGTCACCGGATCGGTGTCGTAGTAGCCAGAGGCGTTCGGGTCGATGTGGACGACAATCTGACGTTCACTCCAGTCGGCGGGTGCGATTTCAAACTGCAGTTGGTCGGGATTCGGCCGAAACGGGATGGCTTGTGTGGCCCCGGAGACTGGCGAGATGTTCTTTGGGTAATGGAGAGAGCTGAGATACGCACGGCCGGGCTGGGTGCCGAAACCGCAACCTTGAATCACATAGGTGCCATCTGGTCCGGCAACCGGAGTGAAGGCGACCGTCTTTTTTCCGGACACGGCGGTAATTCCGCCTTCAATGCAAATCTGCGTCTGCGCCCGCGGAGGTGAGGTCAGGGGTACCGTGTGGGCCCCCGTCGGAGCATTGTTCATCAATGTCGGTTGGTTTGTTGTCCCAGGGGAGGAATTTCTGACCCCTGGAGAAGACAAGGTCTGACGCGGCTCGAGTTGCGGAGTGGGTTTGAGTAGTGTTTGAGCATCTAGGCGCTGTTCCTTGAGGACAAGAGCGCTCGTTGGACTAGAGGCGTTGGTGGCTCGGCTAGTGCCACCGATAGTTCTTGCAGCACTAACGTTACTGGCAAGCGCGTGCAGCAACTCCGGTTGTAACGTCCATTGCAGGCTGCCCGTCGTGCGCGCTTCCCCTGCCTTCGCGGCGCTCGGCACGTTCTTGACCTGGACGTGCTGATTCGGCAAAGGGGCGGACCCTTGGCCTTCCTGCGCGGACGAAGCGATCGAAGCGCACATTACGCATGCCAATCCAAGTCTCACTCTCAGTTTATGGCGCACGGCTTGGTCTCCTTTCGGCTCGTGGGCTCCGTTGTTACATTCCGCTCCGCGTTAGTGAGCCGTTGCCGGCTTGCCGGTCCACGGATCGACACCGCGGGGACCAGTGATCGTCACGTTCACCGCGTAGTTCGAACCGGTGTTATCCGCAAAACAATCAGGCTGCCCAAAACCGCCGCATCCCGAGTAAGTGCACGTTTGCCCTTCCCACACAACATGCATGTCGGTTCCGACGAAAGACAGTGTGAAAGTTCCTTCCGTGTGCAGCGCCCCCGACGCACACTCCAGTTTCCGGTAGCAGAGCGCGGCGCTTTCCACGACAAAACCAGGTTGAAGATTCTTGAACTGGTAAATATCCTCCCCACCGGGCATCCAAACCGAAAAATTAGGATGATCTTTGTTGTAATGAACATTCGGGTCAGTCCAGGAAACCTCGGCGGTGTATCCGGCGATGTTGGGCACAACGGTGGCAGAGGAAGGCGAGGCGTATGCAGCTTGGAAGGCCGAGGTGTCCGTGGGAGTGAATTTGTTTAGGGAGAAATCCGTCTTTGGAATATATGGCAGCATCCTGGTCTCGCGAGCCGCGTAGAATTTGCAGCCACCTCGAGTGGCCTGTTTGCCGTCGTTGCGCTGGACGACCAGCGTCAGGTTGTCGTGATCGAGTAAGCCGGCCAGGTTTTGATCGAGTGTAAGCTTGATTCCGTTGTCGTTCCACTCCTGGATCTGGAAGTCCTCGCGAAACGTGTTCTGGTAGTAGATGTAAACCTTGGCGTTCGGGCCGGTGTCGCCGAACGAACAACCTGTAATTGTGTAGAAGTTGTACTTGGGATCGGGCGTAAAGGTTGCGGGCCCATCCAGACCGCTCACCGTCAAGATTCTCATCGTTGCATCGTTGGTGCAGGCGATAGCTGTGCCCGCCTTAACATTCGCGGGCATTGCGCCGAGCGAAGTCAATGCGTTGCCGGGCGCGGGGTTGGCCGGAGGGTCGTGTTTTTGCGGCGTTTGGGGCGAAAGGAGCGTTGGATTCGCGCTGGTTGCGGAGGCCGCGGCTCCTGATGGGCTGCCCGTTCTTGCTCCCGCCGCGGAGCTGGTCTGTAGGGGGATCGTTTGCGGCTGCGCGCGCCGCAGCGAGGAGGTCTTGACCATCTGCGATGCTTCCAGTTGCGCACCGTTTCTTTGCTTCTCGAGGACAGCGATAATGTCTCTGGAATTGAGATTCCTCACGAGCTGGGTATTGGGGTTTTTGACGGGCGAGGCTATCTGCGGCGGACCAAGCTTGATGCTTCGGGGACTCGATACACCGGACTTCTTGCCGGCGTCACCCATCATTGCGTTCAGCACGTTATTGCTGACTCCTGCCTTGTGCAGAGCGATAAGCGTATTTGGCGAAAGATCGAACTCGGCACCTCCGGACTGAACCGCAGCCCTGATCTCGCGAATGATGTCGGACTCGCTCCGCCGTTCCTGCACCATGCGAAGGACGTCGGAGTTGGTCATCCTTTCCTGCGCTTTCTGTGCGGTAACGGCCGGTCCCTGAGTCTTGGCCGCAGACCTTAGCGTGCTGGTTGCCAAAGTCAGCGCAACAAGAGCTACAACCACTGCCCACCGTTTGTTTTTGCTCATCGCAAACCTCCTCGAAATCTGTGCCGCGTATCCCCCAACTCACCCTTGCTCACTGCTGTCCTTGCTGCACACGTTGAATGCATTGCTGATCGGGTTTTCCAGTGAGCGGATCGGTGCAGCGAGGCCCGTAAGCCATAACGACCAACTGGTAGTACGAGCCTGTATGGTTGTGCTTGTTGACCAGTGGCATTGCAGCATCAAAGCTGGAGCAACTCGCATCCGCGAGATAAACGTGCAGCGCATTGCCATCCCATTGGGCGCGCCAGGTTCCGAAGCGCTCGTAGTACGTCGTGATGAAGGGTTGAGATTTGTCGCTGCACGTGATGTCGAACGTTTTCAGCTGAGCTGATTTTGCGGTCCAGCCGGGCGCCAGTCCGCTGAAGTCGTAAGAGTCATATTGCTGATCCGGTGCCTGTGCATGGGGGTCGAACTTCTCGCCATCGACAAACCGCGAAACGTACGCCGAGGGGCCCGCCGCCTTTCCATCAATAAGTGCTGGCGAGGAATATTCAGGGCTGAACGATTTGTTGTCTTGGCTCCAGGTCACAAGGTGCGCCCAGCGCGAAGGGATTAACTGCAGCGGCGCAGGAGCGCGGACGGCATGAAACTTGAAGCCACCTTTGCTGGCCTGTGTTCCGTCGGCGCGCTGAATTACCAGCGTGATGTCGTCTTGATCGAGCACCCCGCTAATCTTGGGATCCAGGCTGAGCTTGATCCAGTTGTCATGCCACTCCTGGATCTGAAAGCCCTCGCGGAAGGCCCCGCCCTTGTAGATGTAAGCCTTCGCATCCGGACCGGACGTTCCGAACGAACAGCCAGCCACTGTGTAGAGGTCGTAGGCGATCAACGGAGTGAAAACCGCCGGGGCAGGCGAGCCCGCGACGTTCAGAATTCGCATCGTAGGATTAGTAGCGCAGGTAATCGCCAAATTGCCCGACGCGTTTGAAGCCAGCACCCCGATCTTCGAATTAGTTGATCCGGAAACGGGCGGATTAATGCTGCCGCCACCGGCCTTGCTAGATGAACCTGATCCACCATTGCTTACAGGAACGGAAGCGCTGCCGCGGGCGGCTTGCGATGTGGTACCCGGGCTTGCCTGCGTGCTCGCAGAGCGGGAATTGCCGCCCAGAAGTTGCCCGTTGTGGGAAGCCATCGTTTGGGAAGAACCTGTCAACTCCGGTTTTCCCGGTTGCACCCCCAGTTTCGCCCGGGCCATCACTTCGGCGTCTACGGCCTGCCTTTGACTCTGCAAGACGGACAGCGCGGCGGAATCGAGCTGAATGGCGCGCGGGTTCTGCACTTCGGGGAGTTGCTTTGCTGCGGACAGGTCAGGACCGGCCTGGAGCTTTGCCTTTTGGCTCGTGCCGCGCGGGGCCGCCGGCGGAACTTCGCGCTGATTGGTGGCGCCGTCTCCAATTTGACGAGAGCCGCCATTCTGTTGTCCTCGCGCGGGCCCGGCCGCAAGGAAGCAAGCACCCATCACAACCATTCCCAGGAAGCGAATCTTCATGAGGGCTCCTATGCTGGTAACCGCGCGAAACCCAAATTCCCTCAGGTTGCTCTTGACCACGAAAGTTGGCACCCGCGCGCCGTGGCTTCAGACTGCAAGCGGACAGGTTCGTACGTCAAAGGAACTGCGGCTGAGATAAACCTGACTTTGTATCTTTTTGATTTGGAAAGGTTTAGAAGCCTGAGTTACTTATGGGGAGGTGACAGAGTGGCAGGCGGCAGCGCTCAGAAGGAACAACCAGCTTAATTGCCAGCTCTCTTCGCCTCGACCTTGGCTTGTGAAGCGGTAGCAAGTTGCTCCGCCTGGCGGGCGATCAGCTCCAGCCCGCGGGCTCGCGCTTCCATGGCGAGCGCCTTGAGCTGGGCGTGGGATGCGTCGGGATTGCTGGTTGTATTCAACTCCGCCAACGCTCGGCGCGCATCAAGTTCAATGGGGTAATAACCAAGCTGCTTGGCCGCGGCGATCGCGGAACGGATTTGCTGCCTGGCGGCATTGATCGAGCTCGAATCGGAGCCTGTTGCTTGGATTCTAGCCGCCTGGATGGCGGCCGGCAGTTTCAGAGCCGGATCCAAGCTTGTGTGACTGAGCTCAATCGCGCGCCGAATCGCCTGGCGCGAATCCTCCAATTTTCCTTCCACCAGGAGGCATCGGCTGAGCAAAGTATAGGCCTCGGCTGCACTTGGATCTTCGTGTTCCTTTTCAAACTGGGCAATCGCCGCTCGCACCAGGGGCTCAGCTTGATCCGCATGGCCTTCATCGAGATCCACGCTCGCCAGTCCTGCCTGGCTTTCAGCGACCAGTCCGCTCTCGTCTGCTTTTTGTCGAAGCTGGAGCGCTTCTTGAAATTGCTGGCGCGCGCCTTTCAAATCCCCTTCGGCCTTTAAGGTCTCCCCCAATGTGTGAAGATACGCCGTCAAATACTGATAGGAGCCTTGGTTGGGACGGCTAAGTTCAACGGCCTGTTGCGCCAGACGATGCGCGTCCTTCACGCGGCCTTCCGCAAGAGCAAGGTCTGCAAGGCGATCCAACACATAATCCGGCGAGCCGTTTTCCAGGGAATTCTGAATATTCAAAGCCTGCTCGTAGGCTTTCGCTGCTTGTGATAAATGACCTCGGAGAAACAATATGTCGGCGATGTTGCCAAGGGCGGTCGAGGTGTTGCCTCTATCGCCGGCCTCTTCGAAATTCACTTTGGCCTGACGATACAATTTCTCTGCGCGATCCAGGTTGCCTTGATTTTCATAACCAATCGCCATGTTGTTCAGGATTGCGCCGGTTTTAGCGTGGTCCCCGATGCCCTCCAGCAAAGTGAGTGCCCTCTGGTAAGTGGCGATAGCTTTCTCCAGATGGCCCAGCGTTCCTTCCGTGTCTGCCATCAAGCGAAGAGTATCGGCGGCCATCAAGAAGTTTCCGGCATTCATGTACACGTTATAAGCTTCCTCGCACGCCGCAGAAGCTTGTGTCGGCTCCTGACTGTAATTTAAGTTCATACACTCCTCTTTCCGCGCCTGTGCATAGATAATTCGATTGCCCAATATTTCCGCCTTTTTTTCTGCGCTTCGGATCAAGACAATACGCGCCGGAATGTTGGCTGGTACCGCTCGCGCGCCCAAAAGGTCGATTCGGGGATCCTCGCTTGCAGGCGCCGGCAGTTTTCTCAATCGAGAAATGGTCTCCAAGGCCTGGCTGTCATGGCTGGCTGCGTGTTGTGCACCCGCAAGCAACAAACCGTACTCTACGCTGTCGGGGAAAAGTTCAAAAAGGACGTGATAGGTGGATGCCGCCTTTTCGTAGTCCGGCAAGCTTTCGTAGTAATCTCCCTCAACCAGGAGCTGATCGACCTTCGCCACCCTGTTCGCGAGGTCGAGAGCATTCTTGGCTTCCTCTTTCCGTTTTTGTTGATAGCCGAGTCCACTCCATGCTCGAGACAACATGGTGTGCGCCAAAGGAAAGTCTGGCTCGGCGCGGACGGCTTGCTCCAGCAGGTTCTTGGCGGCCAATGTATCGAATTGCCGCAGTTTCTCGATCCCCAGCGCGTAAAAACGCGCCGCGTCTCTGTCTCTCGGTACAGAAGCTAGAATTCCTGCCTGGTCCGTATCGTCCAGTTTAGGAATCCCCAGTCGCTCGCGTAGCCGGGCTCCCACACGGGAAACCAGTTTGAAGAGGTCCTGGCTGCCGCCTACTTCGGCAATTTCCGCCAGAATTTCTCCTCTCTGCGCATCTTGAAGACGCACATCCAGGCGAATCTGTTCGTGATCTCTTGAGCCTGCCGTCGTGTACGATCCTAGAATCAGGTAGTCGCTGTTGAGAGCCTTCCCGATTCGCGTCGTAGTTTCTTGATTGAGCGTATCGGTTTGCGACCACGGTGCCGCGGCTCGGAGGTGGGCGATGTCTTCTCCTGATACCAGCCGCAGCTTGTCACCTCCCGCAAGCTCCGTGCTTAGCATTTCTGAAAGACCGGTAGATACCCACGCATCGCTCGGCTTGCCAGATATGTTGTGAAACCCAAGCACCGCCGCCGACTTGCGAGGCTTGATTGGCAAGTCATGAGTGACGCTTGAGTTGTCCTGTTTTCGCAGCAGTACTGCCAATTTATTTCGAATCGCCCACCCGGCGCCGGCAAGTAGCAGAGTGGCCGCAAGCAATAAACCGAACACTCGTCTCGCGGAAGCCCGCGATGCGCCTCCTGATCGACCTTCTGAAATGCTGGCGTTTGCTGCACTTGAAACTTCTGCTGCAAATACCGGCGCGATGAAGCGATACCCATGACGCGGCACAGTCTCTATAAATCGCGGATTTTCAGGGTCGTCGGCAATTGCGGCACGCAATTTCTTCACAATGACGTTCAGGCTACCGTCAAAGTCCACATGCGTGCCTTCCGGCCAAAGCTTTTGCCGCAACACTTCGCGGGTAACAATTTCGCCGCGCTTCTCCAGCAGGAGAACGAGGACGCAAAAAGGTTGATCATGGATCTTGATTCGTGTTCCGTTACGGGTAAGGGAGTTGCGTTCCGGATCCGCCTCAAACTGGCCGAATCGGAAGATGCGCAAGGACCTGGCCAAAGGTTCCATATCCAAGAGGTTAACGAATTAAGTCATGATACCACACGCCGGGGCCTTCCATTGTTTGACTAGGCGCCTGCTACCCGCGCCGTGTTCCGGGTGGGCGGGAGGGTCGGATAAATGGCAGTTATGTCAATCTGAACTTGGGATCTAGCACGCACGTCCGGCTGTCACTCGCGCCGCTGAAGATAGGTACATTAGCCAGATCGTTGTTTGTTATCGCCGCCTTTGCCGCCTCGTTTTTCCGTAACTTCCGTCAGACCAAAAGGATATGGCGGAAGCGTGTGGGAGTCGAACCCACCATTCGACCCGCGAAGGACCGAATCGCCGGCTTTGAAGGCCGGGGAGATCACCGGACCCCTTTCGCCTCCGCGAGCAGTATAGAGGAGGCGGCAAGGCACGCTCAAGGCAAGGACAGATGAGTCGATGCGGTGAGTCAGGCGCGCTGGGAAACAAGCGCTGCGGCTTGGTTGGTGCGGATAAGCGCAGCGACGAGGTCATAGAGTGCCGGGGCGGTGCAAACCTCGTAGTAGCAATGTTCGGTGGCACGACCAACTTTTCCGTCGGGAAGCAACTGGCGCGCGAAGGCTTTGCGAAGCACCAGCAATTCGACGGATTCGCCGAGAGGGACCTCGCCGAAGAAGAGAGTAACGTTTTGCCTGCCCCACGGCAGGTCTAGTTTTGTTTCAACGGAATCGAGGGAAATTTCTTCGGAGAGTTTCTTGAAACCTTCCTCATTGAGCTCGATGCCGTTCATGTTGTAACGGACAAGAAACTCGTCCAATTCCTCCGCGGAAGCACCTTCCATGGTGTTCAGAAATTGAAAGACGGAAAAATGGGTTTTCTGTTTCGAGAGCATACGCTTGGAAAGCTTGGCGCAGCCTGAGAGACGGTCGGAAAGATTGAGCGCTTTCGAGATCATTATGCGCGAATCTCCGTCCACCCAATAGGTTGGCGCGTCGCCCTGGAAAGCGACGCCGAGGCCAAGTTCGAGAGAAGGAAAATCGCTGGAAGAGGCGCGCTCATTGTAGGAATTGCAGACTGCAAGAATCTGGCGGGAAAGAATGCAGGCTTTAGCGACGGGGCGCGCGTAGGCCGCGGAAGATTCGGTTTCGAAGATGGCGAGAATGATAGCGTCGCCTTCGATGAACACTTTCTTTGCGTCGAAGCGGTCGAGAAGTTTTTTTACCGGCTCGTGCAAATTCAGGCTGAAATGCGAAGCAGGATTGAGGCCACGCGAGAGAAGATCCTGTGTCATGCGCGTGGAGCCGCGGACGTCCGCCTTGATAATGACGTGAGAAATCACGTTGTCCTGCGCGGGGCGAGCCTCCTCCTGCAGAACGCACTCGTAAAGCCGATTGTTCATGCGCGACAATTCGCGGGCCTTTTCCGTCGTGACCAAGTTGATGCGCTCCATGGCGGTGGTCAGATGCTCGGCGTCTCGCAGGTCGCGGTGCAGGCGGAAGAAATCGCCAGCGAAGCGCAAAATGAATTCCTTCATTTCGTCGCGGGAATACCGCTGGATTCTTCGGGAGAGCTCCTCAATGGTCCGCAGGGACAATTTCTTCGCAGGAACCTGTTTGATGACCCTCTCCACTTGCTTCAGCTCATCCTTGGAGACCAGAGCACGGCGAAGCTGCTGAAGATGCAACGGTGGGCAATACTCGGCCGCGATCGGCCGAACCTCATAGCTAGCCAGGACATGAAAAAGCATTTCGTGCTGCTCGAGACGGTCGAGAAGCCGCGTCAAAAGCTGTGCGCGAAGAGGCGCTGACTCTTCAGAGCCGGCTTTTGGATCGAACAGGCGCAGAGTGTTTTCCGGATCATCGAGAAACTCTCCGAGCCGCGATGCTTTGCCCTTGCGGAAGAAGTCCAATTTCTGGCGAGCGTCTTCGACCTGCGGGCCCACCTCTTCCAGCTTCAATTCCTGGTGCTGGAGGCGGCTTTCGATGTCGTGGAGCGAGGCTTTCAGGTCCGCGGGATTATCGGAGCTCAGGAATTTATTGAAAAAACCCTCGCCGCGTTCCAGGCGCCTCCGAGTAGCTTCGCGCTGCTCCTCAAGATTGGTAATTTCATTGCGGACGGCCTGAACGCTTTCGAGCAAAGCCGTGTGCGTTTCAACGGCTTCCTTATGCGCGGGATCGTCCGAGACGGTGATGCCTGCCTCGCGGAGAAACTCCTGAAAGAGGGCGTCCATAGCCTCGAAGCGGTCCGGATCTCGCGCGTAATTTCCAAGCAGCACATAATGTTCGAGAAAGAAAACGTCATCCTTGCCGCCATCCAGAAAAATCAATCGGTTTTTGCAGAGTTCATAGTAGGGAGCGAAGTCCTCGCCGAACAAGGCGCGGCGGGTCTTGACTATGGTGTTCTCTTCGACGTCCACCAGAATCTGAGCCACCTGCTGGCCCACGCGGCGAACCACTGCACGACGCGAAGTCTGCAACTCCGACAAGCGCGCCTTGATGACATGGGCCTGTTGGCTGCGCTCGAAATGCTCGCCGCGCTTGCGAATCCATTCTTTCCCTTCGAGAATGATATTCGCGAACTGATTGCCGATTTCAGAGGTGAGGAATTTCAGCAGGCTCAGGCGAAAAAGGAGGTCGATCTCGATGTTCTTGTGATATTTGGCTTGCGTCAGCGAGCTTTGGAGAAGCTCGGACAGCAGTTTGCGAAACGCGACGGAGTCCGGCCCGCGCGACGGGCGCGGCTCCATGCCAGGGGATTGGGCGGAGTTGGTGTGCTGCCGGATGAGATCGAGGAGATAATCGCGGGCGGCTTGAACAAACTTGGGGCTGAGGAAAACGTCGTGGTGAATATTGTCCACGCCGATGGCCAGCGTCCCCATAGGCAGCGAGACGTTATAGCTCTTCAAGCCGATTCCAGATGGCTCGGACGAGCTAAGTATGGAGAGTTCGTTGGACATTTCCTTCAGCCACGGGCTCTTCCCAAGCTAGCAGTCAGACGGAGACCCAGCAAGGAACCCAAAGGTCAGGCGTAACCAGATAGTTAGGGGCGAGGCGTGCGGGAACGAGTTACGAGGGATCTAACACAGAAATACGACGGGAGTCTGCACCTAAATGCTCCAGCCGAACCCGAACCATGGGCCAGGGTGACGGGAGGGGAAACTTTTCCGACCATTCGAGAATTGCGACGGCGGGCGTTGCAAACATATCTTCCAGCCCCAAGGTTTCAAAGTCATGGAAACTCTCGATCCGGTAAAGATCCGCGTGATAGACCTTGGCTTGGGTCTGTTTGCCATAAACGTGGACGAGGGTGAACGTGGGGCTGGTCACATCGTTTTCGCTTGCGGCACCGAGGCCGGAGACCAAGCCCTTGGTCAGAGTGGTTTTGCCGGTGCCCAGGTCACCCGTAAGTAGCACCAGGACAGGCGGTTGCAGTCGTTTGGCGAATTCCCTGCCCCAATGGATGGTCTCCTCGGCGGAATGCGTGATGGTTTCTTCAGGCAAGGTCGCGCAACTCCATGAGCAGTTGGCGATATACGTCAGGGAGGGTGTCCGCAAGTTCACCTGCTAGCAGCCCGGTTTCCTCATGCTGGGGGATTCGTTCATCCCCTGCTCGGCCGTGGAGGTAAGCGCCAAGCGCCAGCGCCCGCTCCCAGTGCTGCAAGCCGAGGTGGGAGACGGTGCCAGCAAGAATCCCGGTGAGCACGTCACCGGTGCCGCCCTTGGCCATGCCCGCGTTGCCAGTTGTATTTACAAAAGAATGCCCGTCAGGCGTAGCGAGAATCGTGTGGAATCCCTTCAGGATGACGTGCGCCTTCCAAGCCTTGGCTGCCTTCAGGGCTGTTCCTAGCCGGTCTGCTTGCACTGTTGCATTCGAAACACCGAGCAGCCGAGCCATCTCTCCGGGATGGGGTGTAAGGGCAAGATACTGCGTCTTTCGTTTGGCCAAGTCTCGCGGTCGACCAGCAAACGCGTTGAGTCCATCAGCGTCGAGAACGACGGGAAGTTCCGTTTGGCGGACAAGAGAAGTAACGAAACGCTGCGTTTCCTTGTGCGTCCCGACCCCGGGCCCGATGGCAAGAAGAGTCTTGCCTTGCATAAGGGCGTGCAGACGACCAGCTTTGCCATTCGCCGCGGCGATCGTGCCCACTTTGGTGGAACTAAGCGGTTCGGTCATAACCTCCGCCTGCGCGGCGGCGATGATGGGAAGCACGGCATCTGGAGTCGCTACCGTCACCAGTCCGGCTCCCGCCCGAAGCGCGCCGCGCCCCGCCAGAATCGCCGCGCCGGACTTGCCCAGCGACCCGGCGAAGATCAAAACATGACCAAACTTGCCCTTGTGAGAATCGGCTTGACGGACCAACGGAAGTTCCAAGAACTCTCGAGGCTCGATCCAGCGAACCTTGCCTTTGCCTAGCTCTTCGATAAGTTCCCGAGGTGAACCAATGTCGCGCACGCGTAGCTTTCCGCAGCATGCGGAGTCGCGCGACACAAGCTGACCGATCTTAGGCGCGGTGAACGTAGCCGTTGCATTCGCGCGAATCACCGGGCCTTCCGAAGGCTCTCCGTCGGAAGGAAGGCCGGATGGAGTATCCACAGCAACTACGGCTTCAGGACGCAAAGAAGTGGCGTTACGCGAAATCTGGTTGAGGTCTTCAATCACCGAGGCAAGAAGACCTTCTACTTTGCCTTTTAAGCCAGTGCCGAGGAGCGCGTCTACAATCACGCGCGATTTGGCCACTTCTCCGCGAATCTGCTCCCATTTGGCACCACTCGTGATTTCCTGAATCTTGGCTCCTGATTTTTTCAGGCGAGCGAGATTTTCGGAAGCATCTCCCCGAACGGCGTCTTGTTCCGCGAAAAGATAAACGCTGGGTTTGAGTCCCTTCTCTTGAAGATGCCTGCCAACCACGAAACCATCGCCGCCGTTGTTGCCCTTGCCACAAAGGACAGCCGCATGACTCGTGGCAACCTCGTCATAGGCAGAACGAAGAAAATCGAAAAACTGCGTCCCCGCGTTTTCCATAAGTTGCAGGCTGGGAATGCCGTAGCGTTCGGTGGTGAGACGGTCCACCTCGCGCATTTCGGCTGCGGTGAGAGCTTTCATGGGAAGTTCATGGAGCGGTTAGAGCATCCATCCACCGCTGACGTTGACGACTTGTCCGGTGACATATTCCGCCTCTTCGGAAGCGAAAAAAGCAACCGTGGCCGCGACATCTTCGACCGTGGGCGGGCGGCCAATCGGGAAGCGCGCATCGCGGATGCGGCGCGCTTCCTCCAACGTCAATTCATTTTCGTCGATGCTGGAAGGGTTTACCACGTTGACCGTAATGCCGTTCTTGGCTTCTTCGAGCGCCAGGGAGCGCGACAGCGCCACAACAGCAGCCTTGGCGGCAGCATAGGCCGAGATTTTCGCTTGGCCGAAGGCGCGCTCCGCGCCTACCGCACCCATATTGATGATGCGTCCCCAGCGCGCTTTTCTCATGTGCGGCAGCGCGGCGCGGCACATATAAAGGACTGTAAAAAGGTTCGATGAAAAAATGCTCTGCCAATCCGGGAGAGACGATTCGCCGAGCATCCCCCAGCGAAAATCGCCCACATTGTTGACCACAATGTCCAGGCGCCCGTAGCGGTCCGCCACGGTTTTGATAAGCTGGTCGCAGCGATTCGAATCGGTGATGTCCGTCTCGACGGCAACGCAGTCCGCTCCGCCAGCCTGCAACTGGCGCAGCGTCTGTTGGGCCGCCACTTTGTTGGAGCGATAGGCAATAGCGATGCGCGCGCCATCTTGCGCGAGCCGCAACGCCAGCCCCCGGCCGATGCCCCGGCTTCCGCCGGTCACCAGCGCCACACGATTCCGAAGCGCCATTTTTCCCCAGCCAATCCCTTGAAGGTTTTTCAGTATAGCTTACGCGAAGCAGCTGTTCTACCGCAGCCGCGT
>Ga0075436_100000521_pt1 | contig 25029 bp, 22 predicted proteins | sample RhiMethybrSRZTD5_FD_75303 | JGI IMG/M metagenome (GOLD analysis project Ga0075436, IMG submission 75303) | Populus rhizosphere microbial communities from Tennessee, USA - Rhizosphere MetaG P. TD hybrid SRZTD5 | ecosystem: Host-associated > Plants > Roots > Rhizosphere > Soil | place: USA...
CTCCCCACCATACTTCTTCGCCAGGATGTGCGTCATCGCCGCCGTCAGCGTCGTCTTGCCGTGATCCACGTGTCCAATCGTCCCAACGTTCACGTGGGGCTTGGTGCGCTCGAATTTGCCTTTTGCCATCTCGTTTTCCTGGTCTGCCTCTGGTGCCCATGACGCGGATTGAACGCGTGACCTCTCCCTTACCAAGGGAGTGCTCTACCACTGAGCTACATGGGCGAATGCTGGGAAGTCATCCGGTTTTGTGGAGCGGGTGAAGGGAATCGAACCCTCGTCATAAGCTTGGAAGGCTTCTGCTCTACCATTGAGCTACACCCGCCTTCTAATCGATCCTTGAGTATCACTTCACCCGCGTATCGCTTCACCCGCCTACTTTCCACCCCGGGCGCCCTGAAAGCTGGTGGAGGGGGTTGGATTCGAACCAACGTAGGCGCAAGGCCAACAGATTTACAGTCTGCCCCCTTTAGCCGCTCGGGCACCCCTCCGGCGGAACCCGAAATTATGCGAATTATCCGACGCTTGGTCAAGAAATGCGGCGGAATTCCTATGTTCTGCTTCTCTATGTCCCGTACCGAACCGGAGAGCCAAGCGCCTGCAGCGCCGCGAGCGCGCTGTAGCAGGCGAGCCAGGAAGTCTTCGGGTTCTCGGGCGCAGGAACGTTCTCGAGGCGCAGGCTGAAGCGCCCGGAACGACCCGACACGCGGATCGTATGGGTGTTCAGGGTCAGCCCGGGATCGGCCACGACCTTCAGCCGCGTCCGGTCCGGGCCGATTCCGCCCAGCGCCAGGATTGCCGCGATGTTGACGTTCTGCGGGAAGTGCGGCACGCCTTCGCGCGCGCTGCCTTCGAAGAGCGTGAGCGGACCTTTCAGATCGTCGAGCGCGAAGCCCCGGCTTTCGACATAGGCGATCTCCTTCCACGCCGCCGGCGGCTTGGCGACCTCGATCGAGGCCTCGTCGACCCCGGCGAGGCAGGCCGTCCGGAGCGCATCGAGGCCGCCGATCCCGCCCGAAGGCACGAAGAGCAGCGCGCCGGTGCGCCGCGCCGCGGCTTCCGCCGCAGTGCGCAGCGCATCGTCGATCAATGCGCCGGCGGAGAGCACAACGACGCCGATTCCCGCTTCCAGGAGCCCCAACAGATGCTCCCGCACCGCTTCGTGCGAAGCCGCCTCGATCACCGCTTGTGGTTTTTCTGCCGCAAGCGCCTTCCACGTCTCGACATATTTCACGGAAAACTCGCGCGCGAGCTCGCGTGCGCGCGCAGCGCCCCCGGGACGGCCCAATAACGCCACGATTTCAAAGCTTCCCAGCTCGGCGCGGTGCGCGTGTTCGAGCACCAGGCGAGCGATGGTTCCGCCTCCGATCAGGGCAATGCGCATGATTTCCTTATCGTAATTCCGTATAGCAGTATCATTGCCGGCTGGGAGAGAACAATGCGCATCGCGATTCTAGAAGACGATCCCGATCAGCTGGCGCTCCTGCGGCGCTGGATCACCGACGACGGGCACGACGTCCACGCCTACGTGAGCGGTCGCGAGGCCATGAAGATGGCCGGCCGCGAGAGCTTCGACCTCTTCATGCTCGACTGGCAGGTCCCGGACGTGACCGGGGCCGAGGTGCTGATGTGGGTGCGCGCCAACGTTTCCAAGAGCGTGCCGGTCCTTTTCGTCACGGTTCGCGACTCCGAGCAGGATATCGTGTTCGCCCTGGAGCATGGCGCCGACGACTACATGGTGAAGCCGGTGCGGCGCCAGGAGTTGCTGGCACGGGTGCACGCCCTGCTGCGCCGGGCCTACCCAAGCGAAGAGAAGAAGCTGCTCGCTTTTCCGCCGTTCGAGATCGACACCCAGCGCAACGAGGTCCGCAAGGACGGCGCGAGAGTGGACCTGACCCCCAAGGAATTCGAGCTTACGGTTACGCTGTTCCGCAACATTGGCCGCCTCATGTCGCGCGGCCATCTCCAGGAGACCGTCTGGGGAAGAAGCGGCGATCTCGCGACCCGCACCGTGGACACGCACGTCAGCCAGGTCCGTAAGAAGCTCGACCTGCGTCCGGAGTCGGGGTACCGCGTGGTGCCCATCTACAACTACGGCTACCGCCTCGAGAAGATCACCCCGCCGTAGAAAAAATAAGGGCGACCCCGATGGGGCCGCCCTTAGAGCTCCGGTGCCAGAGGAGGAGGAGGAGGCGACCGGTGCTGCGATGCAACAGTACCAGCCTTTAACCGGAATAGCAAGACCGGGAATTCTCCTCAAAACACTTTTGCATACAATGCAAAAGTGGGCGATTCGCTCAGTGAGATGGCGGTGTTCGCGAGGGTGGTCGCGACTGGAAGCCTTTCGGCCGCCGCTCGCGAGCTGAGCCTCTCTCCCGCGATGGTGAGCCGCAGGCTCGCGGCGCTGGAAGCGCGTTTAGGGGTTCGACTGGTGAATCGCACCACGCGCAGTCTGCACCTCACCGACGAAGGGGCGAGCTACTACGAGAGCTGCGCCCGGGTGCTCTCGGAGATCGAACACGCGAACGCGTCGGTCTCGGCGGGTCGCCGCGAGCCGCAGGGGACCCTGCGGGTCGCGCTGCCCGCCGCGTTCGGCAATCAGTATGTCGCGCCCCTCGTCCCGCAGTTCGCGACGCTCTATCCCGCGGTGCAGCTCGCGCTCAGCCTTTCCGACCGCAGCGTGAACCTCGTGGAGGACGGCTTCGACCTCGCCGTCCGGATCGCGGCGCTGGCGGACTCCTCCCTAGCTGCGCGCAAGCTCGCTCCCAATCGACGCGTCGTCTGCGCCAGCCCCGAGTATCTGCGCCACCACGGTGCACCGACCTCCCCGGCCGAGCTCGCGCAGCACAACTGCCTGCTCGCATCCGACTTCGGCGGCACCTGGGAATACCGGGATACGGGGGGCAAGCCTGGCTCGGTTCGGGTGAGCGGCCGCTATGTGTGCGACAACTGGGAGGTGCTGCGCGAGTGGGCGCTCGCCGGCCTGGGCATCGCGCTCAAGTCGACGTGGGACGTGCGCCGCCACCTCTCGAGCGGCGCGCTGGTTTCGCTACTTCCGGGCTATAGCTTCGACAGCGACGTGGCAATTTACGCGGTCTATCCTCACCGGCGTCATCTCCCGGCCAAGACGCGCGCCTTCATCGATTTTCTCGCGAGCTCCTTCGGTCCCGAACCTTTCTGGGACCGCGTGGTCGTCAAGCCGCGCATCAAGGCTCGATCCGGTTCAGCGCCATAATGGAAACCGACTGGACACCGACGTGGACCCCGCTACATTGAATGCTCCCGCCGACCCGGCGCGGTTCAGCCTCGACGACAAGTACACCGTCGAACGCGGCCGCGTGTTTCTCACCGGAACGCAGGCGCTCATCCGCCTGCTGATGTTGCAGCGCACGCGCGACGAGTTGGCGGGTCTCAACACCGCGGGATTCGTCTCGGGTTACCGCGGTTCGCCGCTCGGCGGCCTCGACCAGGCGCTGTGGCGCGCGCAGAAGCACCTCGACAGCCACCACATCAAGTTCCAGCCCGGGGTCAACGAGGATCTCGCCGCAGCCGCGATCTGGGGCACGCAGCAGGTAACGATGTTCCCGAAGGCCAGGTACGACGGCGTCTTCGGCATGTGGTACGGCAAGGGTCCCGGCGTCGATCGTTGCGGGGACGTCTTCAAGCACGCCAACGCGGCGGGCACCGCCAAGCACGGCGGCGTGCTGGTGCTCGCGGGCGACGACCACGCGGCGAAGTCCTCGACGCTGCCGCACCAGTCGGAGCACATCTTCAAGGCCTGCCTGATCCCGCACTTGAACCCGGCGAGCGTCCAGGACTATCTCGACCTCGGCCTGCACGGCTACGCGATGAGCCGCTATTCCGGCTGCTGGATCGCTTTCAAATGCGTCACCGACGTGGTCGAGTCCGGCGCCTCGGTGGTGGTTGATCCAGGCAGAATCAACATCAAGCTTCCGACCGACTTCGTCGCGCCGCCGGACGGACTGAACATTCGCTGGCCCGATGCAATCCTCGAGCAGGAAGCGCGCATCCTCGACTGGAAAGTCTATGCGGCGCTCGCCTACGCTCGCGCCAACGCGCTCGATCGCATTGTTTTCGACAGCCCCAAAGCAAGGCTGGGAATCGTCACGGCCGGCAAATCCTACGGCGACGTGATGCAGGCGCTCGCCGACCTGGGAATCGACGCCCAGGTCGCGCGCGACATCGGCCTGCGCGTCTACAAGGTCGCCATGACCTGGCCCCTCGAGCCGCAGGGCGCGCGGCGCTTCGCCGAGGGGCTTGAGGAAGTCGTGGTGGTGGAGGAGAAGCGCCAGCTGATCGAATACCAGATCAAGGAGGAGCTCTACAACTGGAAGGAAGGGGTGCGCGCGCCGCGTGTCGTCGGCAAGTTCGATGACAGCGGCGAATGGAGCCGCAGCGGCGGCAGGCCGGCGGGCACCTGGCTGCTGCCAGCGCACTACGAGCACTCCCCGGCGATGGTTGGGCGCGCGATCGCGCAGCGCCTCGAGAAGCTCGGCATGACCGGCTCCCTCGGTTCCCAGTTCAGGGAACGGATCGCTTTCCTGGACTTCAAAGAAAAATTATTGAGTAAACCCAGGGTCGCTGCGATCAGGCAGCCGTATTTCTGCTCCGGCTGCCCGCACAACACTTCCACCCGGGTGCCCGAAGGCAGCCGTGCCACCGCCGGCATCGGCTGTCATTTCATGGCCGTGTGGATGAACCGCAGCACCGCGACGTTCACGCACATGGGCGCCGAAGGGGTGCCGTGGGTCGGGCAGGCGCCGTTCACCGACGAAAAGCACATCTTCGCCAACCTTGGCGACGGCACCTATTTCCATTCGGGCCTGCTCGCGATCCGCGCCGCCGTGGCCGCCAAGGTCAACATGACCTACAAGATCCTGTACAACGACGCGGTCGCGATGACCGGCGGCCAGCGCCACGACGGGCCGCTCGACCCGGCGATGATCTCGCGGCAGATCGCCGCCGAAGGCGTGCAGCCCATCGTCGTGGTGACCGACGAGCCGCAGAAGTACCCGAGCGGCACGGCGTGGGCACCGGGGGTCACCATCCGGCACCGCGACGAACTCGATGCCGTTCAAAAAGAATTACGGGAAATTCAAGGTGTATCGGCGCTGATCTACGACCAGACCTGCGCTTCGGAAAAGCGCCGGCGGCGCAAGCGCAACGCATACCCGGACCCTGCCAAGCGGGTCGTGATCAACGAGATGGTGTGCGAGGGCTGCGGCGACTGCAGCGTAAAGTCGAACTGTCTTTCCGTCGAGCCGCTGGAGACCGAGTACGGACGCAAGCGGACCATCAACCAGTCCTCGTGCAACAAGGACTACTCTTGCCTCAAGGGCTTCTGCCCGAGCTTCGTCACGGTCGAGGGCGGACGGCTGAAGAAGGGCAAGTCGGCCGCGAAGGGCAGCGAGGAATTCCCGCCCCTCGGGGAGCCGGCGAGTCCCGCGCTGGACCATGCCTATGGAATTCTCATCACGGGCATCGGTGGCACGGGGGTGATCACCGTCGGCCAGATCATCGGCGTGGCGGCGCACCTCGAAGGCAAGGGTGTGAGCGTGCTCGACATGTCGGGTCTCGCGCAGAAGTACGGCGCGGTGATGTCGCACGTGCAGATCGGCGCGACGGCCCAGGACATCCACGCCACGCGCCTCGACACCGGAGGCGCAAACCTGGTGCTCGGCTGCGACCTCGTGGTGACGGCGAGCACCGAAGCCATCGCGAAGATGGCGCCTGCGCGCAGCCGCGCCGTGGTGAACGCTAGCGTGACGCCCACCGCAGAGTTCGTCAGAAATCCGAACTGGCAGCTCCCCGGCTCGGATCTCCAGCGCGACATTCGTGAAACGACACAAACGTGCGATTTTGTCGGCGCGACTGAGCTCGCCACCGCCCTGATGGGCGACGCCATCGCGACCAACATGTTCATGCTCGGCTACGCCTACCAGAAAGGCTGGATTCCGCTCGCCGGGGAGTCGCTCGAGCGCGCAATCGAGCTGAACGCTGTCGCGGTCGAGTTCAACAAGAAAAGCTTCCTGTGGGGCCGGCGCGCCGCGGCCGACCAGGAAAAGGTGAGGCGCATCGCCACCCCCGCGGACGTCATTCCGATCGACCAGCACTTCTCGCGCAGCCTCGACGAGGTGATCGAGCGCCGCGCCCGATTCCTGGCCGACTATCAAAATGCCGCCTATGCGGACCGATACAAGTCCCTCGTGACCCGGGTACGGGCGATCGAGCAGGACAAAACCGGATCTTCGAAGCTCGCCGAAGCCGTCGCGCGTCACTATCACAAGCTGCTCGCCTACAAGGACGAGTACGAGGTCGCGCGGCTGCATGCCGACGACGAGTTCGGAAGGAAGATCGCGGGCATGTTCGAGGGGAATTACAGGACGTACTACTATCTCGCGCCGCCGCTTTTCGCCAAGACCGACCCGCTGACCGGCGAGCCGCGCAAAATCCGTTTTGGCGGCTGGGTCCTGCCGGTTTTCAAAGTTCTGAAGAAGTTCAAGTTCCTGCGGGGCACCGCGCTCGATCCGTTCGGTCACACCGAAGAGCGGCGCATGGAGCGCGAACTGATCGGCGAGTACGAGCAGACGGTCGAGCTGCTGCTCGCGTCGCTGAACCCGCAGAACCAGGCCGCCGCGGTCCAGATCGCCTCGCTCCCCGACGAGATCCGCGGCTTCGGCCACATCAAGAAGCGCAGCGTCGAGGCGGCGCGCAAGAAACGCCAGGAACTCCTCCAGCGCTTCAGCGCCCGGGGCGCCGAGCGCGCCGCAGCCTGACAGCGGCGGTATGCGCATCGCGTACCTCGAGGACGACGCCGACCAGGCGACGCTCATCCGCAAGTGGCTGGAAGCAGCGGGCCACATCTGCCACTACTTCGACCGCGGGCACGCGCTGCAGCGCTCGCTTGCGCGCGAATCCTTCGACCTGTACCTGCTCGACTGGCATCTTCCCGATACCGACGGCCTGCAGGTCCTGAAGGAAATCCGCACCAGCGTGCCGGCCGCGCTCGTGATCTTCGCCACCGCGCGCGACCGGGACGACGACATCGCGCGCGGGCTGCAGGCGGGCGCCGACGACTACATCACCAAGCCGGTGCGCCAAGGGGAGCTGCTCGCGCGCATCGAAGCCGTGGCGCGCCGCCTGCGCGGAACGCAAACCACGCCTGACGTCCTGGAGCTGGGGCCATTCAAGCTCAACCGCAGTGCGCGGGCCGTCGCACGCGACGGACGCCACGTCGAGCTCACCGACAAGGAATACGCGCTTGCCGAGTTTTTCTTCCTGCACGCCGAGAAAGTCGTGTCACGGCAGCACCTGCTCGAGGCCGTGTGGGGACTGCAGGCGAAGGCGCAGACCCGGACCGTGGACACGCACGTGAGCCGGCTGCGCGCCAAGCTCGGCCTCGGCGGCGAGCGCGGCTGGCGGCTCGCCTCGGTGCACCAGTTCGGCTACCGGCTCGAACGCGCCGATCAGTAGGTAATGGTGAGGGTGCGGATCTCGCTGGCGGAGCAGGTGGCGGCCGAGCAGGTGCCCGCCTGTCCGGCGGCGATGCTGCCGTTGATGGAATAGGTCTGGGCGGCGCCAGTGCCGCTACCGCTGTTCTGCGACAGCGCCAGGCTGTACGACAGGCCGACGAGCGTTCCGGAAGTCGCGTCCAGCGACATCGTGTAGGGGAGCGCGGTAGTGCAGATCACCCCGAAGGACGTGCTTGCCGAAGCGGAACCCGGCTGGAACGAGGTGTAGGTGAAGCTGACGCTGCCCGGCGGAGTGGAGAGGCTGCAAGTCGGCGTCGTGATCACCGAGACATTGAAGGTGTTTTGTCCCAGCATCGAGCTCGTCGACGCGTCGCGCAGCGTCACCGTGACGAGGTCGGTGTAGGTTCCAGCCGCTTGTACCGTCTGCGGCGCCGGCAGGCGCAGGTCGAAGCTGCCGTTCTGGCTGCCCGTCAGCGACGCGCCGAAGCTGATGGTTCCGCTGAGGCGGTTGCCCGCGGTGTTGTCGCGCCAGCGGTTGGCATTCGCGTAGGGCGGGGTCCGGTACAGCTCGTAGCTGTAGAGCGCCCCGTTCAGCGCCACCCCGTTGACCTGGCCCGACGCGTGCTGGCCATTGTCCGCACCGAGCGACCAGTTGAACGTGTTCGCATCGCTTGCAAGCCGCGTGCATGAGACGCTGAAGCTTCCGGTCACGATGGTGTCGGTTGACGCGGTCGGGGCGTAATTCGTACTGATCGAGGTGACCGAGACGCTGCAGGTCACGGCGGCGAACGCGGGCGCGGCGGCCAAGACGAGGAGCAGCGCTGCGAGGCGGCCAAAGATTTTCATCGCGTCACCCCCGAGCAGACATAAGGTCCGACGCGAGCGATATCGTCGGGCTTGCCCGGCGGCAGCTCGACGTCGAACTCGCAACTCCGCGCCTGCCACCTGATCCGCAGGCGGTTCTTGTCCTTCAGACCGGTGACGAAGGCTTCGCCGCGGCGCGCGACGAAGAACTCCTTGGTGTCGCCGACGAGCTCGAGCTCCGCGCCGGCCGGCGCAGGCTGGCCGTCGTCCAGCACGATGCGAACGAGCGCGCCGCGGCCGGAGCGCACAGGGAACGTCACCTTGACGCCCGCGCGCGCCGGCGGCACGACCGCCATCTCGATGGTGTCGAGCTCGGCGCTGATCGGCAGCTCGTTCGGATCGAGCCGCAGGGTGTTGGTGCGGTAAGGCTGCAGCTGGGGAACGAGCGCCTTGCCGTTCGAGTCGGTGCGGCTCAGCACGGTGCTCTGGAAGCCCACGCCGACGTCCGGATAGCCGGGGACTTCGACCAGCGCGAAGCTGTCCTGCACTTTGCGCGAGGCGAAGAACGCGCCGTCGGCGAACACCAGTCCGCCCTGCGCGCCCAGCCGTACGGTGGATTGCGTGTCGGAGGCGCTCGCGTCGGCGGTGACCAGCCCGCGGCTTCCCTGGTAGTAGAGGCCGCCCTCGACATAGTCCTGGCCGGTACGCTGGCCTGCGAGCGCGCGCCACGCCGCTGCGGCCTCAAGGCCGAGTCCCTTGCTCACCGTCGCATAGGAATCGGTATGGCCGGCGTGGTGCGTGGTGGCTGCCGAGGCGCTGATCCGGCCGTCGAGGGGAATCAGCAGGCTCACGCCGATCGATCGCGCGGCTGCGTCGCCGCCCTCGACGCGCGTCGCGCTTACGGTGAGCGAGCTCTGCGCGAAGACGCGGATCGAGTAGTTGGCGCTGTAGGTGGCAATCGGGCCGCGGTCGTAGGTGTCGATCTTGGCGTAGCCCAGGCCGAGGTGGCCGAGCTCGGGCCTGGCATACGTGTAGCTCGCGAGCCACTGGCGCCGGTACGGCAGGGTTCCTTCATCCTGGCCGATCTGCCGGTACTCGCGCGACGCCGCTTCGGCGCGCACGGTGAATCCGTGCCGCAGGCTCCAGTGCTCGAGGCTTACGAGGCCCTGACGGCCGCTGCCGGTGACGTCGTCGCTGCTTCCCGCGCCGGCCGCCTGCCCGAGCAGGCCGAGCGGCAAAGCCACCGCGAGGCCGGCGCCGGCGCCGCGCGTGTGCTCGCTCGCCTCCGCCCGCGTCTCCAGCGTGAACGAGTCGTTCAGGCCGTGGCGAAACAGCCCCGAAGCGAAGCCTTCGCCGTAGTTGGCGCTGTCGATGCCGAGGTTCCTGCGCACCGCGCCGGCCTCGAAGCTGTAGTCGCTCAGTCCCTTGCGCAGCAGCGCGGCGCTGCTGAAGAAATCCTGCACCAGGACGCTCTCGCGCCCGAGCAGGTCGCGGACGACGATGCGCGCCTGGCCGCTGCCCGTGATCTGCGGAAAGTTGTCGATCGTGAACGGCCCGGTCGGCACCTGGGAGGTCTGGCGCAGGGCGTCGTTGATGTAGAGCTCGACCGTGCTCGGCGCGCGCGACTGGCCGCCGATCGTCGGGATGGGCTGCGTGATGTAGCCCGGCGAAAGCGAGAAGTTGGTGCCCCACTGGATCCCGCCGAAGTACACCGAGCGCCCCCAGGCGCCGGTGCGCGTCGTGGTGTCGCCCAGCCGCAGGCTGGCGTTTCTCTCTGGAAAGTCGCGGGTGTAGGTGGTTTCGAGGCGGCGCCAGCCCGGCGTGTACGCGGCGCCCGGGTCGTTGGCGATGTTGCGGATCACCGAGGTGTTCGTCAGGACGCCGGCGTCGCCCGATACGCCGAGCTCGGTCAGCGCGCCGACGTCGTTGGTCGCCGAAATGCCGCGCAGGTCGCTGCGCGTGTAGCTCAGGTCGTAGTTGGCAAACACCGTGGTAAGCGGCCGGGACACCGCGGGACGTTCCGCCGCGGGCTGTCCCACGCGCGTGGTGGCGAAGGCCGCGGGGCTGAAGTTGAGCTGCAGCGATTGCTCGGCCGGGTTGAAGCGCGCCGCGAAGCCCGGCAGCGAACCGAGCGGATACCAAGTCTCCCCGCGGTGCACGACGGCGGGCGCGCGCGGATCGCGGTTGATGCGCCATTCCTCGAACGCGTCGAGCTGCGCGTACAGGACGCCACCGCGCTCCATCAGCACCCAGCTTCCGGCTCGCGCACCGTTGATCGACACCTCGAGCGGGATAATGCGGGTCTCAGGCTCCGCTTCGGCCGCCGCGCTGCCCGGCTCGTCGGCAAGCCTCACCTGAGGCTCCGCAAGGCTGGGTGCCTGAGCCGACGCCCCGGGCATCGCGAGGCCGGCGCTTGCGGCGAGGGCAAGCTGTAGGAGCGTTCCACGCACGGTGGGCGGCCGGACACGGCCCCTCAGAGGGGAGGCACGTCGAAGCTCTGCGTGGCTCCGTCGTCGAACGTGACGACGAGCTGCAGGGCGCCGACCGGGATGGGTTTTGCGGCTTCGATGGGGAGGCGCTTGCGCGCCCCGGGCAGGATGTAGGCGCCGCCCTCGAAGCGGCCCACGGCCTGGGCGTCCCGGCGCACCACAACCTCGCGCACCTGCGCGTAGGCGCTGCCGCTGTTCGCGCATTGCACGGAGAGCGTTCCGGTTTCGTTGCGCACCGCCGTGCAGGAAGTGGCATGCTTTGCCACCTGCGGCGTGATGAACACCGGCATCGAGAGCGCGAGCGCGATAGGCACGTTGATGCCCTTCGAGGGGCTGGCTTCCGGCAGCTCGCGCAGAATCAGGCGGTAGATGAGCTGGCGCGAGGCGTCAGGCGGCTGCAGCCGCGCAAGCCGCACCACCTGCTTCGCCTTCGCCCCGAGCTTCACGACTGGCGGCGCGAGGATGAGATCCTCGCTCGGCGTGAGCTGGTCTTCGCCTTCCGCGCTTTGCCGCCATTCGTAGATGTCGGCCTGGAGCACGACCTGCTCGTCCGCCTCGTTGGTGATCGTCACGGCGACGGCGCGGTCCTTGGGCGTCATGTAAATGCGTACCGGCGTGACTGAGAACACTCCGGCACAGGCGCATTGGGCCGCCGCAACGGCGAGTACTCCCACGACGGCGCGGGTGCAGGAGGAAAAGCGGGATGGATTCATGTTCGTTGTTGTTGGTCTAGAAATTCAGCACCAGCTCGAGCGGCCGGTCGGCCCGGAAATCGCCCGGTCCGGCAGCCTGCTCCACGTCGTACACGCGAAGCATGGTGACGGTGCCCCAGCCGAAAGGATTCTCTGCCGCTGAACCGGTCCCAAAGCGGTCTCGATCGATCGACATCGAGTAGCGAAACGCCCCGCCGTGGACGCCGAGAAACCGCTGCCCCGGCAGCGCTTCGATGCTGACAAACTGGCCGGAATCACAGACCACTTGGACCGTAGCCCCGGTCCGCTCGCTCAGCGAGCGGCTGTAGCAGACGCCTGCGCGCTGCGACGGATGGGGAGGAACCGGTGTGACCCCGGACCCGCCCGGCTGCGACAGCGTGATGCCGACCGTGACATTTTGGGCGTCCGAATCGGCCCAGGATGGCGCTCCGGCGAGGAGCGCCACCAAGGCTGGGAGGACGCGTACCAGTGGTGCGGACCGCATGGCCGAACGCTCCGCGGGGACCGCTTAGTAGTTGACGATCAGCGTGTGCGTCTTGTTGGTCGCCGCGCCGTTTGTGCAGGAAGCCGCGGCGCACGTGCCCGCCTGGCTGCCCGCCATCGTGCCGGTCACGCTGAAGTTCTGCGCCACGCCGTTACCGGTGCCGCCGGCGGCGCTCAGACCGAGCGAGTAGCCGAGGTTGACCGCGTTGTCGGTGACCGAGATCGTCGAAGCTCCCGGAGGAGTAGCCGCGCCCGAGCCCGCCTGCAAGCCGAACGTGTACGGCAGCGTGTTGGTGCAGCTCACCGAGAAGCCGCCGCCGGTCGCGTTCGCAGCCGCAGCCTGCAGCGACGTGTACGCGAATGCGACGTTGGTGACCGCCGACAGCGTGCACGCGGAAGTCAGCGTGACGTTGACGTTGAAGGTGCCGGAAGTGTTGCCCGCTTGCGCGCTGCCGGCCGCCAGCGCAGCCGCGATTGCAGTTGCAGTAAGGATCCGTTTCATTGCGCCCTCCCTGTAGAAAATAGGCAGAGCGATAGTGCCCGCGCCGCGAAAGCGCGCTGTTACGTATGGTGTCGAGGTTGCAAAAAAACGTCGCTCGGTCGTGACGTACGCCACGACGCGGGCGAAATATTCTGGAAAAAAAGACTAAGGACTCAAACCTTCAAAGTGAACGGCGTGAAGCGGGTTTCGCGGTCGTAATAATCCTCGTTTTCCGCCCGCTTCAGCGCGCCGACGATCTTGTAGGTGAGCGGCGTGAAAACCACCTCCACCGCGACCTTCAGCGTGAATTGCGCCAGCATGATCGCCGGCAGCTTGTCGTCCGGGATGATGCCGGAGCCATAGAACGCGAGCGGATAGAAGAGCACCGAATCGACCGCTTCGCCGGCGATCGTGGAGCCGATGGTGCGCGTCCACAGCCACCGCCCGGCGGTGAGGATCTTCATTTTCGCCAGCACGAACGAATTGACGAATTCGCCGCAGAAGTAGGCGAACATCGAAGCGGCTGCGATGCGCGGCGCCTGGCCGAACGCGGTCTCGTAGGCCTTCTGGTGCTCCCAGAACGGCGCCGGGGGCAACGCCACGACCACGGCGGCCATGACCGACGCGAAGGCGAGCCCCGCGAAGCCTGCCCAGATCACGCGCCGCGCCCGCGCGTAGCCATAGACCTCGGTCAGGACGTCGCCGAACACGTAGGAGATGGGAAAGAAAAGCACCCCGGCGCCGAACGCCGGCCAGCCGTCGAGCTGCACGATCTTCGCCGGGCCGATGAGGTTCGAGCAGATGAGCACCGTGACGAACGCGGCCATCACGAAGTCGTAGTAGCGGTAGGTCTTCACGGCAGCTTCGGCCTGTAGTCGCGAAAATCCGGCTCGAGCTCCACGCCCATGGCATCGAGCACTCGCGCCACCATGGCGTAGAAGCCGGCGGTGACCGCGAGCTCGACGTAGTCGTGCTGGTCGAGGTGCCGCATCGCTTCGCGATACACCTCGTCGCTTACCCGGCCCGACGTGACGCTTTCCGCGAGCTGCAGGGCGGCTTTTTCCTTTGCGTCGAACTCGGGCGACGCGCGCCAGCCCGCGAGCGCCGCGATCTGCGCCTCGCGCACGCCCGCCTTGCGTGCCATGCGCAGGTGCTGGGCCCACTCGTACTCGGACGCCGAGACCTGGGCGCCGCGCAGGATGACGAGCTCGCGCAGGGCGCGCGGCGTGCGGCTGCCGTGGCGCAGCGTGTTGGCGAACTCGGTCCAGGCGGCGACGATCGCCGGATGATTGGCGAGCGCGCGGTAGAGGTTCGGGGGCGTGCCCCAGAGCTCCTCGAGCCTTTTCTTGAGGACGGGCTCGAAGTCCGTCAGCGGTGTGCGTGGCATGGGGCAGCATGATAACGGCGTGCCGTGCAGTAATTCACAAAAGGTTCTCCTCGGACTAGGCAGCGGGGTACGCCGCGCAACGGCGCTGGCGTTGAATGACCTGCGGGCTGCGCCCCCTCCCGGCGAAGCCTGCCTCGGCCTCCAAAACCGGGCCTCTCCGAAACCCCGCCACGGCGGGGTTTCTTTTTCGCCGTCGTAAAATTTGAGCGTGCCAACCATCCTCGTCACCGGCGGGCTCGGCTACATCGGCTCGCACAGCTGCCTCGCCCTCGCGCAGGCGGGTTACGCGCTCGCGATCGTCGACAACCTGGCCAACTCCAAGCGCATGGTGTTCGATCGCCTGCGCGAGATCGCGCCCGCGGCATCGATGACGTTCCACCAGGCCGACGTGTGCGACGCTGCGGCGCTCGAACGCATTTTTTCCCAGGCGCCGATCGACGCGGTGATCCACTTCGCCGGCCTCAAGGCGGTGGGCGAGTCGGTCGAGAAGCCCCTGCTCTACTACGCCAACAATGTCGGCGGTACCGTGGAGCTGCTCGAAGCCATGGCGCGGCATTCGGTGCGCCGCATGGTGTTCAGCTCCTCGGCCACGGTGTACGGCGAGCCGCAGGAGCTGCCGATACCGGAATCGCACCGGCTGGCGCCGGCCAATCCCTACGGCAAGACCAAGCTCATCGTCGAGCATCTGCTCGCCGACTTCGCCGTCTCCGACCCGGGGTTTCGTTATGCCGCCCTGCGATACTTCAATCCGACCGGCGCGCACGCATCAGGGCGCGTGGGCGAGGACCCGAACGGCATCCCGAGCAACCTCTTTCCGTACATCTCGCAAGTCGCGATCGGCCGCCGTCCGGCGCTGCGCGTGTGGGGAAGCGACTATCCGACGCCAGACGGCACCGGCGTGCGCGACTATATCCACGTCGTCGACCTCGCCGAGGGCCACGTGGCAGCGCTTGCATATCTCGAGCGCGGAAAACCGTCGCTCACGGTGAATCTCGGCACCGGGCGCGGCTATTCGGTGCTCGATGCCGCCAAGGCCTTCGAGCGCGCCAGCGGTCGCGCGATCCCGCTCGAGTTTTCGCCGCGCAGGGCCGGCGACGTGGCGGCCTGCTTCGCCGACCCTTCGCTCGCCCGCCGCGAGCTCGGCTGGATGGCGCATCGCGACATCGACGCCATGTGTCGCGACGTCTGGCGCTGGCAGTCCTCCAACCCGCAGGGGTACGCCTGAGAAACTGAATGAACTGAAGGCCTTCGCAGCGAAATCGCCAGCGCGGCGTTAGCTTCCCTCGGCCCCGGCCGTGGGAACTCCCTGATTTAGTCGGAACTCCCTATTGCCAGGCGCAGCGGGTTGGCGCAGTCTGGCGTGAACTATTTCACGTTCAGCTCAACACCAGCTCAATACCAAGCAGATGATCGCCAACCGCCTCAGTCCCCCTCGAGCCTGGAACAGCGCGCCGCGTCTGGGTCAGGCCGTTTTCCAGATCATCCTGTCGGCGGTCATCATCACTTGCCTGGTCGCGCCGTTCTGGCCCGCGCCGTAGCCTAGGCCCGCCGTACCCTACGCCGAAAGGCCGTTGCGCGTCGCGAAGACGTAGAGCTCCACCCGATTGGGCACGCCGAGCTTGTCGTAGATGCGGCTCAGGTGATTGCGCAGCGTGTGCTCGCCGATGTGCAGGCTCGTGGCGAGGCTCTTGTTGTCCGCACCCGGCTTGGTGACGAGCTTGCGCACCACGTCGTGCTCGCGCTGCGTCAGCGAAGCGAGCCGGATCTGCTCGGGGCTCGCGCCCGCGCCGCTCTTGCGCCGGGCGATTTCGACGAACAGCTTTCCGGTCGTGGATCGGTCGAGCCACAGCTCGCCGCAGTGCACCTTTTCGATCGCCTTGATCAGCGTCTCGGGCGCTTCATCCTTCTGCACCACTCCCGATGCGCCGCACAGCACGAAGCTCTCGCGCACGCTCGGATCGCGCTGCCCGACCAGCATCAGGACGCGCGCGCCGTGCTGAGCCACGAGAGTCGGAATGATTTCGTTGACGTTCTCGCAACCGTGCTCGGGATCGATCAGCACGACGTCGGGCGCGACTCTCGCCGCGAGCGTGCAGGCAAGAGCGCACGAGGTCGCCGTCGCGACGATTTCCATCGCCGGGCGCCGTTCGTTGATAATCCTGTCCAAACCCAACAGAGCAACGCGATACTCGCCAACGAGCATCACGCGTATTGGCGCTCCCACCCCCCGCCCCCTTCCCCGCTGCGTTCTAACTCCCCCGGCGTAAAGATAAGCGATTCCTGGCCCGCGGGCTATGCTTGCCCGTGAACGGGGTGCGTCATATCGTCGCCGAGATGATACAAATACATCGTGTATTCAAATACTTAATCACACGGCGAGCCGTTCGGAGAAAACCATGCAATTCACCTATCAGCACGGCTTTTCGAATCATTTCGCCTCCGAGGCGCTCGCCGGAGCGCTACCTCTGGGCCGCAACTCCCCGCAGCGTGCACCCAAAGGCCTCTACGCGGAAGTGCTATCAGGCACAGCTTTTACCACTCCGCGCGCCGAGAACCGCAGCAGCTGGCTCTACAAGCTGCGTCCGTCTGCCATGCACCCGGCGTATCGCCGCATTGCCGACGGTGAGCTGCGCTCCGCTCCGTTTTCGGAAGTCGACACCCCGCCCAATCGGCTGCGCTGGAATCCGTTCCCGCTGCCGACGCAGCCGCGCGACTTTGTCGAAGGCCTGACCACCATCGCAGGCTGCGGCGAAGTCGCGAGCCAGACGGGACTCGCGGTGCACGTCTATCGCGCGAACCGTTCGATGAGCGAGCGCTGCTTCTGGAACGCGGACGGCGAGCTGATGCTCGTGCCGCAGCAGGGCGGGCTCGTTCTGTCGACCGAGTTGGGAAAGCTGAGCGTCGCGCCGGGCGAAATCGCAGTCGTGCCGCGCGGCATGAAGTTCAGGGTCGAGCTGGCCGACGACGCAGCGCGCGGTTACGTGTGCGAGAACTACGGCCAGCCGTTTCGTCTGCCGGAGCTCGGACCGATCGGCTCGCAAGGTCTCGCGCAGCAGCGCGACTTCCAGGCGCCGGTCGCGGCGTTCGAGGATCGCGGCCGCTGCGAGGTGGTCGCCAAATTCATGGGAGGACTCTGGGCGACCGAGCTCGCGCACTCGCCGCTCGACGTGGTCGCCTGGCACGGCGACTACGTGCCCTACAAATACGACCTGGCTCGCTTCATGGTGATCAATACGGTGAGCTTCGACCATCCGGATCCGTCGATCTTCACGGTGCTGACTTCGCCGTCGGGCCAGGCCGGCGTAGCGAATTGCGATTTCGTGATCTTCCCGCCGCGCTGGGCGGTCGCCGAGGACACCTTCCGGCCGCCGTGGTTTCACCGCAACGTGATGAGCGAGCTGATGGGGCTGGTGCGCGGCACGTACGACGCCAAGGCGGGCGGATTCCTCCCCGGCGGCATCTCGATCCACAACTGCATGTCGGCGCACGGACCCGACCTCGCCTCCTTCGAGAAAGCCGCCGCCGCCGAGCTCAAGCCGCAGAAGATCGACAACACCCTCGCCTTCATGTGGGAATCGCGCTACGTCTTTCGGCCCACGCGCGCCGCCTTGGCTGCCCCCGAGCTGCAGAAGGACTACGACGGCGTCTGGGACGGCTTCAGGAAGCTGTATCGCGAAATGTGACAAATTACGCGCCGCGAGCGCCGCCCTCGCCGGCGTGCCCGCCGTGTGGAATCTCTCATGGCAATCGCCGCCCGCCCCCGGGAAACTCCCATTCTGATCGGGGGAAGATGCATGGATTCGACCTGGCAAGGGACCGTCCTGCTCGCCGACCTGCGGCGGGACGCCTCCAGGCTCTACGCGAGCGCCGGGCCGACCAAGGCGCTGCAGGCGATCCAGAACTGCGTCGCGGTGCTCGAGCGCGCGGCGTGGGACGGAGGCGCGACGTTCGTGCGCGCCAATGGCGACGAAGTCATGGCGCTTTTTCCCGCGCCGACCGCGGCGGCCGATGCCGCTTCGGCGATGCAGATGGCGGCCGATGCGCTCCCGCCGGTGGGAAATACCAAGCTCGGGGTGCGCATCGCCTTCCAGTCCGGGCCGGTCGTGGTGCGCAATGGCGACGTCCTCGGCGACACCGTAAGCATGACCTCGCGCCTCATCGAGGAGGCGCAAAAGGAACAGATCATCACCTCGCGCGACACGGCGGCGGTGCTCGGTCACAGCTATCGCAGCCGCATGCGCACGGTACGGCCGTCGCAAGCGCTCGATCCGGTGAGCTCGCTGGGGCTGTGCGAGTTCGTCTGGCGCGTGAACGAGAACACCACGCGCCTCGGCGCGGCGCTGCCCAAGCCGGCTCGCCACGAGTCGCTGCGCCTGCAATACGGCATTACGGAGGTGATCGCCAAAGGCGAGCACAATCCGGTGAGCCTCGGCCGCGATTTCCAGTGCGCGGTGATCATCCTCGACGATCTCGCCTCGCGCCGCCACTGCACGATCGAGAGCCGCGCCGGCGAATTCGTCCTGATCGATCACAGCACCAACGGCACCTACGTCACCGAAGAAGGCGAGGCGGAAGTGCGCCTGCAGCAGGCGAGCCTCACGCTGCGCAGGCACGGCTGGCTCGCCTTCGGCCAGCCGCGCGCGCGCACCGACCAGGTCGTCGAGTACTTCTGCGCCTAGCAAAGTAGAATCGGCGGCATGTCGCCACGCTTTTCGCTTGCCGCGCTCGCCTGCGCGCTGCTTCTCGGTTTTGGGTTCTACCTGCAGTACGTCAAGGGCCTCGAGCCCTGTCCCCTGTGCCTCGTGCAGCGCGGCTTTTTCGTGGCGGTGATGGCGGTGTGCCTCATCGCGGCGCTCCACCGCCCGCGCCGCGCAGGCGCCGCCGTCTACGCAGTGCTGGCCGCGCTGTTCGCGCTCGGCGGCGCCGCGGTGGCGGGACGGCAGGTCTGGCTCCAGCACCTGCCGCCGGACAAGGTGCCGCAATGCGGGCCCGATCTTTTCTTCATGGTGGAGAACTTCCCGCTCAGCCGCACCCTGAAGACGCTGTTCTCGGGGACCGGCGAGTGCGCCGCGGTCGATTGGACCTTCCTGCGGCTGTCGATCGCGGAATGGTCGCTCGTCTGCTTCGCGGCGCTCTTTCTCTACAGCATCTGGCTGGTCGTGAGCCGGTCGCGCAGCCGCTGAGCGCCGGCCTGCGCCAGGGCTTCCCGGTAGACCTCGCCCAGCAGGATCAGCGTCGGACCGCCGCGCGTGGCGAGGCGCGGCAGGTCGGCGAGCGTCGCGAACTGCACGGTTGACCCGGGCAGCGATGCGTCCTCGACCATTGCGACCGGCGTGTCCGCCGGCTTGCCGGCCCCGATCAATGCCGCGGCAATCGCTTCCAATTCGCCGGCGCCCATGTAGATCGCCGCGGTATCGGCCGCGAGCACCGACGCCACCCAGCGGCTCTCGCGCTCGCCTTTGCCGACCCGCGGCGTCACGAACGCGACGCTGCGCGCGGCGCCGCGGCGCGTGAGCGAGATGGCGAGGTCCGCGCTCGCTGCCAGCGCCGCGGTCACGCCGGGCACGACCTCCACCCGTATGCCGCGCGCGCCGAGGTACGCGACTTCCTCGTAGGCGCGGCCGAACAGCATCGGGTCGCCGCCCTTGAGGCGCACCACCACCTGGTGGGTTCGCGCCGCGTCGGCGAGCCGCTTGTTGATGAAGTGCTGCGCGGTGGAATGCCGCCCGCTGCGCTTGCCCACTGCGATTTTTCTCGCCCTGGGGGCGAGCCTCAGGACCTCCTCGGCGATGAGCGCATCATGGAATACCACGTCGGCCTCGCCGAGCAGGCGGGCCGCGCGTACCGTGAGCAGGTCGGCTGCGCCGGGCCCGGCGCCGACCAGATAGACGGTGCCCTTCACCGCACCAGCCCGGCGCCGACCGCCTGGTCGGTCGCCTCGTCGATCACGGTCAGCGCGCCGGTGGCGCGCACCGCGTCGTAGGAGTCGACGAAGAGCGGCGCATGCAGCGCAATGCGCGCGGGGCCGATCTCGTTCGCGCCCAGGGGGCCAACGCTCTCCACCGTCGCGAGGGTGCGGCGCGCGGCGTGCTGGACCACGTAGCGGCCGCCGCCGCGGAGCGGCTGGCGACTCAGCCATACGAGCGTCACGTCGAGCGCGCGTGCCTGGCGTGGCGGCTGCGCCGCGTCCGCGATGAGGTCGCCGCGCGAGGCGCCGACTTCGTCGGCGAGGACCAGGGTCGCGGTGTCGCCCGCCACGGCGATGTCGCGCGCGGCGCCATGCGCGAGGATCTTGTGCACCACGGTCTGCTTCCCCGCAGGCAGCACGCGCACGCGGGTGCCCGCGAGCACGCAGCCAGACTCGATGCGCCCCGCGTAGCCGCGCGGCTGGCCGGCGAACGGACGCGACACGAGTTGCACCGGAAAGCGCAGCGGTCCGGCGGCCGCCTGTTCGCTTCCGGCGCGGAAGCTCTCGAGGCGCTCGAGCAGTGTGGGGCCCTTGTACCAATCGAGCGCCGCGCCGCGCTCCACGACCATGTCGCCGTGCAGCGCCGACCCGGGTATCGCCTCGAGGCCGTCGAGATCGAGGCTCTGCAGCGCTGGCTGCGAATAGCCGACCCGGTCCATCTTGTTGATGAAGGCGACGCTCTGCCGGATGCCGAGCAGGCGCGCGACCTCGAGGTGGCGCCGCGTCGCCGCAGCGAGACCCTTGGTGACGTCCACGAGCACCACCATGGCATCGGCATTCGCCGCCCCGCTCGCCAGGTTATGGGCGTAGTGCTCGTGGTCCGGCGAGTCGGCGAGGATGAACCTGCGCTTCCCGGTCGCGAAATAGCGGTAGACGACCTCGATGCCGGGGCTTTCACCGGAACCCGCCTTGAGCCGCTCGTTGACGAGCGAAAGGTCGCTCAGCAGCCGGGCGATCAGCGTGCTCTTGCCGTCGCCGGCGCCGCCCGCGGTCGCGACGCGCAGCGGCCGGGCCACGCTCATGCGCGCTGGTAGAAGACCGAGAAGGTGGTGAAAGCGGCGAGCGCCTCGTTCGCATCCTCGCCCTCGCGCAGCTCGAAGGCGTCGAAGCCCATGCGCTCCATGAAGTACAGGTGATCGCGCGTGATCTGCCCGACAGCACGCAGCTCGCCCTTATAGCCGTAGTGGCCCCGCAGCAGCCTGGCGATGGAGAAGCCGCGCCCGTCGCCGAACTTCGGAAAGTTGACTTCGACGCGCGTCGCGCGGTCGAGCTCGCCGGCCACCGACGCCGGGTCGTCGCCGGGCTCGAGGCGGATCACCCTCGCGTCAGGCGAGGGCGCGCTCTCGTGAACGACCCGCCGCTCTTTGATGAGCGTTGCCATAGACGCTTTCCTTGAAGGGCTCGATGCCGATCCGGTGCACCACGTCGACGAAGCGCTCGGCTTCGCTGTCGCGGCGCTCGAGGTAGCAGGCGATGAGCTGCTCGATCACCTGCGGAACGTCGGCGCGTGCGAACGAGGGCCCGATAACCTTCCCCAGCGCCGCGCCCGTTCCAGTGCGGGTTTGGCCCTGGTTTCCGCCGATCTCGACCTGGTACCACTCCTCGCCGTTCTTGTCGACGCCGAGGATGCCGATGTGTCCGACGTGGTGGTGGCCGCAGGCGTTCATGCAGCCCGAGATGTTGAGGTCGAGCTCGCCGATGTCGTGAAGGTAATCGAGGTCGTCGAAGCGCTGCTGGATGGCCTCGGCCACCGGGATCGACTTGGCGTTGGCGAGCGCGCAGAAGTCGCCGCCCGGGCAGGCGATGATGTTGGTGAGCAGCCCGATGTTGGGCGTGGCGAGGCCGAGCTCGCGCGCCTGGCGCCAGAGCGCGGGCAGGTCCGCTTCTCGCACGTCGGCGAGAATCAGGTTTTGCTCGTGCGAGACGCGCAGCTCGCCGAACGAATAGCGATCGGCGAGATCGGCGATCGCCTCCATCTGCTCGCTTGTCACGTCGCCCGGCGGAACGCCGGTCTTCTTGAGGGAGAGCGTGACGGCGGCGTACCCGGGCACCTTGTGTCCATGCACGTTGCGCCGTTTCCAGCTCTCGAAACCGGGCCCGCCGAGCGCCTGGACCGGCGCCAGGCTTTCGTAGCGCGGACGGGTGAAGCGCGCTTCGACGCGCCGCACGTCTTCCTCGGTCAGCGTAGCCGGGCTGTCCTTGCATCGGGCCCACTCGGCTTCGACTTCCTCGCGGAACTTGTCGGCGCCGCGCTCCTTGACCAGGATCTTGATGCGCGCCTTCCAGATGTTGTCGCGCCTGCCGTAGCGGTTGTAGACGCGCAGGATCGCCTCGAGGTACGTGAGCAGATGCGGCCAGGGCAGAAACTCCCGTATGACCTGGCCGAGGATCGGGGTGCGCCCGAGCCCCCCGCCGACGATCACCCGGAAGCCGATCTCCCCGGCTTCGTTCTTCAGCGCGTGCAGCCCGATGTCGTGGACGAACGTGGCGGCGCGGTCGGCGGCCGAGCCGTTGACCCCGATCTTGAACTTGCGCGGCAGGTAGCTGAACTCGGGGTGAAAAGTGGACCACTGCCGGATGATTTCGCACCAGACGAAGGAGTCGACGATTTCGTCGGGCGCGACGCCGGCAAAGTGGTCGGTGGTGACGTTGCGGATGCAGTTGCCCGAGGTCTGGATCGCGTGCATCTGCACCGTGGCGAGCTCGGCGAGGATCTCCGGGACCTCAGCGAGGCGCGGCCAGTTGAGCTGCAGGTTCTGGCGCGTGGAGAAGTGGCCGTAGCCGCGGTCGTAACGGCGCGTAATCTGCGCCAGCTTGCGCAGCTGCCGCGACGAGAGCAACCCGTAGGGGATGGCGATACGCAGCATGGGCGCGTAGCGCTGGATGTACAGGCCGTTGCGCAGGCGCAGCGCCCGGAACTCGTCCTCGCTCAGCTTGCCGTCGAGGAAGCGCCGTGTCTGGTCGCGGAACTGCGCCACCCGCTCGTCCACCAGCCGCTGGTCGACCTGGTCGTAGATGTACATGTCAGGCAGCGCTGGGCGCCGCAGTAGGCACAGCTTCGCCCCAGGGAGTCCCCATAAGGCGCCATCCTAGGGCCTGCCGTTATATCCACAAAGACTAATGTGTTAGCATGTTATACAGTTTCAGTTATATAAAGCCATGAAGCTGCAACAGCTTCGCTATCTGACCGAAATCGCGCGCCGCGGTCTAAACGTGTCCGAGGCGGCCGACGCGCTGCACACCTCCCAGCCGGGGGTGTCCAAGCAGATCCGGGCGCTGGAAGAGGAACTCGGCATCGATGTGTTCGTGCGCCACGGCAAGCGCCTGGTCTCCATCACGGAGCCGGGCAAGGCGGTCATCGCCATCGCCGAGCGCATCCTTTCCGAGGCGAACAACCTGCGCCGCGCCGGCGAGGAATTCGCCAACGAGAAGCTCGGCACCCTGACCATTGCCGCCACCCACACCCAGGCGCGCTATGCGCTGCCGAAGGCCGTGGCGCAGTTCAAGAAGAAGTACCCCAGCGTGCAACTGCGCATCCACCAGGGCAACCCCACCCAGATCTGCGAGCAGGTGCTCGCCGGCGATGCCGACCTTTGCGTCGCCACCGAGGCGATCGCGCTGTATCCCGAGCTCGTCTCTCTGCCGGTCTACCAGTGGAACCGCTGCGTGGTGGTGCCGCCCAAGCACCCCCTCCTCAAGGTGAACCCGCTCAGCCTCGAGGCGCTGGCGCAGTTCCCCATCGTGACCTACGACTTCGCGTTCGCCAACCGCTCGCTGGTGCAGAAGGCGTTCGAAAACCGCGGCCTTGCGCCGAACATCGTGCTGACCGCGCTCGACTCGGACGTGATCAAGACCTACGTCGAGCTCGGCCTCGGGGTCGGCATCCTGGCGAAGATGGCGTTCGACGCGAAGCGCGACGACCACCTGCGCGCCATCGACGCGAGCCACCTCTTCGACGCGAGCACTACCCGGCTGGGGGTCAAGCGCGGCGCCTATCTGCGGCGCTACGCCTACGAGTTCATCGAGATGTTCGCGCCGCAGCTTTCGCGCCCGACGGTCGAGCGCGCGGTCGCGGGGGAAGAAGGCTCGCGCTACGAGCTATGAGTGCGCGCGGATGAAGTCGCGCACCCGCGGGTAGATCACCTCGCGCCAGCGCCGGCCCGAAAAAATCCCGTAGTGCCCCACGCCGGGCGCCATGAAATGGCTGCGCCGCTCGCGCGGGATGTTGAGGCACAGCGCGTGCGCGGCCTCGGTCTGGCCGTTGCCGGAAATGTCGTCGAGCTCGCCTTCGACGGTGAGGAGCGCGGCCTCGCGGATCGCCTGCGGCCGCACCAGCTCGCCGCGCACGAACATGCGGCCCTTCGGCAGGGCGAAGTCCTGGAATACGGTCTTGATCGTGTCCAGGTAGTACTCGGCCGGCAGGTCGAGCACCGCGTTGTATTCGTCGTAAAAGCGCCGGTGCGCCTCGGCCGAATCGCCGTCGCCCTGCACGAGGTGATGGTAGTAGTCCCAGTGCGCGATGAGGTGGCGGTCCGGATTCATCGCCACGAATCCCATATGCTGCAGGAATCCCGGGTAGACGCGACGCATGTAGCCGGGATATTTCGGCGGCACGCGCTCGATCAGGCTCTGCTCAAACCAGGAGAACGGCTTCTTCTGCGCCAGGTTGTTGACCGCGGTGGGGCTGCGCCGGGCATCGATCGGTCCGCCCATCATGGTCATCGAGCGCGGCTGCGGCCCGCCGTTCGCGGCCATGAGCGCCACCGCCGCGAGCACCGGCACCGTCGGCTGGCAGACCGAGATGACGTGCAGATCGGGCGAGAGCAACGTGATCCATTCGCGTACGTAGTCGACATAATCGTCCAGGTGGAACGCTCCCGCGGTGAGCGGCACCATGCGCGCATCGATCCAGTCGCTCACCCACACGTCGTGCTCGGCGAGGAGCGCGCGTACCGTGTCCCGCACGAGCGTGGCGTGGTGGCCGGAAAGGGGCGCCACCACCAGGACTTTGCGAGTCTTCGGAGCGCCGAGGCGAAAGCGGATCAGCCTGCAGAACGGCCGTTCAAGGACGACTTCGCATTCGGCTTCCGCCAGATTCCAGTCGGGCTTTTCGTAGCGATCGGTCACCCGCAGGAAGAGATCGCTCGAGGCCGCGAAGCGGCGCGACAGCGGATGGTGCGCGAACGGGCTGAACGGATGGCCAAACCAGCC
>Ga0075436_100000522_pt1 | contig 25028 bp, 22 predicted proteins | sample RhiMethybrSRZTD5_FD_75303 | JGI IMG/M metagenome (GOLD analysis project Ga0075436, IMG submission 75303) | Populus rhizosphere microbial communities from Tennessee, USA - Rhizosphere MetaG P. TD hybrid SRZTD5 | ecosystem: Host-associated > Plants > Roots > Rhizosphere > Soil | place: USA...
TGCTGGCCGACGTTGGAAAGCATGAAGCCCTGCAGCACGTTGCCGCCGCCGAAGACCTTCGCCTCGAGGCGGTCGCGCCGCCCGCCGAGCTTGAGGATCTGGTTGATGAGGAGCTCCATCGCGTGGACTCCGTAGCGGCCGCCCGCGCTGATGTTGCCGTGGGAGCCGATGAGCTTGCCCTCGTCGGGCAGCATGAAGTGGTTCATGCCGCCGATGCCGTTGTCGCGGTCGCGCAGGCACGCCGAGACGCACGAGCCGAGCACCGTCACCAGCGCCATGTCCTGGTTCGTGGCGTAGTACTCGCCCGGCAGGATCTTCGCCGTCTCGACCTTGAAGTGCGGGTCGAAGTAGCGGTTCGGCTGGCCTTCGCCGAGCGACTCGTCGTCGCGCATCATGCGTGTTTCCCCGCGAGCTCGTACACCGTCTGGCCGCGCAGCCGGAACCAGCGCCCCTGGTCGAGAAGGCTCTCCGCGTGCCCGGCGAAGAAGAGCCCGTCGCTGCGCAGCAGCCGCGCGAAGCGCTCGACCAGCCCGTGCTGCGTGGGCTTGTCGAAGTAGATCATCACGTTGCGGCAGAAGATGGCGTCGAGCGGCCCTTCGATCGGCCACTCGCGCTCCATGAGGTTCAACCGCGCGAATTCGACGTGCGCGGCGATCTCGCGGCGCACGCGCGCCTGACCCTCGAAGCGCCCGGTGCCGCGCAGGAAGAAGCGTTTCTGGCGCGCCTCCGGAAGCCGCAGCACCGATTGCAGCGGATAGACGCCCGAGCGCGCCGTGGCCATCACCTGCGTGTCGATGTCGGTCGCGAGCACCTGGAAGTTGCCCTGCGGCAGGTTGTCCGAGAGGCACATCGCGATCGTGTACGGCTCCTCGCCGGTCGAGCAGCCCGCGCTCCAGACGCGGAAGGTCTCGCCCTGGCGCGCGGTCGCGCGCGCGTGCTCGGCGAGGATCCCGAAGTGGTGCTCCTCGCGGAAGAACGCGGTGACGTTGGTCGTGAGCGCGTTGGTGCAGTGCTCCCACTCCGCGGGCTCCAGCTCGAGGAAGCGCACGTAGTCGTCGAAGGAGTTGATGCCCAGCGCCCGCAGCCGGCGCGTGAGCCGCGCGTACACCATCTCGCGCTTCGCGACCGGCAGGCGGATGCCGGCGAACTTGTAGATGCGCTCGCTGATGAGGTCGAAGTGCTCGCGCGTGAACGTAAACTCGCGCACCGCGCCGGTTTCCTTCAGCGCCGGATTCATGCCGCGCTCCGCGCCATCGCGCGCGCCGGTGCGGCGCGGGCGATCGAGCCCACGTCGAGGATGAGCGCGACGCGCCCATCGCCCAGGATGGTCGCGCCCGCCACGCCGCGCACGGCGTGGAGGTTGCCCTCGAGGGACTTCACCACCAGTTGCTGCTGCCCGACGAGCGCGTCGACGAGCAGCGCCGAGCGCCGGTTGTCCACCTCGACCACGAGACAGAGCGGATCGGGCGCAAGCGCTGCGCCGCCTTCGCGCGCCAGGTCCACGACTTCGTCGAGCCGCACGAGCGGCAGGTGCTCGCCGCGCACGGCGACGAGCGCGGGTTGGTTGACGACGGTGCAGATGTCGCCCGGCGCCGGCTTGAACGCTTCGGCCACGAATTCCAGCGGCACGATGTACTGCTCGTCGCCGACGCCGACGACCATGCCGTCGAGGACCGCGAGCGTGAGAGGGACCTGGATCGTGATCGTCGTGCCCTCGCCCTTCAGCGACGACACCGAGACGCTGCCGCCCAGCGACGCGATGTTGCGGCGGACCACGTCCATGCCGACGCCGCGCCCCGAGAGGTTCGTGACTTCCTTCGCCGTGGAGAAGCCCGCCTCGAAGATGAGCGACCACGCCTCGACGTCGCTCATCGACTCGTCGGCGGGCATGCCGAGCTCGCGCGCCTTCGCGATGATGCGCGCGCGATCGAGGCCGCGGCCGTCGTCGCTCACCTCGATGATGACGCTGCCGCCGCGGTGCGTGGCGCGCATGGAAATGGTGCCGGTCTCGGACTTGCCGGCCTTGCGCCGCTCCTCGGGCGATTCGATGCCGTGGTCGATGGCGTTGCGCACCACGTGGGTGAGCGGGTCGATGAGCAGCTCGATCATCTCCTTGTCGAGCTCGGTGTCGTGGCCCTGCGTGCGCAGCTCCACTTTCTTGCCGAGGCGCGCGGACACGTCGTAGACGAGCCGCGGGAAGCGGCTGAACACGAATTCCATCGGCATCATGCGGATGGACATGACCGCCTGCTGCAGGTCGCGCGTGTTGCGGTCGAGCGTGGCAAGGCTCTGCGCGAGGCGCTCGTCCTTGCCCGAGGCGAGCGCGACGGCCGACTGCTGCATCATCGCCTGCGCGATCACGAGCTCGCCCACGAGGTTCACGATGCGGTCGATCTTCTCGACGCTCACGCGGATCGAGGATGAGTCGCCGCGGCGGCGGTTTTGCTCCGTGGGTGGAGCCGGTGCCACCGGCTCGAAGAAGCCGAATTTATCGTTGCCGGCTGCGGCCGCAGCGGGCGCGGCGGGGGCGTCGTCGAAGAAACCGTAGGCCGCGGGCTTCGCCGCGGACTTCCCGGCCGGCTCCTCGTCGAAGAATGCCTCCTCGGTCGGAGCAGCCGGCTTGGCCGATGGCGCCACGCTCTCGCCGCCGCGATAGCCGGCGAGCGAACGCTGCAGCGCTTCCATGGCGGGGTCGGCGCCGCGTTCGCCCGCCTTGAGCGCCGCGAGATGCGCCTTGAACACGTCGCACGCGTCGAGCACCAGGCGCACGGTCGCCGCGTCCGCGTGGCCGTTGCCCTTGCGCAGCCCGTCGAAGAGCGTCTCGAGCTCGTGCATCGCATCGGCGAGCTGCGTGAAGCCGAAGGTGCCGGCGCCACCCTTGATCGAGTGCGCCGCGCGGAAGATCGCGTTCAGCGTCTCCGCGTCCTGGCGGCCGCCCGCAAGCCCCATGGCGCGCTCTTCGATGGTGTCCAGGTGCTCCTGGGCCTCGTCGAAGAAGGTCGCGATGAAGCGGCTGAGGTCGATCGCCATAATCGAGGAACGTGCTCGCGCGGGCGCTAGCGCAGCACCTTCTGCACGACTTCGAGGAGCGTGGCCGGGTCGAAGGGCTTCACGAGCCATCCGGTCGCTCCGGCGGCGCGCCCCTGCGCCTTCATCGTGTCGGAGGACTCCGTCGTGAGCAGGAGAATCGGCACCGTCTTGTACTCGCGCAGCTCGCGCAGGCTCCGCACGAGCGTGAGACCGTCCATGTTGGGCATGTTCTGGTCGGTGATGACGAGGTCGCACGAGGTCGCGGAGGCGCGCTCCAGCCCGTGGGCGCCGTCTTCGGCCTCGATCACGCGGTAGCCCGCGGACTCGAGCACGAAGGCCACCATTTCGCGCATGGTGGCCGAGTCGTCGACGGCAAGGATGGTTTTCATGGCGTTGTTCTTTCTAGAAAAGGTCGACGCTGCCGGCGCGCTGCTTGTCGGCGCGCGGCGGCCTCGCATCCTCGTCGATCTGGCGGATGCCGGCGACGATGCAGTCGAGCATCGCGCGCGAGCGCTCCAGCCACTGCTCGGCCTGCCGCGGATCGGCGACCGGCGGGACGGCGAGCGAAATCGCTTCGCCGAGCTTCTCGCGCATCTTGTCCACGCGCAGCTTCTGCGCGTCGATGAGCTGGTTCACGAGGTCGTGCGACTGCAGGTGCTGCACCGCCTTGTAGAGATGGTCGAGCACGACGCCGTAGTCGGCGCGCGGATTCTCCTCGGCCGGCGTCTGCTTCTGCGCCGCGACGATGCGGTCGGCGGCGCCGCGGAAGGCGGTGAGGAGCTCGTCGGAGGCCTCGCGCAGCAGCACCTGGCTGCGGGCGAGCTCCTCGGCGGTGACCGCGAGCCGCTCGTTGAGCGTCGTGGCCACCGTCACCAGCAGGTCGGCGGCCTCCGCGGCGTCGGTGGCGTCGGATCCTTTTGCTTGTCTTGTCATCGGCTGCCTCCCGTCGGCGCCCCTCCTAGGGCGCACCCTCGATCACTTCGAAACGCAAATCGCCCACCTGCACCTCGTCGCGCAACGCGAGCCGATGGGCGCCGGGCGCGAGCTCCTGGCGATTGATGCGCGGCGCGCGCGATCCGGCGAGCCGGGCGAGGAAATAGGCGTCGCCGCGGCGCACGACGATCGCGGTGTCGACGCCCGCGTTTCCGATCATCGTGTTGGCCTGCTCGAGCGCGATCAGCTCGCCCGTCTTGCCGCCAGCGAGCACCCGTAGCGCGAGCCGGGTCGATGCCGCCACCGGGGCCTCGACGTCGGTGCGCACGGTTTCCTGCGAGGGTCCCAGCCGCACCGCGGGATCGCGCGGGATCGCCATGGTCCGCGACAGCGCGTCGTCGCCGCGCTGCCGTCCATTCGGCGGCGCGCTCGCACGCGTCGGCGCCACGTGCACGGCCATCATCGTGCGCTCGTAGTCGGTGAGCACGGTGTCCTCGAGGCTTGCCACGGCGCCGATGCCGAGCAGCGCCTCGTCGAAGAAATGCAGCTTGTGCTTGCCCACCTCGATGAGGTCGAGGTGGTGGACGACCTGGTTGCCGACCGCGTGGCCGTTCACGCGCGTGCCGTTGGTGCTCGCGAGATCCTCCGCGTACACCGTGCGGTCCACCATCCGCAGCAGCATGTGCCGCGCCGAGATCGCGGGGTGGTCGAGGACGATGTCACAGGCGGGATGGCGTCCCACCACCGTCACCGCCTTGTCGAGATCGACCTCGGTGAGGATGGAGCCCTCGAAGCTGACGACCACCTTCGCCACTCATCCCTCGCGCCGGTAGCGCGAGGCGGCGGAGGCCGCGGCCTTGAGCTGGTTGTCGACGTCATGCACGCCGGGCACGGCGCGCGCGACGTCGTGGGCGGCCTGCGCCGCGTCCGCGTCGTCCACCACGCCGCGCAATGTCGTCACGCCGTTCACGCACTCGACCACGAAAGCGCTCGCCGCGGTGCGCGGATCGCGGCGCAGCGCCGAGCGCACGCTCCACTCGAGGCCGAGGTTGTCGACCTTCATGCGCGACTCGGGCGTCTCCTGGAATCGCTTCTTGGTCATGAGCGCCTCGATCTCGTCGACGCACTCCTCGACGCTCAGGCGCTCGGTGGACAGAACGAGGTCGTAGTTCTCGGGGTCGCGCCAGTTCACGCCGAAATGCCGCCGCGTGATCGCCGTATGCGCCTCCTCGCTCATCTCGATCTCTTTTTCGATGACCTCGCGGTCGTCGGTGGACAGCCGCTCCATCATTCGCGAGATTCGCACCTCGAGCGGCGCGCACACGCGCACGCGTATGACGTGCGGGATGTCGCGCAGCAGGTGCACCGCGCCCCAGCCGCGGATGACTCCGGTCGTGCCGTCGCGCAGGAACTTGAAAGTCTCGTCGGCGGTGAAGATCGAAAGGCTCGTCTTGTCGGTCGTGAGCCGTTCCCACATCCCCGACTTGCCGTCGAGGAAGCGCTCGACGTGGCTCTTGCGCAGCCGCATCTTGTTGGCGATCGGCTCGATGATCTCGTGGTAGATCACGTTGCGGTTCATGCGCGTGGCGATTCCCGTGGCCACGTCCTTGCCGAGGGAACCCATTTCGCGCGTCATGGCGATGAGCGTCATGGCGGTCTCCCTCAGAATTCCTTCCAGTCGTCTTCGTCGCCGCCGGCGAGCGCGGGCTCGCGGCGCTGGGCGATCGCGGGGCGGCGCTCGTCGCGTAGCTGCAGCGACGCGGCCGGGGGCGCGGCGGTCTCGAGCACCGGCGCCCCGCCCGCGTGCGGGGCCGGCGCCGCATCGTCGATGCGGAACTGCGCGACCGAGCGCGCGAGGTTCGTCGCCTGGTTCGCCATGCTGGTGGCGGCCGCCGTCGCTTCCTCGACGAGCGAGGCGTTCATCTGCACGACGGTATCCATCTGGGTGATCGCCTTGTTGATCTGCTCGATGCCCGAGCTCTGCTCGTGGCTCGCCGCGGCGATCTCGGTCATGATCTCGGCGACCTTCTTCACCGAGGCGACGAGCTCGTCCATGGTCTTGCCCGCGTCGGCGACGAGCCGCGAGCCCGCTTCCACGCGGCTCACGGAGTTCTCGATGAGGCCACGGATCTCCTTCGCCGATTCGGCCGAGCGCTGTGCGAGGCTGCGCACTTCGGCGGCGACCACCGCGAAGCCGCGCCCCTGCTCGCCCGCGCGCGCCGCTTCCACCGCGGCGTTGAGCGCGAGGATGTTGGTCTGGAAGGAAATCCCGTCGATGACGCCGATGATGTCGGAGATCTTCTTCGACGAGACGGTGACTTCCTGCATGGTGGTGACCACCCTGCTCACCACCTCGCCGCCCTTCTGCGCGGTCGCCGAGGCGCTGCCCGCGAGCGCGCTCGCCTGCTTCGCGTGCTCGGCGTTCTGGCGCACGGTCGTGGTGAATTCCTCGAGCGTGGAGGCCGTCTCCTCGAGCGAGCTCGCGTGCTCCTCGGTGCGGCTGGAGAGCTGCTGATTGCCCGCGGCGACCTGCCCGGCGCCCACGGCGATCGATTCGGCGCCGGAGCGGATCTGCGCCACGATGCGCGAGAGCCCGTCGTTCATGTTGCCGAGCGCGCGCTGCAGCTCCGCCGCCTCGTCGCGGCCCGTCACTTTCACGCGCGAGGTGAGGTCGCCGCTCGCGACGCGCTGCGCGACCGCGAGCGAATCGCGCAGCGGCGACGTGATGCTGCGCGACGTCGTCCACGCGATGAGCGCCGCGAGGACGAGGACGAGCGCCTCGACCGCGTAGATCGTGAGCGCGAGCCGGTCGGAGGTGATCTCCGAGGCCTTCAACGCCTCGTCGCCCGCCTTCTTCTGGATGTCGATGAGGCGGTTCAGCTCGAAGAGCGTGCGCTGGACGAGCGGATCGACCTCTTCCATGAGCACCTTCGCCGCCTCCTCGTTGCGGAAGCTGGTCGAAAGGCCGAGCGCCTGCTGGAAGGGCTTTTCCAGCTCCGCGTCGGCGCGGTTGAGCGTCTCGATGATCTCGCGCTCGGTCGGCGAGAGCGTGTGCTTCGCCATCTTGTCGCGCGCGGTGTCGTACATCTTGCCCAGGCGCCGGGCGCGGTCCTCGTCGATCTGCATCGCCTTGATGTCCGAGTGCAGGCCGATGTTGCGCATCACGGCGGACTGCTCGAGCGCGAGCGCTTTCATCTCGACGGCGAGGTTCTGCTTCTCCGCCGCCATGGCGACGACCTCGGCGGAATCCCGCCGGGTCTTTTGCGCGAGCCAGGTGCCGCCGACGGACACGATCATGAGGATCGCGAGCACCACGCCGAATCCGAGCGTGAGGCGCGAGCCGATTCGAAGGTTGCGTAGGAACATGGGAATCTCCGGGAGCGGGCGGCGGAGCCGCCCGGCTCAGGCTGAAGGCCTCAGCTCTTGTAAATGCCGCAGCCGACGATCAGGTCCTCGTAGCGGTGCAGGAACATCGATTTGGGCTCGATCTGCCGCGTGACCGGGTTCATGAACTTGTAGTCCTGCCAGCCTTTCGCGTCGGGGCCCTTGGACATCATCTCGACGCGCTCCTTGACGAAGAACTTGCCGTCGTTGTCGCGCAGCTCGATCACGTCCTTGCCGATCATCTTCTCGTTGGCGCCGTGCGCCAGCACGCGACCCTTCATGTCGTACACGACGACATACAGGTCGCGGTCGACCCACGGCTCCTTCTTGCTGCTGAAGTCGGCGAAGGCCTTCTCGCGGCCGACCTTCTTGATGTGGGCTATCGCCTTCTGAACCATCGCCGTCGCTTCGGCGGCGGTGCCTTTCTTGGCGTCCTTCTGGGCATGGGCCTGGATGCCGAACGCAAGGACGAGGGCCGCGACTGCGGCCGTGAGGATGCGCGTCATGACGAATTCTCCCTTTGCTAGTTGATTTGATGCCGATCGCAGTGTCGCCGACCGGGGCGCTTTCTCCTGTGCGCCATTTCACAACCCCGCTTGCCGCGGCATTACCCATGTAACTGTTTTGCCGCGTGATTTCGTTTTTCCTGTCGATCCCTCCGAATGTGCTTACAGCGGTAACCTCAAGCGGGAATCTTCTGCGGCGCGCGGCTGCGGCAGGCCGGTCCGGCGTGCGTCAAATCGAGCAGGAATTTCTGCATGTCCCACGCTCCCGTCGGGCAACGCTCGGCGCACAACCCGCAATGCAGGCACACGTCCTCGTCCTTCACGAGGATGCGCCCGGTCTTGAGTCCCGCCGCGGCGTAAAGCGCCTGCGAAGGATTGCGCGCCGGGGCGTTGAGGCGCGAGCGCACTTCGTCCTCGGCGCCGTCCGCGGTGAACGTGATGCAATCCACCGGGCAGATGTCGACGCACGCGTCGCACTCGATGCAAAGCTTCGGCGTGAACACCGTCTGCACGTCGCAGTTGAGGCAGCGCTGGGCTTCCTTGAACGCGACCTCGGGATCGAAGCCGAGCTCGACCTCCTGGCGGATGTCCTTGAGGGCGATGGCGAGGTCCTTGAGCGGCACCTTGAAGCGCGTTTCGGGAGCGATCTGGTTGTCGTAGCTCCACTCGTGGATGCCCATCTTCTGCGACACCAGGTTCACCATGGGCGGCGGACGGTCGCGCAAGTCCTCGCCGTGGCAAAGCCGGTCGATCGAGATCGCGGCATCGTGGCCGTGCGCCACGGCCCAGATGATGTTCTTCGGGCCGAAGGCGGCGTCGCCGCCGAAGAAGACTTCGCGCCGCGTCGATTGCATCGTGACGCCGTCGACGACCGGCATGCCCCACTTGTCGAACTCGATGCCGGTGTCGCGCTCAATCCACGGGAAGGCATTCTCCTGCCCCACCGCGATGAGCACGTCGTCGCATTCGAACATCTGGTCCGGCTCGCCGGTCGCGACGAGCGAGCGGCGCCCCTTGTCGTCGTAGACCGCCTTCACCTTCTCGAACGCCATGCCGGTGAGCTTGCCGTCGAGGTGCAGGAAGGCCTTCGGGACCAGATAGTTGAGGATCGGGATGCCCTCGTGCATCGCGTCCTCCTTCTCCCACGGGCTCGCCTTCATCTCCTCGAAGCCCGAGCGCACGATGACCTTCACATCCTCGCCGCCGAGGCGCCGCGACGAGCGGCAGCAGTCCATCGCCGTGTTGCCGCCGCCCAGCACGATCACTCGCCGGCCGATGCGGGAAATGTGGCCGAAGGCGACCGAGGACAGCCAGTCGATGCCGATGTGGATGTTGGCCGCCGCCTCCCGGCGTCCCGGAATGTCGAGATCGCGGCCGCGCGGCGCGCCGGACCCGACGAAGACCGCGTCGTAGCCTTCGCGCAGCAACGCCTTCAGCGAGTCGATGCGCCGCCCGCCCTTGAAATCGACGCCGAGGTCGAGGATGTAGCCCACCTCCTCGTCGATCACCGCCTCGGGCAGGCGGAAATGGGGGATCTGCGAGCGGATCATGCCGCCGGCGAGCCGGTCGGAATCGAACACCGTCACGTGATAGCCGAGCGGCGCGAGATCGCGCGCCACCGTGAGCGAGGCCGGGCCCGCGCCGACGCACGCGATGCGCTTGCCGTTGCGCTTGGTCGCCTTCGCCGGCAACCGCGAGCGGATGTCGCCCTTGTAATCGGCGGCAACGCGCTTCAGGCGGCAGATCGCGACCGGCTCGGGACGCTCGCCCTGATTCTTTTCCACGCGGCCACGGCGGCATGCGGGCTCGCAGGGACGGTCGCACGTGCGTCCGAGAATTCCCGGAAACACGTTCGACTGCCAGTTCACCATGTAGGCGTCGCTGTAGCGGCCCTGCGCGATGAGGCGGATGTACTCGGGAACCGGGGTGTGGGCGGGGCACGCCCACTGGCAATCCACGACCTTGTGGTAGTAGCTCGGGTCGGCCGTATCCGTAGGCTTCAACGCAACTCCTCTGTTTCGCTCTTCGCTGAGCGGTTTCCCTCTGCGGGGGATTCGTTTGTCAGTCTACAGCACGGGGGTGCCGTCCGGCATGTTCAGACGATGCCGCGGCGCCTGAGGCCGGCGATTTCCGCCTCGGGCATGCCCAGGACGGTGCGCAGGATCTCGGCGGTGTGCTCGCCAAGGAGCGGCGGCCCGCGATCGTGCCGGATGGGGGTGCCGAGGAGCCGCATGGGGCTCGCCACGAGGCTCAGCTCGCCCGCGGCCGGATGCGGCACGCGCACCTCCATGCCGCGATGGCGCACCTGCGGATCGGCGAAGACTTGCGCCAGATCATTGATCGGTCCGCACGGAACGCCCGCCGGTTCGAGCGCGGCGAGCCAATCGCGCGCCGGCCGCGTGGCGAGGCGCTCCGAGATCATCGACACCAGGAGCTCCCGATGGCGTACGCGCGCCGGATTGGTCGCGAAGCGCGTGTCCCCCGCCCATTGCGGCGCGCCCACGACGTCGCAGAACTTCGCGAACTGCGAGTCGTTGCCCACCGCCACGATGAGGAAGTCATCTGAGGCTCTGAACACGTGGTACGGCACGATCGCCTGATGCGCGTTGCCCATGCGCCGCGGCACCTCGCCGGAGGCGAAGTACGCGGCGCTCAGGTTCGCGAGCATCGCCACCTGCACGTCGAGAAGCGCCATGTCGATCGCCTGGCCGAGGCCGCTCTTCTCGCGCGCGAGCAGCGCCGCGAGAATGGCGCTCGTCGCGTACATGCCGGTGAAGAGATCGGCGACGGCCACGCCGACTTTCTGCGGCCCGCCTCCCGGGGAATCGTCGCGCTCGCCGGTGACGCTCATCAGCCCGCCGAGCCCTTGCACCATGAAGTCGTAGCCGGGCCGGTCGCGGTAGGGGCCATCCTGGCCGAAGCCGGTGATCGAGCAGTACACGAGCCGCGGGTTGTCGCGCGCGAGCGACGCGTGGTCGAGGCCGTAGCGCGCGAGGTCGCCGACCTTGAAGTTCTCCACGAGCACGTCGCTCTTCGCGGCAAGAGCACGCGCGATCGCCCGGCCTTCGACGCTCGCGATGTCGAGCGTCACCGATTTCTTGCCGCGATTGCAGGCGAGAAAGTACGCGGCGTCGGCGGTGTCGCGGCCCTCGCGATCCTTGAGGAAAGGCGGCCCCCAGCGGCGCGTGTCGTCGCCGCAGCCCGGGCGCTCGATCTTGATCACCTCGGCGCCCAAGTCGGCCAGGTTCTGCGTGGCCCACGGTCCCGCGAGCACCCGCGTGAGGTCGAGCACGCGAATCCCGGAGAGGATGCTTTCTGAGGGCGCGGCAGTCATGGCGAACGCACTATTCCGCTGAAAACGTGCGGAAAAATCCGCCGCGTCAACGCGTGTCCTTACGAACCGTTACAAACGCTTGCGGATTATAGTCGCCGCATGTGGAGAGAATGCGCAATGCGTCGAAACCTGGTCCTCGCCGGGGTCATCCTGCTTGGTGCGCTCCCGGGCGCATACGCGGCCGAGCCGACGCAGATCGCGGTCGAATACTTCAATCCGGCGACGCATCACTACTTCATGACGGCGAGCCCCGACGAGCAGCGCCTCGTCGACGGCGGCAGCGCCGGGCCGGATTGGACGCGCACCGGCGGGCAGTTCGGCGTGTTCGCCTCCTCCGGCGATGCGGCCAACCTCGCCCCGGTGTGCCGCTTCTATAGCCCCGTCTTCAATTCGCACTTCTACACGGCGAACGCCGCCGAGTGCGACCTCGTCAAGCAGAACGCCGACTGGCGCTATGAGGGCACGGCGTTCTACGCGGCGCTCCCCGCGAACGGCCAGTGCGCCGCCGACGCGACGCCGATCTATCGCAGCTACAACAACCGCCAGGCGCAGCACGACGGCAACCATCGCTTCACCGTCGACTACACCGTGTACTCGAAAATGGGCTCCGCCGGGTACACGCAGGAAGGCGCGGTGATGTGCGCGCAGCTTTCGTCGGCCGACATGTATGCGGACGCGGTGCGGCTGCTCAGGCAGGCGAGCTTCGGGCCGACCGCGGCGCAGGCGCAGCGCGCCGCCGCGATGGGCGCCTCCGCGTGGGTCGACGAGCAGCTCGCGATGGCCGCGACGCAGTATCCGGCGTATGCGTGGATGCCGGCGAACCGGCCCGACACCTGCGTCGACACCCGCACGCAGCCGGTGCAGCCCGACAGCTTCTGCAACCGCGACAACTACTCGCTCTTCCAGCTGCAGCTCGCGTTCTTCCGCAACGCGCTCTCCGCGCCGGACCAGCTGCGCCAGCGCGTCGCCTTCGCGCTCGGCCAGATCATGGTGACCTCCGGCGTCGAGAACGCGCGCAACTATGCGATGCGCCAGTACCAGGAGATCTTCGTCGACCGCGCATTCGGCAACTACTACGACGTGTTGCTCGCCGTGACGCTCTCGCCCGAGATGGGCGAGTACCTCAACATGGTGAACAACAACAAGACCAATCCGGTGACCGGCGCGGACCCGAACGAGAACTACGGCCGCGAGATCCTGCAACTCTTCTCGATAGGCACGTATGCGCTGAATGCCGACGGCACGCGCCAGCTCGACGCCAATGGAGCACCGGTGCCGACCTACGACCTCGCGCAGATCAAGGGCTTCGCGCGCGTGTTCACGGGCTGGACGTACCCGACCGTCGCCGGAGCGCAGGCGCGCGCGAACAATCCGCGCAACTACCTCGGCGACATGCTCGCCGTGGATTCCAACCACGAGACCGGCACCAAGGTGCTGTTGAGCGGCGTGGTCGCGCCCGCCAACATGACGATGGCGCAGGATCTCGCCTTCGCGCACCAGAACATCTTCAACCATCCGAACGTCGGCCCCTTCATCGGCAAGCAGCTGATCCAGAAGCTGGTGACGAGCGATCCGTCGCCCGGCTACGTCGCGCGCGTGACGGCGGTGTTCAACGACAACGGAGCCGGCCAGCGCGGCGACCTGCGCGCGGTCGTGCGCGCGATCCTGCTCGATCCGGAAGCGCGCGGGGCGCGAAAGATCGATCCGGGCTACGGCAAGCTGCAGGAGCCCGCGCTCTTCATGACGGGCCTCGCGCGCGCGCTCGGCACGCAATCCGACGGCGTGTCCTTGCGCAATTCGTCGACGGCGCTGGGCCAGTTCGTGTTCTATGCGCCGTCGGTGTTCAACTTCTATCCGTTCGATTACGTGATCCCGGGAGCCGCGGTCCTCGGGCCGGAATTCGGCGTGCAGACCTCCGCGACCGCGGTCGCCCGCGCCAACTTCGCCAACGGCCTCATCTACAACATCATCCCGCCCGACCCGACCGTCTACGGCGCGACCGGAACGAGCGTGGACCTCGCCGCCTACGCCGCGGTCGCCATGGACGCCAACGCGCTCGCCGACAAGCTCGATCGCGACCTGCTCGCCGGCCGCATGTCCGCGACGATGCGCTCGGCGATCGTCACCGCCGTCAGCGCGGCATCGACGAGCGACGCCGTCGCGCGCGCGCGCGCCGCGCTATGGCTCGTCGCTTCCTCGCCCCAATACCAGGTGCAACGATGAACAACCGCCGCGACTTCCTGCGCCGCGCCGCCGCGCTCACCGCCGGCGGCCTCGCCTCGCGCCTCGCGCCGTTCACGGCGCTCGTGCCCGCCGCGGCCGGCGCCCAGGCCGTCTCCGATTACAAAGCGCTCGTCTGCGTATTCCTCTACGGCGGCGTGGACGGCAACAACCTCGTCGTGCCGATGGACAGCGCCGGCTACGCGCAGTACTCCGCCGTGCGGCCGCCCGCCTCGAACGTGAATCTCACGCAGGCCGAGCTCCTGCAGATCCAGCCGGCGACGGGCGGCACGCCCTATGGGTTGCATCCGCAGCTCACGGAGCTGCAACCTCTCTTCGCGCAGGGCAAGCTCGCGATCCTCGCCAACGTCGGCCCGCTCACGCAGCCGACGACGAAGACGAACTACCTCACGGTCCGGCCGCAGAACCTCTTCTCCCATTCCGATCAGCAGAACCAGTGGCAATCGTCGGTTTCGGCCGGCGTGAGCCGCAGCGGCTGGGGCGGGCGGATCGCCGACCAGCTCCAGGGCCAGAATGGCGCCGGCATTCCGGTGGTCACATCCATCGCCGGAACGAGCCTCTTCACCGCGGGCGACAACTCGAGCCCGCTCGCGGTCGCGACCAACGGCGGCCTCGCGCTGCAAGGCATCAACAGCAGCGCCGCCGCGACCGCGCGCCTCGCGGCGCTGAACACGATCCTCGGCGCGGACCGCGACAATACCTATGTGAAAGCCGCCGGCGACATCACGACTCAGGCGCTCTCCCTGTCGGCGACGGTCAACCCCATTCTCTCGTCGACCAGCTCGACGCTCACGGCGCTGTTCAACGGCCAGAACAGCTCCATCGCCGACCAGCTGCTCGCGGTGGCGAAGCTCATCGAGGCGCGCGCGCAGACGGGCGCACGCCGCCAGGTGTTCTTCGTGTCGCTCGGCGGCTTCGACACGCACGGCAACCAGGTCAACGTGATGGATACGCTGATCGGGCAGCTGTCGCCCGCGATGCGCTCGTTCTACGACGCCACCTTGCAGCTGGGCATCGCCGACAAGGTCACGACTTTCACGCTCTCGGATTTCGGCCGCACGCTGCTGCCCAACTCCAACGCCGGCACCGACCATGCATGGGGCAACAACCTCTTCGTGATGGGCGGCGCGGTGAAAGGCGGCGACATGTACGGCCGGTATCCCACGCTGACGCGCGCCGGTCCCGACGACGCCGACACATCCGGGCGCTGGATTCCGACCCTTTCGGTCGAACAATACGGCGCCACGCTCGCTCGCTGGTTCGGCCTCGGCGATCCCGCCATCGCGGCCGTCTTTCCCAACCTCAGCCGGTTTTCGACCAGCAACCTCGGTTTCCTCGGCTAGACCCCCCTGACCGCCGCCATCGGGTGCCGCCCAGCGCGGGGGCGCTCCCGTAGAATGGCGGGCCATGGCAACCAAGGTCCTCACCACCAACCTGCGAATGGGGATGTTCGTGGCCGAGCTCGATCGGCCGTGGACCGACACGCCGTTCCTCCTGCAGGGCTTCCTCATCGATAGCGACGACCAGATCAGGGAGCTGCAGAAGCACTGCGAGTTCGTGATCGTCGATCGCGCGCGTTCCGTGGGCAAGGAATTCCAGGCGGCGGCCGAAGCGCCGCGGCCCGCGCCGGCGCGCAGCGTCACGGTGCCGGGTCCCGCGCCCGCGCCGGGCAAGGCCAAGGGCAATGGCGCCGACGTCGCACCCGCGCCCGAGCGTCCCGTGCGTGCAAAGTCCGGCGAACCGGGCCGGCGCGTCGTGCGGCTGGAAGACATCGCCGCGCGGCGCGATTCGGCGTATCGCGGCGCCGCGCCCGACGAGCCCCAAGGCGATTACCCGGGACTGCTCGGACGCGTGCTCTCGGGTTTCAAGGGCATGTGGTCGCGCGAGCGCGGACCGGAGCCCACCGGCGGCGGCGCGGCGCTGCCCGAAACGCCCGCCGAAACGCCGCAGGAGTTCGCCGCGCGCGCCGCGCTGATCCCCGCGGGCATCCCGGTGCAGACGTACGTGAACCAGGTGAGCGTGGAGCAGGAAGCGCCGCGCGCCCGCGCCATCGTGCAGGAGGCGACCGAGGTCCTCGACAAGCTGATCGGCGACATCAAGCTCGGCCAGAGCTTCGAGGTCGACGAGATCGAGGAGATCGTCGACGACATGGTGGAGAGCGTCGTGCGCAACCCCGACGCGCTGATGTGGGTCGCGCGGCTGCGCGAGCAGGACATCTCCGCCTACGGCCACGGGCTGCAGGTCTCGGTGTACCTCACCGCCTTCGGGCGCCACCTGGGCTTTCCCAAGCCGCAGCTCGGTCAGCTCGCGCAAGTGGGGCTCCTGCTGGACATCGGCAAGATCCGGCTGCCCAAGGAGATCCTCGAGAAACAGGGCACGCTCACGCCGCAGGAATTCGACGAAGCGAAGAAGCACGTCGACTACGGGCTGGAGATCCTCGGACAGACACCGGGCTTCGACGGCGAGGTGCTGCTCGCGATCGCGCAGCACCACGAGCGCATGAACGGCGGCGGCTATCCGAAGGGCCTCGTCGGCAGCGAGATCGGCGTGTACGGCCGCATGGCGGCGATCGTCGATTGCTTCGCCGCGCTCACCAACCATCGCCCGTACGCCGCGGCCTCGTCGTCGTACGAGGCGCTGCGCAGCCTCACGGGATGGGCGGGCGAATATTTCCACGAGCCGCTCGTGCAGCAATTCGTCTCCTCGGTCGGCGTCTTTCCGGTGGGCTCGCTGATCGAGCTGTCCACGGGCGAGGTCGCGGTCGTGGTCGAGCACAGCAAGGTGCGGCGCCTGAAGCCGCGCGTGCTCGTGATCACGGGCCCGGACAAGACGCCCTCCTCGCATCCCGCGCTCCTCGATCTCCTCTACGAGCCGAAGCATGCCGAGGAGACGGTGTTCATCCGGCGCGGCCTCGCCGCCGGCGCCTACGGCCTCGACCTGAAGGATTTCTACCTCGCATGAAGGCGCCGTGACCGGACCGCTCAACCCGCGGCCCGCCGCGGCCGTCCCCGAAGCCGCCAGCCCCGAGACGCGCGAGGAGCTGCTGCGGCTCCTCGACCGCGAGACCGCGATCGCGCGTGCGACCGAGGGGCGGCTCGCGGTGCTCATCCTCGAGCTTCGCCGCGTCGACCGGCTGCAGGCGCTGCTGCGCGGGCCGGCGCCCGCGACCACGATGGCGCTCGTGCTCGAGCGGCTGCAGAAGGCGCTGCGTCCCGACGACCGTCTCGCGGCGATCAGCGACGAGCAGGTGTGCGTGATCCTGCCGCGCCTCGCGCACCCGAGCCAGGCGGTGCTCGCGGCGGTGAAGCTGCTGCGCTCGCTCGACCGCCCCATCGCGCACGAAGGCGGCACCGCGGTGCTGCGGCCGTGCGTCGGCATCGCCACGCTTCCCGAGCACGGCTTCGATCCGGCGCAGCTGCTCATGGCGGCCGACATCTCGCGCTGCATCGCGGCCACGCGCGAAGAGGGCTATCACGTCTTCCAGGGCGACGAGGCGATCGAGACCGAGCTCTATCGCGGCCTCGACCTCGACCTCGAGCGGGCGCTGCGCAGCAACGAGCTGCAGCTCAATTACCAGCCGCAGGTGGAGATCGCGACCGGGCGGCCCGTCGGCGTCGAGGCGCTGATCCGCTGGAAGCATCCGCAGGCGGGCGACCTCGCGCCGCAGACGCTGATCGGCATCGCCGAGCGGAGCGGCATCATCGGCAGCCTCACGTTCTGGATCTTCAATTCGGCGCTGCGCGCCCTGTCCGAATGGCGCGCGCGGCTCATCTCGCCGCGGCTCGCGATCAACCTCTCGGTCGCGACGCTCACCGACCGCGAGCTCCCGGCGATGGTCGACCAGGCGCTCAAGACGTGGGACGTTCCCGCCTCGAGCGTGCTCTTCGAGATCGCCGAGAGCGCCATGATCGCCGACGCGGAGCGCTCGGTCGCCGTGCTCACGCGGCTCAAGGCGATCGGCGCCGAGATCGCCATCGACGACTTCGGCTCCGGCTTCTCCTCCCTCGCGCACCTCAAGCGCTTCCCGATCCACGAAATCAAGATCGACCGCCCGTTCGTCGGCGGCATGCTCGGCGATCCCGGCGACCGCGCGCTCGTGCACGCCGCCGTCGACCTCGCCCACCACTTCGGGCTGCGTGCGGTGGCCGAGGGCGTCGAGAACGCCCAGACACTCGAGGCGCTCAAGGCGATCGGTTGCGACGTCGCGCAGGGCGCCTACTTCAGCCCTGCCGTCGCCGCGGACCGCTTCGCCGCGTGGTGGGAGAAGCACGCCGTCTCGCGGTGAAGCGCGGTTTCTACACGATCATGGCGGCGCAGTTCTTCTCGTCGCTCGCCGACAACGCGCTGCTGATCGCCTCCATCGCGATGCTGGTGCAGCTCGACAGCCCCGCGTGGCTCACGCCGCTGCTCAAGTTCTTCTTCACCATCTCGTACGTGGTGCTCGCGTTCCTCGTCGGCGCCTTCGCCGACTCGATGCCGAAGGGACGCGTGATGTTCATCACCAACACCGTCAAGGTGCTCGGCTGCGTGCTCATCCTCTTCAACGAGTACCTGAGCATCGGCGACATTCCCTCCTACTGGATCATCCTCGCGGCGTACGCGGTGGTCGGCCTGGGTGCGGCGGCCTATTCGCCGGCGAAGTACGGCATCCTCACCGAGCTCCTGCCCGCCGAGCAGCTCGTGGTCGCCAACGGCTGGATCGAGGGACTCACGGTCGCCTCGATCGTGGTGGGGACGCTGCTCGGCGGGATGCTCATCGCGCCGCGCGTGTCGCACATGCTGCTCAGCGTCGAGCTGCCGTTCTTCGTCTCGAGCATCGACACCCCGCCCGAAGCCGCCATCGCCGTGATCGCGTTCATCTACGTCGTCGCCGCGCTCTTCAACCTGGCGATCGCCGATACCGGCGCGCGCTATCCGCACCAGGAGCGCAATCCCGTGCGCCTGCTGGCGGATTTCTCGCGCTGCTTCGTGACGCTGTGGCGCGACAAGCTCGGCCAGATCTCGCTCGCCGTGACGACGCTCTTCTGGGGCGCCGGCGCGGCGCTGCAGTTCATCATCATCAAGTGGGCCGAGCGCGTGCTGCACATGCCGCTCGACCAGGGCGCCATGCTGCAGGGCGTGTCGGCGCTCGGCATCGCGCTCGGCGCCGTCGCCGCGGGGCGCTTCGTGCCGCTTAAGAAGGCGGTGAACGTGCTGCCCGTCGGCATCGCGATGGGCGTGGTGGTGCTCACGCTGGTCTCGGTGCGCTGGATGCCGGCGGTCTACTTCCTGCTCGTCCTCGTCGGCGCGCTGGCGGGATTCTTCGTGGTGCCGATGAACGCGCTGCTGCAGCACCGCGGCCACGTGCTCATGTCGGCGGGCCACTCGATCGCGGTGCAGAACTTCAACGAGAACGTCTCGATCCTCGTGATGCTGGCGCTCTACTCGCTCATGATCAAGTTCGACTTCCGCATCCAGTCGGTGATCGTGATCTTCGGGCTGTTCGTCTCGGGAACGATGTATCTCGTGATGCGGTGGAACGCCGCCAACCATCGCGCCGATCCGCAGCTGGACCGCTTCATCGGCGAGGCCAAACACTGATCAGCTGGTGCGCAGCTTCTGCGCCGGCGCCTGCAGCGCCGCGCCGCGCTCCATGCGTTCGTACTCCGCGATCACTTGCGCGCCGAGGAGCAGCAGCGTCGCCGCGAATTCGAGGCTCAGCAGCACCGCGATCGCCGTCGTGAGCGATCCATAGACCACGTTCACCTGCGAGAGCGTGGCGAAGTACCACACGAGGATGTGCCGCGTGAGCTCCCACAGCAGCGCGGCGGTGATGCCGCCCATGAGCGCGTGCCTCAACTTCAGGCGCCCGACGGGCATCACCATGTAGATCGACGTGAGCACCAGGATCTCGCCGCCCACGCCCATGAGATAAAGGCCCGCGGCCGAGAAATCGTCCAGCGACCAGGTGCGGCCGAGGAATTGCACGCTCTCGCCGCCGAGCGCCTCGAGCGAGCCGGCGACGAAGGTCACGACGAGAAGGCCGATGCCGAGGAAAAGGATGTAGCAATACGGCAGGACCGCGGAGACGAGGAAGCGGCGCCGTCGGATCGCGACACGATGGTGGAAGATCACCGACATCGCATTCTCGAGCACCGTGAAGGCGAGCGAGCTGAAGAAGATCATCGTCGCGAGCAGGAGCCACCCGATCACGTCGCGATGGGCGAGGAAGTTCGCGAGCTCGGCGACGATGGCGTGGCTCTGTCCCGGCACCAGCCATTCGAGATAGCGACCGATGGTCGCGAGGAGCTCGCCCGCGTCGATCACCCGGGACAGCGCGATCGCCACGAGGATGAGCAGCGGAATGATCGACAGCAGCGCGTAATACGCGACCGCCCCGGCGAGCAGCAGCCCCTGGTTCGCCTTGAAGCCCTTCAGCGTGCGCAGGATGAATGCGCCGACATCCCTTGCCGTGTGGCCGGTGAGAGCGTTTGTCGCCATCCGCGCGATGTCGAGTGGAATCAACGCCTTGGACCGCGCGTTGGCACATCCGTGCGGCGCGATTCGTTTGATCTTGCGCAAGCGGCTGCAGGAGCCCGGCGGCTATAATTTGATCCACCTCATGCCAGTGGCGTAACCCAATGATGCTGTTCTGGATTCTGGCCGCGGCGATGACCCTCGCGGGGCTCGCCTTCGTGCTGGTGCCGCTGCTCCGCGCGCGTGCCGGAGCGGGCCCGGACGCCATCGCCGCCAACCTCGACGTGCTGCGCTCGCAGCGACGCGAGCTCGAGGCCGACGTCGCCAACGGCACCCTGCCCACGGAGTCGCGCGCCGAGGCGCTCGCCGAGCTGGTCGAGCGCGCGCAGGACGACCTCGCCGCCCGGACGGCTCCCGCGACGCGGCCGGCGAAGCGGCCGTGGATCATCGCCATCGCGATCGGCGTGGCGCTCCCCGCGCTGGCATTCGGCGTCTATCTCGCGATCGGGATGCCCGCAGCGACCGACGCGCGCATGTTCGCCGCGCCCTCGCGCCCGGCGACCGACGCGCAGGTCGTGGCGCTGGTCGAAAACCTCGCGCGAAAAGTGCATGAACGCCCGGACGATGCGCAGGGCTGGACCCTGCTCGCGCGTTCCATGGCGGCACTCGGACGCTTCAAGGAATCGGCCGAAGCCTACGAGCATCTCGCCACGCTCGTGCCGCCCGATGCGCAACTGCTCGCCGATTACGCCGACGCGCTCGGCATGGCAGGAGGCCGCTCGCTCGCGGGCAAGCCGACCGAGCTCGTGAAGAAAGCGCTCGAGATCGATCCGCGCAACCACAAGGCGCTCGCGCTCGCCGGAACCGCGGCGCTCGACGCGGCCGATTTCGGCGCGGCGACCGGCTATTTCCAGCGCCTTGCCGCCGAGCTTCCCGCGGATTCCGAGGACGCGAAGCAGCTGCAGGCGATCCTGCTCGAGACGCGCGAAAAGGCGCTTGCCGCGGGGCAGCGTGTCGCGAAAGCGCCGGCGACGCCCAAACCCGCGGCGGCCGCGACCTCCGGCGTGAGCGGCGCGGTCAGCGTGGCGCCCTCGGTCGCCGCCAAGGTTTCCCCATCGGACACGCTGTTCATCTTCGCGCGCTCCGAAGGCGGCCCCAAGGTGCCGCTCGCGGTGATGCGCGCCTCCGCGCGCGAGCTGCCGATGCGCTTCGCGCTCGACGATTCCATGGCGATGGCGCCGAGCTTCACGCTCTCGACGGCGCAGGCCGTGCGCGTCGAGGCGCGCATCTCGCGTTCCGGCAACGCCCTGCCGCAAACGGGCGACCTCGTCGGCGCGAGCGGCGTCGTGAAGCCCGGCGCGCGCGACATCGCCATCGTGATCGACAAGGTCGTGCCATGAACCGTCTCGAGGCACGCTCGCTTGCGTGCACGCGTGGCTTCGCGACGCTCTTTCACGATCTCTCCTTCGACGTCTCGGCGGGCGAGTGGCTCGCGCTTCGCGGCGCCAATGGCAGCGGCAAGACGACTCTGCTTCGCTGCATCGCCGGGCTCACGCGCCCCGACGCAGGCGCGATCCGCTGGAACGGCGAGAGCACACGAGAGGCCGAGGGCGCGTTCAAGGCGGATCTTCTCTATTCGGGCCACCTTCCGGGGATCAAGGACGACTTCAGCGCCGAGGAGAACGTGCGGGCGGCGCTCGGACTGCGTGGCGTCGCGGTGAGCGACCATGCGATCGGCGAAGCGCTCGCCCAGGTCGGGCTCGAGAAGCGGCGACAGCTTCCCGCGCGGCGCCTCTCTGCGGGACAGCGCCGGCGCATCGGCCTCGCGCGGCTCGCGCTCGATCCGGCGCGGCTGTGGGCGCTCGACGAGCCGCTCACGGCGCTCGACGACGAGGGACAGGCGTTCTTTACGCGGCTTCTCGAGCGCCATGTCGCCTCCGGCGGCGTCGCGGTGGTCGCGACGCACCACGATCTCGCCACGGCGCCCTCGCGCGTGATGCGGATGGGCGCGTGAGCGCGGCCGCGGGGTCCTTCGGCGCGGGATTCGCATGGGCTTTCCGCCGCGACATGAGGATCGCCTGGCGACATCCCGGCGAGACGCTGCTCGTGATCGCGTTCTTCATCTTCGTCGCCTCGCTCTTCCCGCTCGGCATCGGCGCCGAGCCCGAGCTCCTGCGGCGCATCGCCCCCGGCGTGATCTGGGTGTGCGCCGTGCTCGCGGCCTTCCTGTCGCTGCCGGCGATGTTCGCCACTGACTACAGCGACGGCTCGCTGGAACAGATGGCCCTTTCGCCGCATCCGATGCCGGGATGGGTGAGCGGAAAAATTCTCGCGCATTGGGTCGCCTCGGGCGTTCCGGTGATCGCGTTGTCGCCTCTCATCGGGCTGCAATACGGCCTCACGCCCGACACGCTCGCGGTCCTCGCCGCGGCGCTCGCGATCGGCACGCCGGTGCTTTCGCTCCTGGGAGCCGCGTGCACCGCGCTCGCTCTGGGGGCGCGCGGCGGCGGCGTCCTGCTCGCGCTCCTCGCGCTGCCGCTCTTCGTGCCGGTGCTCATCTTCGGCGCGGGCGCGGCCGATGCGCAGGCCTCGGGCCTGTCGCCCGCGCCGCACCTCTCGCTGCTGGGCGCCGGCCTCATCGTCGCCGCGGTCGCGCTGCCGGCCACCGTCTGCCTCGCCCTGCGAATCGCGCTCGACTGACATGAACATCAACTGGTATTACTTCGCGTCGCCCACGACCTTCTACCGCCTCGCCGGGCGGATCGCGCCCTGGGCGTTCGTGCTCGCCGTGATCACCGGCGCCGCCGGGCTCTACCTGGGGCTCGTCGTCGCGCCCACCGACGCGCAGCAGGGCGAGGTCTACCGCGTGATCTTCATCCACGTGCCGGCCGCCTGGATGTCGATGTTCCTGTACTTCGTGATGGCCTGCTACGGCGCGCTGTCGCTCACGTTCAATACGCGCCTGGGCGCGATGATGGCGCGCTCGCTCGCGCCCACCGGCGCGATGTTCACGTTCGTCTCGCTGTGGACGGGATCCTTCTGGGGCCGCCCGACGTGGGGAACGTACTGGGTGTGGGACGCGCGGCTCACCTCGGAGCTCGTGCTCCTCTTTCTCTATTTCGGTTTCATCGCGCTCGCCAATGCCTTCGAGGACCCGCGGCGCGGCGACCGCGCCTCCGCCCTCCTCGCGCTCATCGGCCTGGTGAACCTGCCAATCATCTATTTCTCGGTGCTGTGGTGGAACACGCTGCACCAGGGCTCGAGCGTGAGCCTGCGCGGCACCTCGATGCACGTGACGATGCTCTGGGGAATGCTCGCGATGGCGTTCTCGTTCTGGATGTACTCGGTCGGCACCGCGTTCACCCGCGTGCGCGCGATCATCCTCGAGCGCGAGCGGCGCACCCGCTGGGTGCGCGGGCTCGTCGCGGGAGCGCATTCGTGAGCCACGCTTTCTACCTTTGGATGTCGTACGGAGCCACGGCGATCGTTCTCGTCGCGGAGATCGTCCTGCTGCGCATGCGCCGCGCCCACGCCATGAAGCTCGTCGAAGAGGAGAAGGATCTTGAAGCCCAGGACTAAACGCGCGTTGTGGATCGTCGCAGGGCTCGGCGCCCTCGGCGTGGCCGCCTCGCTCGTGCTCAACGCATTCCAGTCGAACCTCGTGTTCTTCTTCACGCCTTCGCAGGTGGCTTCCAACGAGGCGCCGCGCGACCGCGCCTTCCGCATCGGCGGACTGGTCGAGGCGGGAAGCGTGACGCGCGACAAGGACGCGCTCACGGTGCGATTCCGCGTGACCGACACCGCGCGCACGATCCCGGTCGTGTACACGGGCCTGCTGCCGGATCTGTTCCGCGAGGGCAAGGGCGTGGTGGCGCAGGGACGCATCGGGACCGACGGCACCTTCCGCGCGACCGAAGTGCTCGCCAAGCACGACGAGAACTACATGCCGCCGGAGGCCGCGGATGCCCTGCGCAAGGCCGGGCACCCGATCGACAAGGCCGCCTTCGCCGGGCAGAAAGGCAAGCCGTGATCCCGGAGCTCGGGCACTTCGCGCTCATCGTCGCCGCGGCGCTCGCCGTCGCGCAGTCCGCGCTCGCGCTCACGGGCGCTGCGACCGGGCGCGCGAGCCTCATGGCCACGGCACGTCCGGTCGCGGTCGGCCTCTTCGTGTTCGTCGCCGCCGCGTTCGCCGCGCTCGCCTACTCCTTCGTCTCCAACGACTTCTCGGTGCTCAACGTCGCCAGCCACTCGAATTCGCAGCTCCCCGCGCACTATCGCTTCGCCGCGACGTGGGGGTCGCACGAGGGCTCGATCCTTCTCTGGGTCGTGATGCTGTCGGCGTGGTCGTTCGCGGTGTCGATCCTGAGCCGCCACCTCCCCGAGCGCTTCGTCGCGCGCGTGCTCGGCGTGCTCGGCGTGATCGCGGCCGGTTTCCTCTTCTTCATCCTGCTCACCTCGAATCCGTTCGAGCGCCTGATTCCCGCCGCCGAGGAAGGCCGCGACCTGAATCCGCTGCTGCAGGATCCGGGAATGGTGATCCATCCGCCGATGCTCTACATGGGATACGTCGGTTTCTCGGTCGCGTTCGCGTTCGCGATCGCCGCGCTCCTCGAAGGACGGCTCGACGCTGCGTGGGCGCGCTGGTCGCGTCCCTGGACCACGGCGGCGTGGTGCTTCCTCACGATCGGCATCGCGCTCGGCAGCGGCTGGGCGTACTACGAGCTCGGCTGGGGCGGCTGGTGGTTCTGGGATCCGGTCGAGAACGCGTCCTTCATGCCCTGGCTCGCCGGCACCGCGCTCGTGCACTCCCTCGCGGTGACCGAGAAGCGCGGCACTTTCCGCAGCTGGACGGTGCTGCTCGCGATCGTGGCCTTCTCGCTCTCGCTCGTGGGGACTTTCCTCGTGCGCTCGGGCGTGCTCACCTCGGTGCACGCCTTCGCGACCGATCCGCGCCGCGGCATCTACATCCTGGTATTCCTCTTCTTCGTGGTCGGCGGCGCGCTCGCGCTCTTCGCGTGGCGGGCGCCGCGCGTGGGACTCGGCGCGGGCTTTTCGGCGGTCTCGCGCGAATCGATGCTGCTCGCGAACAACGTCCTTCTCATCGTCGCCATGGGCGCCGTGCTGCTCGGCACGCTCTATCCGCT
>Ga0075436_100000523_pt1 | contig 25007 bp, 19 predicted proteins | sample RhiMethybrSRZTD5_FD_75303 | JGI IMG/M metagenome (GOLD analysis project Ga0075436, IMG submission 75303) | Populus rhizosphere microbial communities from Tennessee, USA - Rhizosphere MetaG P. TD hybrid SRZTD5 | ecosystem: Host-associated > Plants > Roots > Rhizosphere > Soil | place: USA...
AATCTCCAGCCACAGCTTGCCCGTCTTCGCATCCCAATACAGGTTGAAGTACCCGGCCCACTTCTGCATCCCCGCCGTCTTCTCCCCAATCGTCGGCGTCGGGCCTGCCTCCGGCCGCCCCTGCGCAGCCTTTTCTGCACCCGCCTCGGCCGAGCGCTGCTGTAGTGGCCGGTCTTCAGCCCGGTTCTCTTCTGTGTGACCTCCGGCGAGCATATCTGACGTGAAAAAACAAAAAAGCAATACGAGCAAAATCCATCGCGAATGCTTCATCATTTCCGAAACCTCCGAAGGCAACGAAAGGTTTTACAACAAAACCGGTTTGCGGTAGAGAGAAATCCTCTCTTATACTTATTTCGCGGGTATTCGAAACTTGACCAAACTGCGCATCTCCATCGTGCAATACCTGAACACCGCGCCGCTCGTCTGGGGCTTCACCAACGGGCCTCTCCAGGGGAAGTACGACCTGTCGTTCACCGTGCCCTCCCAGTGCGCGGAAGACTTGCGCTTGGGCCGCGCGGACGTGGCTATCATCCCGGCCATCGAATATCAGCGCATCCCCGATCTCGCGATTCTGCCGGACATGGGAATCGCGTCGAAAAACCAGGTCCGCAGCTTGCTCATCGTAGCGAAAAGGCCCATCGAGGAAGTCCAGACCTTTGCTCTCGACAGCAGCTCGCGCAGCACCCAGGTCCTGACGCGCATCTTGTGCGCGGAGAAGTGGCGCATCACGCCGCAATTCGCCGAAGCGCTCCCCGACTTGCCGGAGATGCTGCACAACGCGGACGCCGCGCTCCTCATCGGCGATCCCGCATTGCGCATCTCGCTGGGAATCGAAAAAGCCCCAATCCAAAGAGAGGGTTGGCCCGGCGCGCCTGGGCAAACCGTCTGTCAAGCCGCCACGCTCGGAATCACCAGTTCCGAATTGCTTTATATGTACGACGTTGTCGCCGAATGGCGTGCGCTGACGGGCTTGCCCGCCGTTCTTGCCGTTTGGGCGGTCCGCCGCGGACTCGCCAATGCGGAGCTGACCGCGGATTTTCTGGCTTCGCGCGATTTCGGACTCGCGCATCTCGGCGAAATCAGTTACGAGGCGTCGAACGATTTGGACCTGCCGCAGCGCGCGCTCGAATCCTACTTGCGCGACAACATCGACTTTTCGCTCGATGTGGAGAACCGCCGCGGCCTGGAATTGTATTTCGAGGACGCGGCGAAGCTTGGTCTTATTCCGCAGGCGGGTCCGATTCAATGGGCTGCAGCAAAATCCGAAGCCGTGAAGTTGTAGCGGCCGCCTTCTGCCTGTCCCGACCTGGTTCGGAAGGCGGGCCGAAAAGGGAAGCACTTTGGCACTGACCAAACAACAAGCGCTCGAAATGCTCGAATCCGACGACCTCGTCGGCATCGGCATGGCCGCGCACCAGATGCGCCTGAAGAAAAACGATCCGCGCGTGGTCACTTACCAGATCGACCGCAACATCAACTACACGAATTTTTGCACGGAGTACTGCTCGTTCTGCGCGTTCTACCGTCCGCTCGGCGCGAAGGACGGCTACATCCTCCCGTTCGAGGAAATCTACAAAAAAATCGACGAGATGCTGGAGCTCGGCGGCACCGGAATTCTTCTCCAGGGCGGCCTGCATCCCGATCTGCAAATCGGCTACTACGAGAATCTCCTCCGCTCACTGAAGGCGCGCTACCCGCAAGTGCATCTGCACTGCTTCTCCGCGCCGGAAATTCTGTGCATCGCGGAAGTTTCGGAAATCAGCATTCGTGAAACCATTCAGCGCTTGATGGACGCGGGCCTGCAATCCATTCCCGGCGGCGGCGCGGAAATTCTCGATGATGAAGTGCGCGCTAGAATTGCCCGCCTCAAGTGCACCAGCAAGGAATGGGAAGAAGTGCATCGCGTCGCCCATTCGCTCGGACTGCGCACCACCGCCACCATGATGTTCGGCTGCGGCGAAGAGCTGCGCCACCGCGTGAATCATTTCGAGCGCATCCGTCGCATTCAGGAAGATACCGGCGGCTTCACCGCATTCATCCCGTGGATGTTTGCCGCCGAGAATACGGCCCTGGGCAAAAAAGTGCAGGAAACCACCGCCGTCGATTACTTAAAAACTCTCGCCGTCAGCCGCCTGTATCTCGACAACATTGACCACATCCAGTCGAGCTGGCTCACGCCGGGAATCAAGGTCTGTCAGGTAGGCTTGCAGTTCGGCGCCGATGACGTCGGCAGCATTCTCATCGAAGAAAATGTGGTGTTCGCGGCGGGCGTGAAAAACCGGACCAATGAAGGCGAACTGCGCCGCATCATTTCCGACGCCGGGTTCGTCCCCGCCCAGCGCGATACGCTCTACCGCTCCTACGCGTTGAAGTAGGGTTTGACGGCGAAGAATTGGGAACCCGCTGCTACGAGGATTCGCGTTTTTGTAGGGGAAAAATCGAAACTTCGACGACGGAGCCGTCGGGCAAGCCGACGTCTTCGAGAAGATAAAGCACGCCGCCACGAAAACGTGCGGGAATTCGCCGCGGACCGGTTCTGTCCAGCGAACTGGATTTTGCCGCAGCGGCCGGATTTGCAGGCTTGCCTTCAGTTTCGTCCAGCGCTTCGTTGGCCAGCGCGTCGGCCTCGCGATTCTGCTCGCGATAGACGTGGTCGATGCGGAAAGAGTCGAAGGCCTTCGACATTTTCTGCGCGCGTTCGTAGAGCGGCTGGAGATCGGCGCTCTTCACCTTGTACTGCCCGCGCATCTGCTTGACCAGCAGCTCGGAGTCGCTCTCTATGCGAATGGCGCGAACGCCGTGCGATTGCGCGTAATCCATCGCCGCGATGAGGCCGTAGTATTCCGCGACGTTGTTGGTGAATCGCCCGATGTACTTTTTGAGCTTCGCGACCACTCCGCCGTTCGCATCGCGGATCAACACGCCGTAGGCCGCCGGACCGGGATTGCCGCGCGAGCCGCCGTCAATGTTGAGGCGGTACGCTGCGGCAGCCGCGGCAGGCTTTGGCTCGGGAGCCGCTTCGGCGAAGAGGCTCTTCCCTTTGGAAGCTGGAGGACGTTTCGGCATCAGGCGGTGGACGCCGGTGTAGCAGCATTCGTGGAGCCATTTGTGGTTTTCGCGTAGGGAATCGGCTCGAGGGTATAGAGAATCAGTCCGCAGCTTTCGCAGCGGTAGACTTCTTCGCTCGTTTCGGAACGCAGCTCCTGCACGATGTGCGGCAGGACGCGCAGGCCGCAGCCGCGGCACTGCTCATCGCGAGCCAGAGCCATGGCCGTGCCGCCGTGGCGCTTGGCGATGCGCGTGTAGAGGTCGCGCAAATCTTCCGGAACCGGCGCGATGACCTTTTCGCGCTCGGCGGTGGCGGCGTCGAGCTTCTTCTTGAGTTCGCCGGCTTGCGCTTCGATCGCTTTCTTCTCGGCCGTGAGGCTTTGCTCCGCTTCTTTCAGGCGCGATTCCGCCAGCTTCACGCGCCGCTCGGCCTCTTCCGCTTTCATCATGACTTCGAGTTGGCGGTCTTCCGATTTGGCGACTTCGGCTTCGGCGTTGGCAATTTCATGCTGGAGCGCGCGATAGGCTTCGTTGGTTTTCACCGCGCCGCTCTGGTCGCGGTACTTGCGCGCGCGGTCTTTCCATTCCTGGCCCTCGAACTCGAACTTCTTGCGTTCCGCGTTGATCTTCGTGAGCGAGTCTTTGGCCGCGGCGACTTCCGCTCGAGCACCGGTCAATTTCGTGTCGGCTTCGCGGATGCGCTTCGGGAAGGTTTCCAGCTCGGCGCGAAAAACGCCAATCTGGTGGTCAACCCGTTGGAGCTCAATTAGATGGGGAATCGCCGGATGCATGGGACGGACATTCTATCACACTGCCATGCCGACCCTTGTGGCTTGCGCTGCAGTGGGTAGAATGCAGGTGGACCTGGCTGCAAGAAAACCGGAAGGACTCGTTCTAAGGAGGAGTGGAATGCCGCACGTGCAAATTACCTGGGTCGAGGGGCGTACCGCGGAACAAAAGCGACAGATCGCCGAGCGCGTCACGGCCGTGTTGATCGAGGACGGCAAAGCGAAGCGCGAAAACATTCACGTGTCGTTTCACGACGTGCCCGCGGCCAATTACGCAGAGGCTGGCATCCTCGTTGTCGATCAAAAGCGCGCGCCTTGAAATGTGAGCGCCGATTGTCCAGAAAAAAAGGGCGAGTTCCCCTTCTTAAAAAGCGAATGGGGCTCGCCCTGGAAGACTTGGAGCGCGACCACTGTTTACGCGCGGGCGTCGCGGTGAATCATTCGCCAATCCACGAAATAGCCGACGCCCACAGCCAAAGGTATGATGCCGAGCGCGGCGACGGTCCAAATGTCGCGATCCGCCTGCACCTGCGCGATCAGACCGAAGGTCAAGATGAAGCCGATGGCGCCGCTGACCAGCAGAATGCCCGCGCGCCGGGACCGCGCCGCCTGATTCAATTCCGGCTCCACGGGAATATCCACACCGCGTGCAATGGCTGCCAGCCGCTCTTCACTTCGCAGCCTGCGAACACGGTAATACGTGTAGAGGGCCCCAAGAGGAACGCCCAAAGACATGATGACAGCCACCAATCCGATGATATCTCCGCCCATACGTTGCTCCTTCTTTTCTGTATGCGCCGCTCAGGGCGCCATGTGTTGTGGGAACCGCCTGCACAACAAGGTACGGAGGAGGCGTCCGGAAAGTTCCGAGATTTTATATGGTGTGGGGCTCAAGAAGGGCGCGGGGCTTTTGTTTAGAAGGCATGGAAAGTGCGCCATAAGTGCTGGTTCGAAGGTACTGGCTTGGCAAACTTGGGTTTGGTACAGACAAGCTATTTCCTTTGAATATGCGAGAAATCATTCTTATAGGAGCCAGCTCTTTGGCGAAGCCAGCCATCATTTAGGCACGAGCAGTAAGCCTCGAGTTCGTAGAAAGCAGAGGACTTCATCGAGCATGTCCACCCTTCATTTTCGCCGCGTCGAACGCCGGCGAACCGCCCGGGTAACTGTCTTTGCAGATTTGACGGTTCAAGGAATCAGTGAGCAGAACCAGAAATTCAAAATCCGGACGCGCTCCCTCTCCGTGAGCGGGCACGGAGGGCTGACAGTGCTGGACGTACCGGTGTCCGTCGGGCAGACAATCCTTCTGATGAATGACAACAGCAGGGAGAAAGCGGAGTGCCGAGTGGTTTCCATTCGACAGGGTGGCAATGGAAAGAGCATCGTCGCATTCGAATTTGTCACACCTCCTGCGAACTTCTGGAAGATGTCATTCCCGCCAGTGGGGGCAAAACTCCCGCGCCGAGCGCTGCCCTCAGCAGCTTCCGCCTAGTGAAGCTGGCCCCTCCCTACCAGTGAAGCTTTAAGCCGAATTGCACCTGCCGCGAAGTCGTGGAAGTGCTGGTGATGGCGCCGGCGGTGCCGGATGGCTTATTGCTCGTGGCCGTAGGCGGCGTGAAGACGATGAGGTTAGGGGTGTTGAAATTGGCGCGGTCCAAAAGGTTGAAGATTTCCGCCCGGAATTGCAGACCTAAACTTTCTCGAATGGTGATGTCCTTCAAGACCGAGAAATCCCAAGTGGCAAGTCCAGGCCCAATGTAGGTGTCGCGGCCGACGTTGCCGTAGAACCCGCTGGCTGATGGCGGTGCGATAAACGCGGCAGGATTGAACCACTGTCCGGGCTGGCCAAGAACCACGGGGGCGGTGAACGTGGGATCGAGGAAGGGACGCACGGGATTGCGCGTGTCGCCATTGTTCGAAGGGTTGTAGCTGAGTTGCGGCGTAAAAGGGAAGCCAGACTGCACCGTAAGAATCCCGCCAAGCGACCAACCGCCCACGACGGCATTGCCCCACCTGCCCAGATTTCCAGCGAATCGCGCTCCGCGGCCGAAGGGCAGGGCGTAAAGCGCATCCACAACCGCAGCATGTTTCACGTGAAACGTCGCCAAGCCTTTGTCGGCGGCCAAGTCAAACGGATTGGAGGCGAGGCCGGGGGCGTTGCCGGCAGTGGTCTGGTTCAGGGAGTCGCCGTCGTCCAGCGTTTTCGCAAAGGTGTAGACGCCGCGAAGAAACAGGCCGCGGCTGAAACGCTTGCGCAGTTCCGTTTGCAAGGCGTGGTAGGAGCTGTCCCCGTGCGAGAACCACGTCCAAGTGTTGGCAATGGCCGCGTTGGGGCGTGGCGTTTGAGGCGGAATGTAGAAGGATCCCGCTGGGACGGGCGCTCCTGCCAAAGGTGAACCGATTCGAAAGCCAATCGCCGGGTCGTTGGTTGGGGCCGCGGGATTCGCCGGATCGTAGTGAACAATGGGCTGGCTCGGATCAAACGTCGGATAAACGGCAGGGCAGGGAAAGGCGGGACAAATCACGGGTGTGGGTTCATTGCCGTCAATGCCGATGAGTTCGTGATAGCCGTGGGAACCGACATAGCCAATCGTGAAAGCGGTATTCGGGGAGAGTTCACGCTCGATTCGAACGGACCAGGAGACGAGTGTGGGAGTTTTCATGTCCGGCTGAACACCACCGGGCACAAGTTTCGCGCCCGCGGGTACCGGAGCGGACGCGTCGATGGGAAGACCCGAAACAGGGAGCGCCAGGCTATAGACGGGATTGAAAGGGGCGTTTTGATCGGCACGGTAACCGAGCGCATCCTGCAAATCGTTGTACATGCCGAATCCGGCACGGAAGACGGTTTTTGTTCCAAACGGACTCCAGGCGAGGGCGACACGGGGCTGTGGGAGGAACCTGGCATTGTTCTTTGTGTAGAGGGAGCTGCCGATATTGGGCTGGGTGTTAATCACACTGTTTGTGAAAGTGTAGTTGGCGGCGCGGCCGTGGGCTTCGTTCCAACCGGTTGAGTATTCGTCCCGGAAACCGAGAGAGAGAGTCAGTTTCGGACTGATGCGGAAAACGTCTTCAGCGTACCATGCGCCAAAAAACGAACGCCAATTCATTTCCGTGGGAGCCGGATCGAAGAGGAAGGTCGAGATATTGCCGTTCAAGAAATTCTGGAGGCTGGAGAAAGTAGCTTGGCCGAATTGGCTGAGGGCGATGGTTTCGTTGGATTGAAAGCGCTGGAACCAGGCGCCGAAACTGAGCTGATGGCGTCCACGGGTGATGGTGACGCGATCTTCAAAGGTGTAGAGGTTGCGGTGAATACCCAGATTGCTGCCGTTGTTGCTGCCAGCCAAGCCGATGGACGCTTGCGGGTTTGATGCGGCGCTTCCGCCAACGACCGCGGCGCCAACAGGTTTGCCCAGTAAGAAACCGGGGACGGTGGCCGCAGGAGTGCCGGGCGTGGGCTCACCGGTAAAAAAATAACCTGCGCGAGAAAAACCAACACGAGCGGAATTCAGAAAAGCGGAAGAGAAGATATGTGTCTCCTCGAAGCTGAGAACTTGTTCGCGCAGGGCGACGATGTCAGCGCTAAATGGATTGAGCGGCGTAGCGGTAAAATCGTCGCTGTCATCCGCGGTGTAGATGGCTGCAAGAGAATCCTTCTGCGAAAAAATGTGATCGAGCCGGGAAGTCCCAAAATCCTCGCGAACAGTTTGTAGCGGGCTGCTGAAGACGGAGGAGATGCCGTTGAAATCCTGAGCGCCGGGCGCGGGAATGGGCCACAAGTTAAGAAGCGGCTGGACACTGGCGACCGCAGCGGCTCTCGATGCGGCGCTGGGGACGAACGCTACGGAGGTTTGGTGCAGGTTTTGGCGAAAGCCTTCGTAGTTGCCAAAAAGAAAAGTTTTATCGGTGCGAAGGGGTCCGCCGAGAGAAGCTCCGAACTGGTTGCGTTGAAACGGCGGGGCGGAACCCTGGTCGAAGAAGTTGGCAGCATCGAGGGCATTGTTGCGCAGAAATTCGAAAGCGGTGCCATGCAATTGGTTGCTACCCGACCGTGTGACGATGAGCACCTGGGCGCCCGGACGTTTGCCGAATTCGGCGCTGTAAGAATCGCGTTGGACGTTGAATTCGCGCACCGCGTCCACGCCCAGGAGCATGCCGCTCGTCCCTCCCGGCGTCATGTTGTTTTCGGCGGCGCCGGTGAATTCCACGCCGTTGAGTAGAAAAAGATTTTGCTGCGGACGGTTTCCAGAGACGGCGAAATTGTTGGCGGTCGTCGAGTTCGAGATGCCCGTGCCGCCGGTTTTTTGTGAAGTGAAATTCACGACACCGGGATTCAAGGGGAGGAGCAGATCATAGCTGCGGCCGTTCAGAGGAAGGTCTTTGACTTGCTGTTCAGCGACGAGGCCGGAGATATCGCGCGTGGTCGTGCTCACGATAGGGGCGTCACCGATGACTTTGATTTCGGAGCTGACCGTGCCGACCTGCAAACGAAAATCGACACTGGCTTGTTGACCGACAGCGAGTTCGATGCCGGAGCGCGTAGAATCCTGAAAACCCGGCCTCGCGACTTTGACTTCGTACTTTCCGACCGGCAACGCCAGGACCTGATAGCGCCCCATGTCGTCCGTGGCCGCGTCCCGCACCGCCCCCGTCTCCAGGTTTTTGACCGACACACTGGCCGATGAAACCGGCGCGCCGGTGGGGTCCGAAACGCTGCCCGTAACGCTGGACGAAGCCTGGGCGTGGACCGAGGGGGTTTGCATTATCAGAGTAATCAAGACGAAGCCGCCAAGAAAAGAGATGCGGTTACCAGCAAATCGAAATAACGAACTCATTTTGGAAGCTCCGGAAACTGAGTCATCACCAGGCAAAAAACGCCCTTGTCGGAAGATATCATTCCATACGTTTCGGGTCGTTATGTCAATTCGGCTTAATCCGAATAGGCGAAGAGCGAAAATATGCGGATTCCACCGTTAATTCATCCTCGGTGCCCGAGGCTTGTGCCAAAACTATCTGGGGTTTTCTAGGCGCGAGCGGCTAATTGATTTCGCTGACCTGCATGTTGTCATCGACGGCCAGATTGGGATAGCGAATGGGAGAACCAGCAGGCGCGGGTTGATGGCGGGCGCTGACGGTGAATTGTGCGCCAGAGCACTCGACCGAATAGCTGTAGCCATCGCGCCCGGTACGCGGCACGGGCAGATCGCTGGAAGAAGCGAGCTCGTTGAGCGGAGCGCAACGGCTATTCAGGGCAATATAAGCGCGCTCGGCTTCGGCGATTTGCAGTAAATCCTTGCGGACTCCGGTCAGGCTGATGGCCTGAGTCGGAGCCGTGCCTTCGTCCGTCGCAGGCATCTTCTGGAAATAATAGTGGAAGATTGCGTAGACCGCAGCCGCAGCGATAAGAATAGTGGCAAGGGCCTTCATAAGGCAATTCTCGGCCTCGGAGAGCAGCCTGAGCAAGCCTAAGGCTTTGCTGACTTGCGGTAGGAAGCAACATCATTTTTGTGTCCTGGCGGTCATGTAGAGAGTGGACAAAGGGTTTTTCGCCGGAATTGACACGTTTCCGCTCCTCCAGTAACAACGATAGATAGCGTTAGTGTCCTCAGGAGAATGCGAAAATGACGAAGAAGTCTCCGTGTGTCTTCGGTGTGGCAGTGTTGCTCTCGTGGTTGCTGGCCATTCCTTCTAATACCTGGGCCGATCCGCAAACGGCGGGGCAGCGCGCGGGCGAAGTTTCGCGCGTGATTCCGGCGGTGAACATCGCGCGCAGCGGCAAAACGATTCCGGCGGTGGCAAAAACGGCGGTGGATTGGCAAGACCTGGTGAATACGCAGGTCAACGCGCGGGCGCGCATTGCATTGGACGACGGTTCCGTGCTCAATGTGGGCTCGGATTCCTCCATCAAGGTGGTCAAGCACGATGCGGGCGCGCAGCAGACCGAACTGGAACTCACCTACGGAAAGCTGCGGACGCAGGCGCAGAAAATCGCCAAGCCCGATGGGAAATTTGAAGTGCGCACACCGGCAGGCGTCGCCGGAGTGGTGGGCACGGATTTTTTCATCGAGTACGCAAACAATTCTATGAACGTGATCGTGTTCGAGGGGCAGGTGAAGGTGTGCAACCTCGCGGGAGCTTGCGTGCTGGCAAAAGCCGGTCAGATGACCAGCGTGCGCAGCGGAAACAATTCGGAGCCTGCGCCGCCGCAGCAAGCAACGCTCGATCAACTGGTGACGGCAAGCAACGATACCATTGCAGGGGTGGGCCAGGCTGCCGCCGCGGCAGGAGCCGGAGTGGGAGCGCATCTGGGAGTTCTGGCCACAATCGGAATTGTCGCGGGAGCGGTCGGAGCGGGACTGGGTGTGGGACTAACGCGCGGCGGCACTCAGGTACAGCGTGGCTGTAATCCGAACAACCCCAAGGCCTGCGGATGATTGGCAAAGCCACGGTCCTCAGGTCATAAGGTTATAAAGCAGCTTTCTCTGCTCTGGCGCAACTTCCGCGCAGGCATGCAACTCAAACCGGCCGGCAAACGTCGAAGAAATTGTTGTTGCTTGGACGGCCATGCTGCAGGTTCAAGGCGCTTGGAGCGCCCCATCCGATAGCGTAAACTGAATGATTCGCGGTCCCGTCTAACAGCGAGTGAGGCACCCTTTGACTAATTCGACCCGTAGTGGACTGATTTCTTCCCTTTTCGCCCTTACTTTTCTGGCCGGTTTGGCGTTTTGCCTTGCGCCGGGAGCGCAGGGCGCGCCGCCGGACGCCCAGGCAAAGCGTTCTCCGCTGCTTTCGGCGTTGCAAGCTGAATTGGAGCGCTCGATAAAAGCGCTAAGCGCACAGGATCCGCCAGCTTATTACCTGGGGTACACGATTACAGACACACAACGTGTGGATGTTTCCGGATCCAACGGGGCGTTGCTGAATAGTGGCGAAAACCGCAACCGCTGGCTGGAGGTTTCGGTCCGAACCGGCGGTTACAACCTGGACGACACGCACAAAGTCGGGGAACGCCAAATGCAGGGCGGGAGTACCGTCGTGGCTGTGCCCGTGGACGACGATCCCGAGGTGCTGAGGCGCGCCGCCTGGCTGGAAACGGACAAGGAGTACCGCGCCGCAGAAGAGGCCCTCATCAAGATCAAGACCGGGAAAGAAGTGAAGGTGGAAACGGCGGAGGGCAATGCTCCGGATTTTTCGCGCGAGCAGCCGCGCACCTACATCGGGCCGGAGGTTTCCATCGCCGTGGATCGCGCGCCGTGGGAAGCGAAAGTGCGCGCGTACACAAAGGCTTTTCGCGAATCGGCCGCCATTATCAATTCGATCGTGACTTTCAGCGCGCAGGCGCAAAACGTTTTTCAAGTAACCAGCGAAGGCACGCAACTGCAATACGGACAGATTCGCTACCGCCTCGAGTTGTTCATCCAGGGTAAAGCGCCCGACGGGATGGACATCGACCGCTATTACAACTTCGACTGGGTAGACCCGAAAGAGACGCCAGACGACAAAGCGGTGTATGCGGCGGAAGTGACGCTTCGAAAGGAGCTGGAGGGGTTGGTCGCTGCGCCGATCAACGACCCTTCGGTTGGTCCGGCTTTGCTGACCGGCCGCGCGGCCGCGGTTTTTTTCCATGAAGTGTTCGGGCATCGCGCCGAAGGGCACCGGCAAAAAGACGTGACCGAAGGGCAGACCTTTTCGAAGAAAGTCGGGGAGCAGATTCTGCCCGATTTCCTGAGCATCGCCGACGACACCACGATGAAAAAGCTCGGCGGCGAGGATTTGCTGGGCTACTACCAGTTTGACGATGAAGGTGTGCCGGCCCAGCGGGTGACGCTGGTGGATCACGGGGTGCTGAAGAATTTCGAGATGTCGCGGTCGCCGCTTGTGGGCTTTCCTCATTCGAACGGGCACGGGCGGCGGCAGCTTGGCGCGACGCCAGTTTCTCGTCAGGGGAATCTGATCGTGCAAAGCAGCAAAACGATGACCAACGCACAGCTCCGCGCGAAGTTGATCGAGCTGATCAAAACACAAGGCAAATCATTCGGATTGCTGATTGACGACATCGCCGGAGGATTCACGTTTACGGGCCGGGGCCAACCGCAGGCATTTCAGGTGCAGCCCCTGGTGGTCTATAAAGTTTTTGCCGACGGCAAGCCGGACGAATTGGTGCGCGGCGTGGACATCGTGGGCACGCCGCTGGCGGCTTTGACCAAGATTGTGGCTACCGGGGACACGCCGGAAGTGTTCAACGGCTATTGCGGTGCGGAGTCGGGATCCGTTCCCGTCGCTGCGGCTTCGCCGGCAATTTTGATTTCAGAATTGGAAGTCCAGAAGAAAGAGAGTTCGACGGATCGGCCGCCGATTCTGCCGCCGCCCGCGCATGATACGGTCAAAACGGGAGGCGGACGGTGAGGCGCGCGGGAAGAATGGTAGCGAAGGCGTTTTTCTTGATGACGTTGAGCTCCGCGACGGCTGGCCTTGCGCTCGCTCAACAGGACAACGACCACACGTTGCAAGCAATGCGCGACGAAATGGCGCGATCGAAGGCGCGGCTGGAATTGAAGATTCCTAATACCGATCAGCCGGTGAGGCCGTATTACGTCGAATACCGTTTGCTCGACCTCGATGTGCGTGAAATCGTGGCCGAATTCGGCACGCTGCTTTCCAGCACGCACACGCGGAACCGCTTCATGAATGTGGCGGCGCGCGTGGGCGGCTACAAACTCGACAGTTCGAATTTTGTCAGCGACGACGCATTTCGCGGGTTCATTGGCCCGACCGGCTCCGTAGGCATTGACCGCGATTACGATTCGCTGCGGCAGGATCTGTGGATTGCCACGGACCAGGCTTTTAAAGAAGCGGTAGACACTTATTCGAGGAAAAAGGGCTACCTGAGCAGCCTGGCTCGGCAATCCGACATTGATGATTTTTCGAAGGCCCAGCCGGTGCAGCTGATCGAACCGCTGGAGACGCCGGACTGGACCAACCGTAACTGGCAACAAGAAGCGCGGGACACCTCCGCGGTCATGCGGGCGTTTTCGCAGATTCATGAATCGCGCGTGAGTTATTACCTCGTTTACGGCACAGAATATTTGCTGACGAGCGAAGGGACCGAGATTCGCCAGAACCGAAGGTTTGCCGCCATCGAGGCAGGACTGAGTGCGGTCGCGGACGATGGCGTGCCGGTGAATCATTACTACGCGACGTACGCGGTGCGCCCCGGCGATTTGCCGAATGCCGATGCCGTGCGCAAGGCCCTGAACGTCACGTGCACGGAATTGATGGCGCTGCGGGCGGCTCCGCCCGCGCAGGATTACACCGGGCCAGTGCTCTTTGAAGCGCGTGCGGCGGCGCCCCTTCTCGCACAAGTATTGAGCCCGGCGATCAACGGAGCGCGGCCGCCAATTTCTTTCAGCCCCGTGCTCGAGCAGATGTTGACCGGCCTGGGGGGAAAGAGCGACTGGGTCGGCCGGCTCGGCGCGCGCGTTTTGCCTGCGACCGTGACCATTGTCGATGATCCGGCTGACAAGGAATTCAAGGGGACTCCGCTGATTGGCGGATATGGTGTGGACGACGAAGGCGTTCGAGGCCAGAAAGTCACGCTGGTGGAAAATGGCAGCCTTAAGAGCGAACTCATGTCCCGGCGCCCGGGGCCGGATTTCGGGCAGTCCAACGGGCATGGCCGCGCCGCGTTCCTGAACGACGCCAAACCTACGATGAGCAACCTGATTTTTTCTTCCACGGAGACTCTTTCTTCAGCGGATTTGAAGAAGAAATTTCTCGACGAGTGCCGCGCCGAAAAGAAGTCCGAACACGAGCAATATTGCCTGGTCGTTCGCGAGATGGACAATCCGGCGCTGAGCCTCCTGCATCAGGAAGATTTTTCCGAGTTGCTGGCCAGCTTTGGCGGCGGCGCGGGGACGGGCGATCGTTTGCCATTGGTCGTTTACCGCATTTATCCCGAAAGCGGCCGCGAAGAAATGGTCCGCGGAGCGCGCATCATCGGGCTGAACACGCGCGCCTTGCGGAACATCGCCGGGATCGGAAGCGACAATTTTGTGTACAACTACATGCAAAGCCAGGCGAACGGCTTTGCGGGCACCGCGCTCAGCGCTTTTGGTTCGGCGCAAGTCGGCTTGCCGGCTTCGCTGGTCGCGCCGTCGCTCCTCTTCGAAGAGGTGGAAATTCGCGGCGAACGCGGGGAAGCCAAACGGCTGCCGCTGCTGCCTCCACCGCCGATGACGGCATCGAAATAACAGCGCGTTTCGTGATTCTGCACGACTCCTTTGTAACCCACGGAAAAACACAAAAATCTGAGGTAGTCTAGACCCGCGATGGAAATGGTTGCGCCAATCGAGGAAGCGCGGGAGAAGAAGCGCGCCGCGCTTCTGAGCGTGGGTTCCGCGGTGCTGCTGGTTTCGTTAAAGGGGTTCCTGGTCGTCAAAACAGGGAGCCTTGGGGTGTTATCCGAGGCGCTGCACTCAGGCCTGGATTTGGTTGCCGCGATTATCACTTTTCTCTCCATTCGAGTTTCCGATCGGCCAGCAGACGAGACCCATCCCTACGGACACGGGAAGTTTGAAAACTTCTCGGCGTTCGTGGAGACGGGGCTCCTGGCGCTGACCGCGCTGTACATCATCTACGAAGCATTCGCCCGGCTGTTCTTCCGCAACGTACACATCCAGCCGAGCATAATGGCCATTGTGGTGCTCCTCGTTGCTCTTTCCATTGACATTACGCGCGCACGAGCGCTTGGCCGTGCCGCCAGGAAGTATTCGAGCGATGCGCTGGAGGCAGACGCGCTGCATTTTTCGACGGACGTCTGGAGCACGACTGTGGTTATCACCGGCGTCGGACTGGTGTGGGCCGGAGAAACCTTGAACCTGCCATGGTTGATCTATGCGGACGCGCTGGCAGGGCTGGCCGTCGCGGCGGTGATCTTGTGGGTCGGGTCGCAACTCGGCCGGCGCACACTGGACGTCCTGCTGGACGCGGCCCCGAAAGGGCTGCAACCGAAAATCACGCGGGCGCTGGAACGCATGGAAGGCGTTCTGGACGTGGAACGCGTGCGCGTGCGGCGCGCGGGCAACCGTTATTTCGTGGACGCCACCGTCAGCGTTGCGCGCACGGCGAGCCTCGAGCAGGTACACACGCTGAGCGACGCCATCGAGAAACGCGTCGGCGAGATTGTTCCGGCCGACGTGATGGTTCATGTGGAGCCGCGCGCGCCCCAGGGCGAGCATTTGTTTGAAGCGATTCGCGCGGTGGCGCAGCGGATGGGACTGGCCATTCACGACATTCATGCGTCGCAGCAGGACAGCGGGCTTTTTATCGAGTTGCACCTGGAAGTGGACGAGAATTTGACCTTGCGCGAGGCGCACCGCCAGGCCAGCGAACTGGAAGACCAGATTCTCGAATTGCGCGGAGGCGCGGCCGAAGTGAACATTCACATCGAGCCGCTGGGGCGCCGTATTCCTACACCGGACGCGGGCCCCGGCGAGATGAACCAATTGGCGAAAGCCATCGAGAATTTCCTGAACAGCCTGCCGTCGGAATTCGATGAGCTGGTAAATTGCCATGACGTGCGCGTGAGGCAGGTGGAGCACCACATCCTGGTGTCGTGCCACTGCACGATGAAGAGCGAGCTGCCCATCACGCAAGTCCACGACGTCACCGCCGCTCTGGAAGACCGGGTGAAAGAAAAGTTCCAGCAGATTTATCGCGTCACCATTCATCCCGAGCCGGCGGATGAGAAATAGTGGCGAGTGACCTGGAAAGCAGAAAGGAGAAGGCAGAAAACAGAAAGCAGAAGGCAGAAAGCAGAAAAGAGAGCAAGGACATGCCCCGCCAGCGACCTCAAGTAATACTTTCACTCCGGCAGTTGTCGTACCCCCCCACCCCCCGGCAATTTGCATCGTTATCAAAACAAAGGGGTTGCAAGAGGGGCAGTTTGTATTTGTATGAAAACAAACGTGATGGCGATGGGCAAAAAGGGTAAAGCAGAAGCCAAAAGGCAATGAAGTGGCGAGTGACGAGCGGCTAGAAAAGAGATCAGCTGACCCCTGCCGCCTCCGTTGAATGGGAAAGAGTGCGGAAGTGATTGATGGAGAAGGGGTTGGGAATCTCCATTGCAGACAGAGAGTGCGAAAGTGGATGAAAAGACGAGGGTTAGTTGTGGAAGGGTGAAAGAGAGGTCCTTCGAGTCGCTGCGCTCGCTCAGGACTCGCATCCCTCGTCGGATGCTCGGTTGGGAATCTCCACGGTGTGCAAAGAGTGCGGAAGGGGCTGAAAGGAAAGGGGTTGGATGCGCACACTCCGATTGGGGAATCTTGAAGGAGGGCGCGGGTGGCGTACATAGGGACAGAGGCCCAGGATCGTCCTGAGGGTCGAAGCTAATATATCAGAAAGTAAAGATTTGTCAAGCCGTTAATAAGTGGTTTGGATGCTAGAACTTAGAGCGGGAAAAAACTACCCAGAATCGGCGGTTGTAAAGGAATTTCTAAGTCCCGTAAATACTTAAAGTTGGAAGAGAGAGCCTTCGCTCCGACGAACGTGGTGAAACTGCTACTTTACGAAGTTTCAACCCGGCATGCGTGACCGTAACGTTCTAGTACCTGGTGAACAGACGGGGGATTGACGCGATTTCCGGAACGGTGCTACAGTCGGCACAATCAAAAACCGAGCTGAAACGTCCAACAGTCTAAATGCATCTGATTTAATGGAGTGATCTCATGGTGACTACGTTAAGCAAACTAGTAGAGATGATCGAACGTGGATCCATCCCTGCTTGGCTGCGTGACTCGATTTTGGAGAGGAAAGAAGAGATCGCAAAGGCACTTCAGGCTGGCAACCCATACACTCTCAAGGGACCGAACGGCGAAGAAATCGAAATACGTGCGGAGAAACGCGTAGCAGCTGCATAGTGTTAACATACCGACGTGCTTGCCGTTGTATTTTCTGTCCTTCTCACTCTCTACCTGATCGTACCTGAGGCAATTTTCAGGACGATTTTTGGCTACTTTGTTCCCGAGAAGCATTTTGTTCTGACTCGCACCGAGAAGGCATATCGAGCCGTTCTCGTTACGATAGCCCCACTTGGATTGGCGTTGTGGGCGTCCTGGTATGTGCCAGTAGCTCAGGATTTTCCATTCTCTGTCGAGAAAAACACAATTGAGAATCGGCGGGCCGACTACACTATGGTGCTCAACGCCTTGTACAGTGAGCACGAATTTGAAAAATCAGTTCCTGAATTCTGGCATGCTGCCACACGGTGTATTCGGCGACAGGCGCGCCTCATCGTTTGGTATCTCTTGCTCGTGGGCTTAGAGGCGCTGGGGGCAGGATTGCTCGTTCTGAAATACGCAGAATATAAGAGAATGACTCTCTATAAGTGGTTCTCAAACAAGATTCTGTTTCCATTTATTTCCGAGTGGTACCCTCTGCTTTCTCCCCAAACATTGCTACCCGGCACACGAGTTCAAGCTGATCTCCTGTGCACGAACGACACCCTGTATCAGGGTTTCGTTGCGGAACACTTCGTTCAGGACGGAAAACTGACAGGCATACTTTTGGATGAGCCTAAACGGTTCGAACGGAAGGCATATTTGAAAGAGAAGGAAGAGGGAAAGAGCCCTGACAAGAAACTGTTTTGGATTCCTATTCCTAGCGAGCACATGTACTTTTTCTCAGACAAGATCGTGAATATGAATCTGACTTATATTTCGCCTCGGGGAAAACCAGCCGATGCGGAGGCCGTGAAAAACTTCATTAAAGGAGTTCTAGGCCGCTCATTCGGCGAAGAGGGTAAGATTACGATTTCGTTGAAGCCTGAGAAGCCTGCTCCCAAGCGCGAATAGCGATCTTGGAAACTCAAGTAAGTCGTTTCAATGGTGCGGGATAGCAGAGCAGAAAACTCAAAACCCGCCCTCGTAACGACACCTGCCATATTCGCCACCGGCCTAGGGATGGGTTTTAAGTGTCGGCTGCACGGAGTTCAGCTTCTTCCGCATCCCAATGCAGGGCGGAATGCCGGGTGAATACAATACGCATATTTCTTCAACCCGGCCGTCATCAGCTTGGGGTCGTGCTCGAATTCGTATGAGTATCTTTCTTCGTCCTCACTGACGTACACACCCAGAACTCCGAACCAGAGCAGGAGTTCCACCACCTCTGGCAAGTCAGTTGCCGCAATCCCCGCTTCGGTCAGCTTAGCTTCCACTTCAGTGCGCGATAAGACGCTGGTGCAGCTGATGAATGCATATGGGACGTTGTCGTACTGCGGCTTTACATCGCGCATTTCATGGCTTATATCTACCAAGGCTTCTGCCGAGCAGGTTTGTTCCGCTTTCAGGATATCTTCCTCGTTGACTCGGTCTCCCTTGCGATTTATTGCGTTATTTATGCATTCGCGGACCAGTCGAAGGACTTCGCGGGGGCGCATTAGCGTTCGATTCACCAAATATTGGAAGGAGTCCTCGCCGTGTACATGAGGTACGAAGAATGCTGCCCACAAGTGCTCGAACTCGAGGTTGAGCCCCGTGCTTTGCGCGATTCTTCGCTCTACAACGTCTTTGAACAGCTGTGGGTCATTCCAATCAAGGATGGCAGCGGTTTCCTTTCCGCGGTCCGCCGGTTCAACGATCAAGTGCTGATAGATGTCGTTTCGGATAAAAACAACAGAAAAAAGCTCCACGCCCCTCGATTCAAACTGCCTTTGAAGCTTGCGCGTTGCTTCAAGGAGGGCCCTCAACAGTAGAATGTCTTCATTGCGAATTGAGTGGACTGGCCATCCTTTGTCGAGATTATCAAATAAAAGCCATACATCTCGTTTCCCCGCGTTGAGGTAGGTTGCTATGGCGTCGTTCATCTCGCGAATCGGCTTCTGATGGATCAATTGGGTGATTTCAGCGGTGGTCGATAGTGAGCTCAGGGCACCTCTTTTCTCGATGATCGCCTCGACAAGCGTTAGCAGTCGCTCAGAGAAATCACCTTGTTCAATGTCCTCTGGCTCCCCGTAGCCGTCTTGGATTTTCTGGAAGGGAGTGAAGAGCCGGCTGTCTTTGTATATCCAATTTTGTTCATGATGAACGATCTCATGGGCCAATTCCATCGTTAGGAGGTAATTCCAGAACGCGGTGAGAACATGCTGCTGTGTTCCCTCGGGCAGACCAGCTAGAACAGCCTCTCGTAGTTTCTTAAACTGGTGACCTTCGGGTTTGAGATCCAGGACGAGGTGACTCTTTATGGGTCGGTAGGTGGAACGGAGACCGTAAAAAAGCGCCGTTTTACCTGATCCTTTCCTTCCGACAACCAGGCGTGCGTGTCCCCGCCTCGCCTGCTGATACTGGGCTGTAGGAACAAAATATGAATCAAGTGCTAAGATCTCGTTCTCTGCTGCGAGGTCCCCCAAGTCGACTTTTTCCAGCGGTCTGAGCGGTAAGGTGGTTGGTACAAACCTCGTCGTTTGAATCTCCTCTATGGTTTGACCGAGAAGGGGCGTGAGCAAATCGGGGATTTGTGATGGCCTTTCGTAAGAAAGAATCACATCTCGATAATCAATGGGGTGAACGACGTAACCTGGCTGAATGACCGCGACTCGCCGCTGGGCGGCCATCGCAATCCCGGCAATGAAAGCGCACTTGGCATTGTGCACGTCGGCCCCGATAGTGTCCGGTCCGAGCAAATGGAGTACCACGGCTCTTGAAGATGCTGCTTGCTTATACGCTTCGTGAACTGAAATTCTTGCAATTTCCTTGGGATCGTAGCTTCGGAATCGAAGGCGAGACTTCTTGATAACGGACATCATTTTGATCATGCCGTTGCTTTCCACTGGGCTCTTAACGACAAACAATGGCTGCTCAAGGTTTACTTGCGGCGATTGGAATGTGAGTGGCGGCGTGCCGACTCTTGACAGTACGCCGTCTGCTAGTTGTGAGGAATTGCGGTAATCGAAATAACCGAACGTGTCCAAAATTCCAATTTCCTTGAAATCTTTGATGTCACGGATGTTTGACGTGTCTCTGATCGGAAGAACGGGAACCTGGAGTCCGAGCGCGTACCCGATCTCAAACAGAAGGTTGAAGTTCAGTGTTGTGATATCAGCGACAACCAGATGGCTAAACCTGATAGCCTTACAGATCTCGCAAAAAATGATTTGCCCGGCCACATTTAGATTCTTCCAGCTCTTCCATCGCTTTTCGCCAGCTACTTTAGAGAGTTCACCAATCGCCGCTTCTATCGTTGATGCCACCTGCTCCGGTTGACTTGGGTAAAGAAAGAGACCGTCTGATTTCAGGGCTGCACTGAAGTCTTGGTCACATAGGCCAAGGGCGTACTGACAGTATTGTGGGTTAATGCGAGAATTTGGAATGAGCTGTATTTGATCGGATGCCATTAGCTCTCCATGAGGATGACTGGTGAGGGTATTTCCTCAAGGGAGTATAGCCTCTCCTCATATCAAAGGCACCTTAACGGTCCTCGCTGCGTAGATTCGCTAAATGAAGAGGTCGGCGCTGACGTGGAAGAAGGCGGCCAGCTTCTTGGCTTGCGTTTTGCTGATGGAACGCTTGCCGTGGAATACCTCGGAGGTAATTCCTTTGGAGCCGAAGATTCTCCAGAGGTCCTTCTGCGTCAGATTACGGGCCTCCATCAAGTGCCGAAGGATTTGCTGCGGGCCGGCTTTGCGGATGGGATAGCGGCGCTCTTCATTCCAAAAAACGCCTTTGAGAGACGAATCGTTGCGGTTTGCCCCAGGAAAGCGTAGGAACGCTTTTGGCTGGCCTCTTCGCTTTTTCCCCCTGGCTCTCCCTGCTAGACTGGGAGCGATTGAGGCATGGGATGGCTCACGCGATCACACCCAAGCAACACGTGATTATCAAAGACCCGAACATTCTCGGCGGGGAGCCCGTCTTCCGCGGAACGCGCGTTCCTTTCAAAATACTCATCGACTATTTAGAAGGCGGGGACACTTTGGACCAATTCCTGGAACAGTATCCGACCGTGAGCCGCGAACTGGCCATCGCCGCCATTGAAGAGGCAAAGGTAAGCCTTGTCTCGCAGCTGCGATGAGGGTGCTGATTGATGAGTGTGCGCCAAGAGCGCTGAAAAACTTCCTCACAAGACAGGGCCATGAAGCAATGACCGTTCAGGAAACTGGTTAGGCTGGCAAACAGAACGGCGAGCTACTGAACCTCGCGGAAACTCGGTTTGATGCCTTGGTCAAGGTAGATACGAATCTCCGCTACCAGCAAAATTTGGAAGGCCGCAGAATCGCAGTCGTCATGCTAGAGTATTCCTCGAATCGTCTCGAGCACCTCCGGCAATACTTTCCGGCTTGTGCCTTGGCAATCGATAAAATCAAACCCGGCGAAATCGTCCAGCTCCGCGACGCCCCCTGAGAAGGCTGGAAAGCATGAAGTGGCGCGCCTACGGCGCTTACGATTCTCTTCTTCTTAGCCCAGCGCTGACGGAGCTGGGCTAAATTGTGACGCGCCTCCGGCGCTTCTGCAAAGAACCCGCAATTACGTTAAGAGAGATTCCTCGCGGTGCTCGGAATGACGGGAGAAGGTTGTTGGCCTGGCTTGCCGGCGAAGAGTTGGGCGGCGAGGGCGATGAGGATGGGAAAGCAGACGAGGACGTAGCGCGGTTCGGGCGTTTCGAGCGTGGTAAGAAACGCGGTGCGGAGCAAGACGAAGAGGATTAGAAACGCAACGGCGGGGCGGGCACCGCGCCACTTTGTTCCGCCGGCCAACGCATCGTTGACGGGGGGGCTTGCGGCGACGGTTGGGGCGTCTTTCTCTTCGGGTGAGCGGACCGCGGAACTGCGCCAATCGGGCGATTGGCGTTCCCGGGGGCGCCAGAGCTTTATGGCGCCCCAGACGGCCAGGCCGACATAACCGATGTTCAAGAGGAAAAGAAGGATCGTGAAGGCCTGATCGGCGGGATCTTCGTCATACATTTGGGCGAGCGGGAAGACGTTTCCGGAAATGGGAAGCAGCTCGATGCGCGGGGAGAACCAGAGGACGATGGCGCGCGCGGCGGGAATCCAGAGATACGTTCGCAAAGGATGGCGGGCGGTGCGTTCCCGGGCGAGCTGGGCGAAAGCATCGTCTTCTTGCTGCGTCAGCGCCAGGTCGTCGTTGTATGGTTCGAGGATGGCGGCAACGCGCTGCTTTTCATCGATTGCACTGCTGGGGGTTGCACTGTTGGGCGGCGAATCGAAGGCGCGCGCGGGAATGGTGTCCACATCGATTGGTTCGTCGTTCACTTTCCACGGCACGAGGTAACAGTCTTTGACGCGGAAGAGCCAGGTGCTTTCCCAGGCCATCAGGCCGCGGGGAACGATTTCTCCCGGCAGAGTGGAGTATTTCGGGGTGAGGAATTGCACTTCATGAAAGGTCAAGGCATTGCGAATGGCCCAGGGCAGTAGAGGGAGGAGGCAGCCCAGAGTTGTGAAGAGAATGATGCGAAGCAAATGCTTCGCCTTCGCGTGGCGCAGGAGCAAGAAAGCATTGCTGATCCACGCAGCAAGAAGCAGCAAAGGCGTTTCGGGCCGGAGCAGAGCGCCAAGACCCGCCGCCAATCCAGCCGAGGGAGCGAAGAAATGGAAGTCCTCGGACCAACGGCCTTCCCAGGGCCGTCTTGGCTTGGCAAAGGGCTTGGGAAACAGCAAGTCATTGCTGTTAGCAGCGACGCCGATGAGGAATAGGAGGGCCACGGCGGTCCAAAACGTGGCGATGGTTTCGGTGAGCAAGACTGCGGTGTAGTTCGCAGTGAAGGGACATAACGCCGCGAGCCAAAGAGCGGCATTGAAAACCCGTTTGATGGATCCGCCTCGATCCGCCAGGAGAAGCAATCCAGCGGCAAGAACGGCGATCACCAGGCAAGTCAAAAGATCCACAGCAATCTGAGCGACCATGACCCACAAGCGGGCGGCTTCGCCGGTGCGGCCGGTAAGAGCGTAGATCAGAGCCAAAAACGCAGGATATCCGGGCATTCTGAGGTCCACAGGAGTGACGGCGCCGTGCACGTCCATGGCGTAGGCGTGGTGCTTCAGCCAGTTCGCGGCGATTTGTTCGTAGAGAACCGTGTCGCCGGAATCTGCCGGAAACTTCAGCACGAAAAACAGGCGGAGGAATAACCCGGCTGCCAGCGCGAAAACGGGACTTGAGAAAATTCGCTTCATCGGCGCAACGCATCTTACAATATAGCAAGCGGAATCGCGGAGGACGCTGACCAGCCAGGAGCCGCCGCGCCATCCCGAAGGTTAAGCAGACTCATGAAGGAACGAAGGCCGATTTTTTACGACGCGCAGCGCGTGCGCTGGAGCCGCACCCGCCGTGTGCTGGAGCTCAGCGGAGCCCTGCTTACGGTGCTGCTGGCGTATTTTTTTGTGACCATCGCGGTGAGCGTGGATTTGCCGGCGGGCTTGCTTCCAGGCACAAATCTGGGACTTCACGCACTGAAAACGAAAAAGAAACAGCCGATTCGGGAAGGCCGCCACCGCCGCGTCGCCAACCTCGGAACCGTTCCGGCCAGCTACGATCCTGTGCGCGCAGCGTTTTTTGTCAGCTGGGATCCCAACAGCCTGGCCTCGTTGAAAAAGCATTACCGCGAGATTGACCTTCTCATTCCCGAGCAGCTTCACGCGGTGAGCGCAGACGGCGCGATGACCATCGTGGATTACGAGCACGGCCAGAACCGCGTCAAGGCAACTCCAGCAGAAGCCGTGGCCCTGCTGAAACAGGATGAGTTGCACCAGTGGATGAAGTCTCTCAATCCCCCCGTCGAACTCCCTATGATGGCGCTGCTGAACAACTACGACGGCGTCCATTGGCGGGTCGAGGAAATGGTGAAACTGCTGGCGAGCCCCGCGTCGCGCCAAAGACTGGTGACCGACGCCGTCGAATTCGCTGTGCAATCGCACGAATCAGGCATTGTGGTGGACTTCGAGGATGTTCCCGACACGAGCCAGGCGCACTATCGGGAATTCGCCTCGGAGCTGGGGCCGGCGCTGCACTCTGCCGGGTTGAAGTTGATGATCGCGCTGCCGGCGCGCGACGACGCTTATGACTACGGATTCTTCGGCAAACAGTGCGACGCCATCGTTTTGATGAACTACGACGAGCACTGGCAGACTTCACCGCCCGGCCCCATCGCTTCCCAGGATTGGTACGTCGAAAACCTACGCCAGGTCATGGAGGACGTGCCGGCGTCCAAGATCATCGTCGCCGTCGGCAGTTACGCGTACGATTGGTCTGACAACGCGGCGAAGACTCATGAGCCCGCGCAATCGGTGACGATTCAGGAAGCGCTTCTCCACGCGTTTGAGTCCGAGACCCAGGTGGAATTCGATTCTCCTTCGCTGAATCCTCATTACTCCTATGATGACGAGCACAATCACGTGCATCAAGTGTGGATGCTCGATGCAGTGACGGCCTACAACGAACTGCGGGCCAGTGAGCGCCTGGGCGTGCGAGGAACGGCTTTGTGGCGCCTGGGCTCCGCGGATACCTCGATGTGGCCGGTTTGGGACGCAACGCGCCCGGACGACGCCATTCGTCAAAAGTTAGAAGATCTTCCCCCGGGGCCGGATTTGATTCTGGAAGGCGATGGAGACGTGTGGCATTTTCTCGACACGCCGAAACGCGGCCATCGCACTTTTAGCTACGATTCCTCGGCCGATCTCATTACCGGTGAAAAGTACGATGCGTATCCTCTTTCGTATCATATTGACCAAATCGGGGCCGCCAAGAAGAAGCTTGCCATTACCTTCGACGACGGACCCGATCCCAGTTGGACTCCCAAGATTCTGGACATTCTGAAAGAAAAAAACGTGCAGGCCACGTTTTTCGTAATTGGCCTCGATGCCAATAAGTGGCCCCAGCTTCTGCGCCGGGAGTACGCGGAAGGCCATGAAATCGGCAATCACACGTATACGCATCCGGACTGGGAAAGCCCGAACCTCTCGCCAACGCAAATCCGGTGGGAACTCAACCTGACGGAGAGGCTGATCGAGAGCATCGTCGGAGTGAAATCCCTTCTTTTCCGCCCGCCTTACGGCATCGATCATCAGCCTGAATTCGCGGAAGAAGTGGCGCGCTTGCCCCTGGCGCAAGAAATGGGCTACATCATTATCGGGCAGAAAGTGGACCCGCACGATTGGCGCCAGGTTACTCC
>Ga0075436_100000524_pt1 | contig 24995 bp, 21 predicted proteins | sample RhiMethybrSRZTD5_FD_75303 | JGI IMG/M metagenome (GOLD analysis project Ga0075436, IMG submission 75303) | Populus rhizosphere microbial communities from Tennessee, USA - Rhizosphere MetaG P. TD hybrid SRZTD5 | ecosystem: Host-associated > Plants > Roots > Rhizosphere > Soil | place: USA...
GAGCCCCCAAAATGGCTCTGGAAGGTTGGGACAAATGCGGAAAAACGATTGGATGAAGGCGACGTTGGTGGCCGCGGCGCTGTGCGTGGCACCGTTCGCAACTTATGCGCAGGATCAGAGCTCCTCGCAACAAACGGGCGATCCCGTGGCGGACGCCGCAAGAAAAGCGCGCGAGGAAAAGCAGAAGAAGGACGCACAGAAGCCAAAGAAAGTCTATACCGACGACGATATAAAGCCGGCGGCGCCAGACAAACCGGAAATACAAAACGCGTCTGCTGCGGGAGCCACAACGAGTGGAACGGATGCGTCTGCGGGAGCGACCCAAGCTGCCGCCGCTAAAAAGCCTGGGGATGCCACAGAGAAAGAAGATCCCAACAGCGAGAAAGCGTGGCGGAAGCGCTTCGCCGCGCAGCATGAGAAGATCGCCAAAGCAGAAAAAGAGTTGGATATCCTCCAGCGCGAATTGGAAAAGTCTTCGGTGCAATACTACGCCGATCCAACGAAGGCGATGAAAGAGCAGAACAGCCGGGCCGAAGTCAATGACAAGAGCGCCAAAATTGACGCCAAGAAAAAGGAATTAGAGCAGCTCCGGCAGCAGTTGGATGATATGGAAGCAGAGTTGAGGAAAGCCGGCGGCGACCCGGGTTGGGCGCGGTAAAATAGTTTTTAAGTTTTAAGTTGTAAGTTCTAAGTCTCAGGAGAGTCTGGCTTCGTTCCATGTGGGGCCAGGCTCTTGTCATGCTTGGACGCCGGATCGCACTCCCCTTTATGCCCGCCGACTCAAAGGCGCTCGTGAAGCTATTTGTCCAGGGCTATTTGCTGAACGCGGTGCTTCCCTTCTCCGCACACGCGGGCGCCGTTGTTCCCTGAACACACCGGAATTCGTGATAGAAACGAGAGAGATGGAACCTCTTCTCCTTGTAGAAGACAAAGCCGAACTGCGCGCCATGATGCGGAAAGCGTTGGAGCGCGCGGGATATTCCGTGGATGAAGCGCCGGACGGCACCGCCGCGATTCACAAAGTGCGCGCGCGTCGGTATTTGCTGGTAATCACCGATTTGAAGATGCCGGGCGCATCGGGGCTTGACGTTTTGCGCGAAACGAAGCAGGTGGACGCGGCCATTCCAGTACTTTTGCTGACGGCGTATGGCTCCGTGGAAGAAGCCGTAGCCGCAATGAAGGATGGGGCATTCGATTTCCTGCAAAAACCCGTCGACCTGGATCATTTGAAGCTCCTGGTGAAGCGCGCCGCAGAACAACAAGAGCTTCAGCGCGAAAATTTGCTCCTGCGTGCAGAATACTCGGCACGTTACGGCTTTCCGCGCATTGTGGGGGAGCACGTTTCCATCAAGGAAGTGAGCCAACAAATCCAGAAGGTGGCGGCCACGGACGCGACTTGTCTGTTGCTGGGGGAAAGCGGCACAGGGAAGGAGTTGTTTGCGCTCGCGATTCATCATTTGTCGCCACGGCGCGAACAGCCGTTTGTGGCTCTGAACTGCGCAGCGATTCCGGAAGGGCTCGTGGAAAACGAGCTGTTCGGGCACGAGAAGGGCGCGTTCACGGGCGCGGGAACGCGCAAAATCGGGAAAATGGATTTGGCGCATCGCGGGACGCTGTTTTTGGATGAAATTGGGGAGTTGCCCCTGGCGATTCAGGCGAAGCTGTTGCGCGTACTGGAGGAAAAGCGATTTGAACGCGTGGGCGGAACGCAATCGATTGACGTGGATGTGCGGATCGTCGTAGCCACGAACCGCGATTTGCAAAAGCAAGTACAAGAAAAATTGTTTCGCGACGATTTGTATTTCCGGATTTCCACGGTGCCGATGACGATTCCGCCGCTGCGCGAACGAGGGAACGACGTGCTGCTGCTGGCGAATCATTTCCTGGAAAAGTTCAGCCGCGAGTTCAGCAAACCTGGATTGGAAATCTCGGACGAGGCGCGCGAGCGATTGTTGCATTACCGCTGGCCGGGCAACGTGCGCGAATTGCAAAACACCATGGAGCGCGCGGTGATTCTTGCGGATGGGATGAGCATTCGCGCGGATGGTTTGCAACTTCCATCAATGAAGCCTGATATGGCAAAGTTGCCGGCTGGAATGCTGCCCGAGAAATTTAGTTGGGAAGGAACTCTGGAGCAAGTCACCAGCCGTGCGGCCGGACACGTGGAAAAAGCCCTGCTAGAAAATACCATGAGTGAATGCAAGTGGAACAAGACGCGAGCCGCAGAAAAATTGGGCATCACGCCAAAGACGCTTCTTGCCAAATTGCGCGCTGCGGGGCTGGAGGAGTGAGGCCGTTTACCGTTTACCGTTCGCCGTTTGCAGTTTGCCGTTCAGCAACTCCAAGACTTCCAGTGCGCGCTGCTTAGGTTCACCCGACTAAACGCGAACCGCAGTGTGCAAAGCGACAGTGCGCATTGTCCATTCGCGAAAGTCGACTGACTGATAGCCGACTGAACGCAGGAGGGCGGCAAGCTCAGGCGGACGGAAGAAGCGAGCAACGGATTTCGGCAGATACGTGTAGGCCGATTGATGGCGGGAGATGAGCCACCCGATTCGCGGCAGAACCCTTGTAAAGTACCACCGGTATAAAGTCCCCAAGAATCCTTCCGGAGGTTCCGCAAATTCCAGAATGGCAACCGTTCCTCCTGGCTTCAGAACGCGGTAGATCTCGCGAAGGCCGGCTTCGTAATTGGCAAGGTTGCGGAAACCAAAAGCGCTTGTCACTAAGTCAAAGGAAGCATCCGCGAAGGGCAGGCGCAGAGCGTCGGCCTCGAAAAACGACATGCGCGTCGCGGGGCCGACACTGCCGGTTTCCGACTCGTCCATACTCTTGGCCCTCGCGCGGACGAGCATAGTGTGGGCAAAGTCTGCGCCAATTATCCAGGCTCTTCCTGATCGGGCGAGGGCAAACGCGAGATCGCCGGTCCCGCAGCACAGATCAAGGACCAAAGCATCCTGCTCCAGGATTGGCCGAAGATGTTTCGCGGCGCGCGCGCGCCAGATGCGATCCAGTTCGAATGACAATAGATGGTTCAGAAGGTCGTACCGCGGCGCAATTTGCGTGAACATCTCGCGGACTTTTCTGGAGGCTTCCGCTTCGCTTGTAGCACCTTCCGGCCGGGTTCCCTTCACCGGCGAGTTAATCTCACTCATTTCAAGGCACCGAGATGCTCCCTTGCTGCGGCGATTAGACGAGGAGTGAAATGCAGGACGCGCTCGACCGCGTCCACCGGGACCCCGTCATACGTGCGCGCCTGGCCCATTCGGGGAGACAGAACGAAGCGCAAAACGCCACCGCGAGCCTTTTTGTCTGAGCGCATGGCCTTCACCAAAGTTGGAGGAGAAACGCCCGGCCAAGGCGGCAACGGGCCGAGCCGGGAAACCAGAGATACAATGCGCGCAACGTCTTCCGCGCGAGTGAGACCGACCTCGTGCCCCAGGAAAGCCGCGGCCATCATGCCCCAGGCAACAGCTTCGCCATGCTGATAACGACGATAGTGCGTAACGCTTTCGAGAGCGTGCGCAAAAGTGTGGCCGAAATTCAGGATCTCGCGCAAACCGGATTCGCACTCATCGCGGCTGACGACGCGCGCCTTGATCTGCACATTGCGCGGGATGAGCGAAGCAAGCGCGCCTCGGTCGCGCCGCAGCACTCTGTCTAAGTCTTTTTCGAGTAATGCAAACATCGGCGCGTCCGCAATTACAGCGTGCTTGATGACTTCGGCGAGGCCGCCGCGGAATTCACGGTCAGCAAGAGTGCGCAGCAAGTCAGGATCAGCTATCACCAAACGCGGCGGATAGAAGGCTCCAACGAGATTCTTGCCTTCGGGAAGATTCACCCCGGTTTTCCCGCCGATTGAGCTGTCCACCTGCGCAACCAGGGTGGTAGGAATGTGCACGAGAGCAACACCACGCAAATAAGAAGCAGCCGCAAAACCAGCAACGTCGCCGACAACGCCGCCGCCAACGGCGATAAGCAGCGACTTGCGATCTGCCCCGGCGCGGCATAGAGACCGCGCAATTTGCTCCACACTGCCCAGATGCTTCACCGACTCCGCATCGTTGAAAAGATGCACGCCATTTCGGTTCGAGAACCGCAAGCCGCGCTGAACAATTTTGCCAACGGCGCGCCAAACCTTGGGTGAAGAGACAATATGAACGCTGGAAAAATGCCCAAGGGCCGCTATTTCACGCGCCGCTCGGCCAATGGCGCCCGCACCGGCAACAACGGAGTAAGGACCGGCGGAAGACTGCACTCGAATCCGTGTGATTTTCATGCGCGATAGGTTTTCAATGTAACACACGCTTCGCCAAGCCCATACCCAGGCGCCTACAAGACCCTCCTTCTTATGCACGTATTTTCTTCGTGCTACCATAATTGGGCGATTTGAGCGCAATTCCCCACCATGACTACCTCCCACAAAACCCATCATGCCGATTACGCCGTCGTGGGCAGCGGAATTGCAGGTTTGCGCGCCGCGATTGAGCTGAGCGAGGCGGGAAGCGTACTGGTGCTGGCGAAATCGAATTTGAGCGACTCGGCGACCGCCTGGGCACAAGGCGGCATCGCCGTGGCTCTCTCCGACGAAGACGAAATCGGTTTGCACGAGCAAGACACCATTAACGCAGGCGACGGCTTGTGCCGCGCCGAAGCGGTGGCATTGCTGGTGGAGGAGGGTCCAAAGTACATCACGCAGCTCATCGAATGGGGCACGGAATTTGATCGCGCCGGCACCAAGCTCGCGTTTACTCGCGAGGCGGCGCACAGCCGATCGCGCATCCTCCACGCGCATGGAGATTCAACCGGCCGTGAAATCAGCCGGGCGCTACTGGCGCGGGCGCACTCGATTCCTCACCTGCACCTGCGCGCGCACGCTTTCACCACAGAATTGATTGTCGAACGCGGCCGAGTCGCCGGGTTAAAGTTCATCGACGAAACCGACGGAACGTCTCATGAACTGCGGGCGGGCGCGGTGCTGCTCGCTACCGGCGGTTTGGGGCAAATCTACCGCGAGACCACCAATCCTGATGTCGCCACCGGCGATGGAATGGCCATTGCGTACGAGGCGGGATCGGTCTTATCCGACATGGAGTTCATGCAATTTCATCCGACGGCGCTAGCCGTTCAGGGCGCGCCACGATTTCTGCTCTCCGAAGCGCTGCGCGGCGAGGGCGGCGTGCTGCGCAACATCGGATTAGAACGCTTCATGAAGAAATACCACGAGGCACAGGAATTGGCTCCGCGCGATGTGGTGGCACGCGCGATCGTAAGCGAGATGCAGCACACGCAGAGCACACACGTCTTCCTCGACATGACGAAAAAGAGCGAAGAGTTTCTGAAGAAACGCTTCCCGCGAATTTACGAGACATGCGCGAGCTATGGGCTGGATTTGGCAAGCGACCTCGCGCCGGTTTGCCCTGCAGCGCACTACATGATGGGCGGCGTGAAGACGGATTTGAAGGGGCGCACTTCCCTGCCCGGGCTGTATGCCGCGGGAGAAACCGCCGCAACGGGCGTGCATGGAGCCAACCGGCTGGCCAGCAATTCACTGCTCGAAGGACTCGTGTTCGGCGCGCTGGCCGGGCAAGCCATGATGAAAGATGCGCCCGCCGGAAAACGCAAAGGACAAGCCTTGGCCGGAAGCCCAGCCCCGCTGCCGGGCAATTCCTCAGCAACGCAGAAGGAAGCCGCGAAAAATGGAACGGTCAAGAATGGTGGCGCCAAGCCCGCTTCGGCCGGATGCGCGACGCTAACGAAAATCCGGGACCTCATGTGGAGCAATGTGGGCATTATGCGAACCGGCAAAGAGTTGGCTGAAGCGATCAAGCAATTGGAAGCGATCGAGCATCCCAATTGCGAAAAGTCAGGGCGCAGCGGCTACGAACTGCGCAACCTGCACACTTTAGCGCTGGTCATGACGCGCGCGGCGCTGGCTCGCGAAGAGAGCCGCGGCAGCCACTACCGCTCGGATTTTCCGTTCCGCAATGATGAGGACCTCACAAAGCACTCATCCATCCAAAAGGGTAATGATGTGCGGTTTGAAGCGTAGACAGCCACGCGAGAAACTGAGTGCTGCTCTAGGCAGTCACTAACGCGATTGCAATTCCTTGATGCTTTCCAGAAAAACGTGCCCGACGGCGGCGAGTGTCTTGGCGCTAATCACATCCATGGAATCTTGCGGCGTGTGCCAGTAGCCGTTGTTGATGAAATCTCCAATAACATCCACGGATGGGACGCCGCGCTGAAGGAACGCATCATGATCGTCTTCGGCGGAAGTTGTGGTATCTCGAAAAAGGGCCGTGTAGCCTAGCTTGTGAGCAGTATTCCAAAAAACATTGATTAGATCCGGCGTGGAGCTAGTTTCCCGCAAAAACTGCGCTTTGCGGCCGCCGACGATATCTGCCAACAGAAAGGCTTTGACTTTCCTAAGGTCGCCACTCAACGCCAGCTTCGCGGCCATTTGCCGGCTGCCATAGCGGCTGTCGGTATCGCTCCACTGCTGCATGGCCTCCTCGCCGTCAAAGAAAGCAATCCAGACGGCATATTTCCCGCGCTGCGGGCAAAGCAGGCGCGCCAGTTCCAGCATCAAGGCCGTCGAGGAACCACCGTCGTCCGCACCAACAAAATTGGGGACCGTCAACAAAGTGTCGTAGTGCGTGCCAAGAAGAATGATGCCGGACTTCTCTCCGGGAATCTTCGCCACAATGTTTTTCATTGGGAGGCGGCCGACCGGAGTGTCCGCGGTGAAGCCGTCCGTGTCCACGGTGCAGCCGTAACCTCTCAATTCGGATTGCAGGAAATCCTGCAGCTTGGCGATAGCCGGCGAGCCGGAAGGGTGCGGACCAAAACCCACTTGTTTGGCAACCAGAGCATAAGCGCGCTTGCCGTCGAAGCCTCCCGTCTTGTCGGGCGGGGGAGCGTCATCGGAGATTGCCGGCGGGTTCGAGGCCGCGGCGCTCATGAAAGGAGGCTGGCCCGCGCCGCGCGAGGAATCGCTGGCCTGGCACCCTGCCATGCATACCAAGACAAGGCCGAGTGCGAGTGCGATTCGCGACGAATTGACAGGGAGAGAAAGCATTCTAGCGTGCCTCCGCCGGCGCCCCGATGCGCCGCTCTCTGCGCTTCACCACTACTGCGGACACCAAAACACCCAGGAAATAGAGTCCAACCATCGGCGCCATGAAAACGAGCATGCTCAAAGCATCGGGTGGAGCGGCAATGGCCGCGCCAATCGCGATGACTAATATGGCGTAGCGGAAGTTTTTCAGCAGGAATTTGGGTGTCACGATACCGAAGAGCGAAAGGAAAAAGATCAATACCGGCAGTTCAAACATCAGCCCAATGCAAAGGAGGGTTAAGAGGATAAGGTCGAAATATTCGTTGACGCTGATCATAGGCACGACTTCGTGCTGCAGCTTGAAAAACGACCCAGGATTAATCATGAAACGAAGAAAGTATGGCAGAGTAATGAAATAGCCGAAGGCAATGCCAGACAGGAAGAGAAAAACCGTGGAGAACATGAAGCCGGTGACGGCACCCCGTTCGTGCTTGTAGAGCGCCGGCGCAACGAACAACCAGATTTGGTAGAGGACGACCGGTGAAGCTAGTGCGATCCCAAGATAAACGCCGACCGTGATCACGAGATTCAGGCCCCCCGCAGGATGGGTGTAGATGAGCTTGGGATCCAAGTGAGCATCGGCAAGAGCTTTCAGCACCGGCTTGTTGATCCACTCGATGAAATATTTCGAAAGGTAGACGCCAATAAACGCGCCAATGCCGATGGCATACAGCGAATTGATGATGCGTTTGCGAAGTTCGGTCAGGTGCTCGAAAAACGTCATCGTGCCGCCGGGTTCTTCCGAGCGGCCAGAGTCTTGCGATTTGGGAGCGGGGTCAGTCACAGGCTCACGACGGGTGCTGGGCGTCCTGGGGAGATTCTTGCAAATTCGAGGCCGCGGCTTCTGTACCGTTTTCTGCGGGGCCTTCGGAGGCGCGCGCCACAGACTCGGCGACAGGGGTGATGACGGGGGTTTCGCCAGCAGGAGCGTCCACTGAGGCTTCGTTCGTGGGAGTCTCGCTTGGCGAGGAGGACGGCACCGCGGCAGGTTGGACCGATTCAGCAGCCGCACCGGAAGCCGCCGCTTCCGCGGCCCTCTTGCGCTCGGCCATCAAAGATTGCCGCTCCAGGTCGTGCATCTCCTCTTCAAAAGCCGATTTGAAGTCCGTGGAAGCCTTGCGGAACTCCGCCATCAGCTTCCCCAACCCGCGCGCAAGCTCAGGCAGCTTCTTTGGCCCGAAAACCACCAGGACCACAACAAAGACCACAATCATGTGAGGAATGCTCAACATTTCGAACCTATAGCCGTCTAAGACCCCATTGGCATCATAGAAAGGGTATTCCGTCGCTGTCAAACCGGAGTTTGCGGTGTGCTATAATTTTTTATGAATCCAGGCGCGAGGTCCGAATGAAATCTGAAGGTCGCGGAATTGTCATTGCCATCGGAGTGTTGCTGTTATCCGCTGCACTTGGAGGCATTTACGGCCCCAATGTTCGGGCCACCGCAGCCTCGGCGGACGATTATCAAGGCGCGGTGCGAGACTTCACTCGTGTTCTTGACGTGGTCCAGAACAGCTACGCCGACCAAGTGGACGTCGATAAAGCTGTATATCAGGGCGCCATCCCGGGAATGCTTCGGATGCTCGACCCGCACTCCAGCTTTTTTGACGCGAAGCAATTTTCACTGCTCCGGGAAGACCAGCGCGGAAAGTATTACGGCGTCGGAATGATCGTAGGACCGCGCGAAAACCATACCGTCGTGTTGGCGCCATACGCGGGCGCACCAGCTTACAACGCAGGGATTCGCCCAGGGGACGTGATTGTCAAGGTTGATGATAAATCCACTGAGCAACTGTCCACCACCGAAGTAGCTGACCTGTTGAAGGGGCCAAAAGGCACTGTAGTGAAGATTACGGTTTCGCGAGAAGGATACCCCGAACCCCTGGTGTTCACCGTTACGCGCGACGAGATCCCGCGGCACTCGGTGGATATTGCGTTCTTGCTGAAGCCAGGCATCGGCTATGTCCGCCTGTCAGGATTCAACGAGACCACGGACCGCGAAATTGCGGAGGCCTTGAAGAAGCTGGATGCTCCTTCGCTGGACGGACTGATTCTAGACATGCGAGGAAATCCTGGCGGCTTGTTGAATGAAGCCGTCGCGGTTGGCGACATGTTCCTGGACAAGAACCAGTTGATCGTCTCGCACCATGGGAGGACTTCCCCCGAGCGCCGTTATTACGCTGTGCGCGGCAATCAGGGGATGACCACTCCTCTCGTGATTCTGGTGAATAACAATTCTGCCTCAGCAACGGAAATCGTTTCTGGAGCGGTGCAGGATCATGACCGCGGCCTGATTGTGGGTGAGACGACCTTCGGCAAGGGCCTGGTGCAAACGGTGACTCCGCTCAGCGAGAATACGGGCCTAGCCCTGACCACCGCGCGCTATTACACGCCAAGCGGACGGCTGATTCAGAGGGATTACAAATCCGTTTCCCTCTACGAATATCATTACGAACGCAAGGTGCCGGATCATCCGACCGAAGTGAAATTGACGGACAGTGGGCGTCAGGTAACAGGCGGTGGCGGAATCACTCCGGACATCGTTGTTGATGCGCCAAAGCTGACAAAGTTTCAGCAAGTGCTGTTTCGCGACGACGTTCTCTTCCCCGCAGAAACCGGCGTGGGCGGGTTTACCCGGTACTTTCTGGGAACGAAGCCAACCGTCACAAAGGATTTTGAAGTCGATGACAGCGTAATGCGGATGTTCCGCGAGTATCTCAGCAAACACAATGTCCGCTACACGGAACCGGAAATGGCGGAAAACCAGGAGTGGCTCAAACGCAAGATCAAGCAGGAAGTCTTCATGACCGTGTTCAACATGCAAGAAGGATTTAAAGTTCTTCTGGAAGGCGACCCGCAAGTGCAGAAGGCGGTCGAAGCCGTTCCTCAGGCGCGCGCGCTTTATCAGAACGCCCATAAAATCATGGCGCAGCGCATGGCCGGCTCCTCAGATCAACCGTAAGACTTACAGGTTCGGTTTTTGCTGTGGAGCAGGAACACGCGAAATACCGCGCCCCCATTCGTTTCATTGCTGAAAACGATGCGCGCGGCGTGTGTTGGCAACCCATTTCTGCTTTGCTAACATGGAATTTGCTGCTCGTGGGCGAGTAGCTCAGCTGGGAGAGCGCCTCGTTCGCAACGAGGAGGCCGGGGGTTCGAATCCCCTCTCGTCCACCAACTCTCTCTCCTGTTCTTCCTCTACCTCCTTCGAAGGGCTTCGTCAGACCGTTATTGCACGGACCAACGCAAAACGTAGTGCAGGGGCGCGTGTGCGGGGAATCGTACGGTGTATTCGCCCGCAAGAGGTTGAATTCCTGACCAAGCCCGAGGCTATGCCAAAGCAATGTCTCGCCCGGTCTGCCATTTTAGAAAAGTAAACTTTGCGCCGAGCTGCATGATGCGCGCGTCATGCGCCGCAGTCACTTGGCCAAAGAAGCCTGAATCGGTACTCCCTGCTGCCCGAAGAATCTCAGCTTCAGATTCACTTTTGCTTCCAACAGTGCGGTGCGCAATCAACCTGCCGAAACGAATTACACTACACAATCGGCGGGCGCCGCTTGCCTACGTTCGTGGCTTGTTCGAAAGCGTATGCCATTTGCAAAACGCCCCAGTCGTCGTTGTGGCGGCCCACAATTTGAATCCCAATCGGCAGCTCGCTTTCGGAAAACGCACAAGGAACGCTCATCGCCGGATTCCCCACCGTCGAAATGAAATACGCGGACTTCATCCACGCGATGTAGTTTTCCATTTTAACGCCTGCAATTTCCGTCGGGTAATGCGTCTTCACGTCAAACGGTAAAACCTGATTGACCGGCAGCACAAAAAACTCGAACTTCTCCATAAACTGCCGCATGCGCTGATACAACTCCGTGCGTTTCGCTTCGGCCCGCGAGAGTTGCGGCCCGGTAAGCTTCCGCCCTTCCTGCACATGCCAATGCACGTATTCATTCAATTTGTCCGCGTTCGCTTCCAAAATGTCGCCGAATCCCAGTTCCACCGACCAATGCCGCCATAGCGAAAAACATTCGTTAGCTTCTTTCAAGTCAGGTTCCGCCTCTTCGACGACGCAGCCCAACGATTCGAACACTTTGCGCTGCGCCTTCACCGCATCACGCACCGCAGGCTCCCAGGGAAGCCCCAGGTCTTTGAACATCGCCACGCGCACGCCTTTGAAATCGCGCTCTAAGGGTTGCGCAAATTGAGAGCCAGGCTGGTCAATAGAAATCGGCGACCGTCGATCGAGTCCTGCCAGCACGCTTAAGAAGAACGCACAGTCCGTGACGTTGCGCGCCACAGGACCATCCACACTCAGCGTAAACCACCCGAGATTCGTCGGCGGATTCGGCACGCGGCCCGGCGAAGGCCGCAGCCCGACCACGTTGCAGAAATTCGGTGGATTCCGCAGTGAGCCGCCCATGTCGCTTCCATCGGCGAGCGGCACCATCCCGCACGCCAGCGCCACCGCTCCTCCGCCGGTGCTGCCTCCACAGGTCTTCGTCAAATCGTAAGGATTCAGCGTCGGCCCAAAGACCGGATTGAATGTCTGTGACCCAAGTCCCCACTCCGGCACGTTGGTCTTGCCGATGACAATCGCTCCGGCCTTCTTTTCGCGCTCGACCACCAGGCAATCGAAATTTGGCACATCGTTCGCGTGCAGCGGCGAGCCATACGTCGTCCGAACTCCCTTCGTCGCATGCAAGTCCTTCACGCCAACCGGCAGCCCATGCAGCGGCCCCAGCCAATTCCCTTTCGCAGCCGCCTCATCGGCCGCCAAAGCTTGCGCCATCAACTGGTCTTCAGGAACCAGTGTCACGATCGCATTCACTTTGAAATTGACCCGCGCGATTCGTTTCAGATGCGCCTGCATCACTTCGCGCGAAGATATTTTCTTCTCGCGGATCATCGCGGCCAGATCTTTGGCCCGCGTGAAGCAGATTTCAGTCTCTGCAGTGGGCGCCATCACGTTCGAATCGTACACTGAAACCTCACTCGATTCGCTCCTCAAGCATTCCGCACCTGAAGTAAGTAGCGGCGCAACCGTAGCGCCAAACGCAGCTCCCGTTCCTAGTTTCAAAGCATCGCGCCGCGTGATTTTCTCCGTCATCTCACACCTCGCCTGACAGCCGACACACTTTGCACGTTTTAGGTTCTTGATGCAGGACGGTCTTCGATCACCGAAGGTTATAGCGCAGCTCTACTCGCCAGACAACTTTTGTCTCGCCAAAGCCAATGCGCTTTCCACTTGCGTAGCATTCCCCAGTTTCCCGCGCGCAAAATCGCGCGTGCCTCCGCCCTTACCGCCCAGTTTTTCAAGCACCTGCTTGAGAAGCACGTTCATATCCTTGCCCAGCGAAGGGTGTTGAGCGAAAAGCAGGTCACCGCCATCCGCTAGCCCCATCAACGCCACCGTTTTCTCCGTTTTGGTAACGGCCGTTCCAAAGAAGCCTAGATATTCGGCCGCGACATCTTCAAAAACGCGCGAGATAACGCGCCTCCCATCTCCGTCCGCCTCAACAGCTTGCAACGCGAGCGCGGCTTCTGCACTGGCCAAACGCTCCAGCAGAGCGCGAATCTTCTTGAAATTCGCATCGCGCTCCACCAACGCCCTCGATGCGGATGAAACCACATCCTCCGGCGCGCAACTGAGCTTCTCCGCAGCCCGCCGCAACAACTGAAAATCACCTCGCGCCACTTTTTCCGCCCGCCCGCCGCACACAAACTCCACGCGCCAGTCCTGCCGGATTTTTGTGCACCGCCGCGTCAGCACCATGCCGATCTGTCCCGTGCTTTTCACATGCGTCCCGCCGCATGGCTGGAGTTCCACGCCTTCAATCTCGATCGCGCGCAGCATGCCCCCGCGGTCCACTTCTTTTCTCACTCCCAGCCGCGACAGTTCCTCCGCCGTGCCAAAGCGAATGGTCACCGCCCGGTTTTCAAAAATAACCTGATTCGCTGCTCTCTCCGCCCCCTCCAGAATCTCTTCCGTTGGCTCCGGCCCGCGCAAATCAATCGTGCACACTTCCGAGCCGAGATGAAACGAAACCGTCGGCCGTCCATAGCGCTCTTGAAACATGGCCGAGAGCAAGTGCTGTCCGGTGTGCTGCTGCATGTGATCGAAGCGGCGCGGCCAGTGGATGCAGCAATCCGCGTCCGGATCCGCGGGCTTGCGGTCAACAACGTGAAGGATGTCCTCGCCTTCATCGCGCACGTCAAGAACGTTCGCGTCGCCAATCTTCCCCAAATCATGCGGCTGCCCGCCGGAAGTGGGATAGAAAGCCGTGCGATCGAGCATCAAGCCCCAGACGGTCCCCGGAATCCCGGCCTTCACGTTCGGAGGAAGCACTTCGCAATAGACAACCCGGGCAGTGAACTCCTTCAGGAAAGAATCTTCATAGTACAGCCGGCGCGTGGGCACAGAGGCGAACCTCCAAATCTTTCACACCCATGAGGAAATTTTTGCGATTTTCGAAATTCGAATGCCGTGCTTCGTTTTTGCAGCTTCTTTGACAGTCAGCTGTCAGCTTTGAGCTGTCGACTGCAGCGCTCGTTCCCACGCCTCCGAGTACTTATACCCGGTCCCCGTATTGAACAACACGACCGTCTCGTGCGGCTTGATCCAGCCCGCTGCCGCCAGGACGCGTGCGCCAACCACCGTCGCCGCTCCTTCTGGCGCAGCGAAGATGCCTTCCAGCTTCGCCAGTTCCCTTCCCGCGTCCAGCATTTCTTTATCGGTCACCGCAATAGCCGTCCCGTTCGTTTGGCGCAGCATGCGCAAAATCAACTGATCCCCCAGCGGCCCCGGCACGCGCAGTCCCGAAGCAATCGTCGCCGCATTCGGAAAGAATTGTGCCGTACTCTGGTGCGCTTCCCACGCCTTCACAATCGGCGCGCAACCTTCCGCCTGCACCGCCACCATCCGCGGCCTTTCCGAGCCAATCTTTCCCATCTCCTGCAGTTCATCGAACGCCTTGCACATCCCGATCAACCCCACGCCGCCTCCCGTGGGATAAAAAATCACGTTCGGCAGTTTCCCGCCAAATTGCTCCCACAGCTCGTAGCCCATCGTCTTCTTGCCTTCCACGCGATAAGGCTCTTTCAGCGTGGAGACGTCATACCATCCTTCGCGGTCCTTATGCTCGGCCACATATTTCCCGCAATCCGAAATCAATCCATTCAGCTTCACGACCTTCGCGCCAAACGCCTGGCACTCCATCACATTGGCCGAAGGCGTGTCTGCAGGCATCACGATCACCGCCGGAATCCCCGCCGCGGCCGCGTACGCCGCCAGCGCCCCTCCCGCGTTTCCTGCTGTAGGAGCCGCCAGTGCTTTCACTCTCAAGCTCTTCGCGCGTGTCACCGCCGCCGTCATCCCGCGCGCTTTGAACGACCCCGTCGGGTTCAACCCCTCGTCCTTCACATAAAGATTTTCGAGGCAACTCGTCCCGCAAGGCATCGCCGTACCCAGCCGCTTCGCATGCACCAGCGGCGTCATTCCCTCTCCCAGCGAGACCGCAGGATCATTCGGCAGCACTTCCGCGTACCGCCACAGCGTTCGCGGCCTATCTTTCAGCGCCTCCAGCGCCAACGTGCTCGCAGCCTGCCGCAGATCGTACCGCGCCAGCAGCGGCTTCCCGCACGTGCACAAGTGCTGTTCCACCTCCGCGTCATACTTCTTCCCGCACGCGGAACACTCCAGCTCAATCAGGTTGGAACTCATCGACATAACTTTCGACATTGGACTCATAACCCTGCCAGTCTACCACGCGCCCACAGCCACGCTGCCTCAGGTGATTCCCCACCCATCGCAGTCTCTTTCAATAGGCTGAACAAACCCGTGGACTACACTCACGCTCTCTTGGGCAAGTGGCCAGGGTTCCGATTCGGCTTAGCGGGTAGCCAGATATCAGGCATAATCGCGATATGTTTGCTTTCTCATCCAATTTTCTGCGTGTGATTGGAGTAACGCGCTGCACAAAAGCCGAACCAGTGAACTCCTCCTCGTTGGATCACCAACTTTCAGTACACAAACCCCAACGTCTCTTCCGAGGGGCCCTCTTCCTCTCCTGTTCCTGTGTTGTCCTGATCCTTACAAGTGTGTTGCCAGCTCAGGACCGTAAGCCCAGCGATACGCACTCATCCAGTCAGAATATCAACACACAATTCTTAGACCCACATTCAACGTGGCGCGCCTATGGCGGTGCCGCGGACGGCGCGCAGTACTCTTCGCTACATCAGATTGACCGCGGCAACGTCAACAAGCTGAAGAAGGTCTGGAGCTATCAGACCGGAGACGATCTTTCCTACGCGTTCAATCCGTTGGTCGTCGACGATTTGCTTTACGTGATGGCACGAAACAATAGCATCGTCGCCCTCGACGCTACTACAGGAAAGGAAATCTGGACTCATCCCATTGGAGCGAAGACAACGCTGCTGACCAACCGAGGCATTGACTACTGGGAAAGCGCGGATCGCTCTGAACGGCGCCTGCTCTTTGCCGCCGACAACCAGCTGCAGGCCATTGACGCCCGGACCGGGCGAACCATCGTTGACTTCGGCACGGGTGGCAGCACAGACCTCCGCGAGGGGCTTGGGCGCGATCCCAAGGCGCTAACGCTGGTGCAGTCATTTAATCCCGGCCGCATCTTCGAAGACCTGTTGATCCTGGGCTCCGCGACGAATGAGGAGTATGACTCCGGCCCTGGCGACATCCGAGCGTACAGCGTGCGCACTGGCAAGCTGGTCTGGAGCTTTCATACCATTCCGCATCCGGGCGAACCAGGCTATGAAACTTGGCCCAAGGACGCGTGGAAAACGGCTGGTGGCGCAAATGATTGGAGCGGTTTGGCCCTCGATTCCAAACGCGGCGCCGTCTACGTGCCCACCGCAAGCCCCAAATACAACTTCTACGGCGCCAACCGCAAAGGCTCAAACCTATACGGCAACTGCCTGCTGGCTATCAATGCACGCACGGGCAAATTGCTCTGGTATTTCCAAATGATTCATCACGACATCTGGGACTACGACAATGCCGGCACGCCTATGCTGACTACGGTCCGGCATGACGGCCAGTTGATTGACGTCGTTGCCCAGGCCACAAAGGTGGGGTTTGTTTGGGTTTTCAATCGCGACACTGGCAAGCCGCTCTGGCCTATTGAGGAACGCGCAGTTCCAAAATCCGATATGCCTGGTGAGGAAACGTGGCCAACCCAGCCTTTTCCGACGAAGCCAGCACCCTTCGCGCGGCAGAGGTTCACGGTGGACGATCTGAGCCCGTATCTGGAGCCGGAAGAGAAAGAACGCCTGCGCACGCAGATTCTGAAGGCGCGCAACCAGGGGCTTTTCGAACCGCCCAGCACGGAGGACACCATCGAGATGCCCGGCAACAACGGAGGCGCGAATTTCGGCGGCTCTGCCGTAGATCCTACGCATGGCTATCTCTACGTCGTCTCCAAGGATTTGCCGGCAATGCTAAAACTTTCGCTGGAAGATCCTGTTTCCAAAACCGACCCGCCGCGATTGCGTGCACGCTCTCTCTACCAGGCCGACTGCGCGCGGTGCCATCTTGACAACCTACAGGGAGCGCCTCCGGCTATTCCATCCTTGGTGGGGCTGCCCACACGGCTAACCGACAACCAGATCAGAGTGATCGTGAAGAATGGTAAGGGCTTGATGCCGCCATTCGCTAAGCTGACGAGTGAGGAGATCGGTCTAATCGTAAGTTACCTGGCGGACCCTGCGGGCGCATCCACACACGCCGGCGCAAAATTGATTCCGGCCAATGCTGGAAGCGCTGATCCTGCTGCGGCGCATTACAAAAGCGGTTTTGGATTTATGCTCGCGCGCAGTGGCCTCTCAGTGATTGCGCCGCCATGGACTACTCTGACCGCCTATGACCTCAATTCGGGTGAAATTGGCTGGCAGATCCCCTTGGGTGAAGTCCCGGAGCTTGCGGCGCGCGGCATCACCAATACGGGCTCCCACTTCCCAAAGGTGAACCCGGTCGTCACCGCTGGCGGCCTCATTTTCACCAGCACGCGCGACCGCAAGGTAAGAGCATTCGATTCGGATACCGGCAGAGTGCTGTGGGAAGCCACCGTCGACGCCGCGGCGGAGGGCATGCCAGCTGTTTACGAGCAGGCAGGACGGGAATATGTGGTCTTCTGCGCAGCCGCACGGGATTCCCTCCACCTACAAGCGACACCGGACCATCCCGAGTCCTCAACCAGGATTAACGGAGCTTACGTCGCATTCGCTCTTCAGTAAAAATTGCCTTCCCGGGATGGCGCGCACGGGTGAACCAAACAGGCACATTTCTCGGGTCGTACCATTGGGACCATCAAAAGCGCATGCTATTTCTTTCTTGTGTCCGAAAGGCAATTCACCCGCTCTTGCCCTCTTTGTGGAGCCATCAGTCCCCATTCCGCGTCCGCATGTCTACAATGCAATTATTCATTCTCGTCGTCAGAGGCTGGCCAGACCGCATGGTCGTACAAAAAGATCTTCTCCTGGATTGCCGGAGTTCTTATCACACTCGCCCTTCTCTTTGTCGTCGGTGTCGCAGCCCTGATTCACACGCAGTTGAGCTCCACGATGGCCTACCAGGAATCTTTGAGAATCGCTAAAGCTTCCCCGGCGGTTCAGTCAGTGCTCGGAGAGAGCATTCACCTTAGGTCGACCGCTCTTGGCTTAGCTCTCACTTACCGGGGGTCGCAATTCATCCAATTTTCTGTGGCCCTGGCGGGATCGCGCGGCTCTGGGCGCCTCTATGCGGTTGCCAACTCAACCAACCACACCCTCGAGTTCTTTCGTCTCACCTTCCTCCCGGCGGTTGCTACTCAATCTATTGACCTCACCCCTGCCCCACAACATCTCACCCTGCCAGCGGTCCCGGCTAAAAAGGTCTACCTGATTCCTGTCGGTCTCGACGACCGCGAGTCCCTCGATTGGGTACCCGCTTATTACCTTGCGAAGTTTGGCATTGAAGCCGTGCTTCTTCCTCCCGTTCCCGTCACGGAACAGTTGATTAATTCCACGCGCAAGCAGGTGGACTCGGAAGCCGCCATTGAGTACGTCCGCAAGTTGCATCCGGAATTGGATGCGGATCCCTCAGCCATTCTCATTGCCGTCACTTCAAAAGATATCTACATCCCGTCATTCAATTGGACCTACGCGGAAAACTACCGCCAGGGTGCCCGGTTCGCGGTCGTCTCCTCGGCGCGCCTTCATCCCCCTGATTTCTTGGCGCGCTGGAACCCCGAATGGCTGCATTCCCGCCTTCAGAAGATGCTCACCAAGAATATCGCCATGCTTTATTTCGACCTGCCCATGAGTAGTGATTACACCAGTTTGCTCAGCGGCGGAGTCTCGTCCGGCCCCCAGGTTGATTTCATGGGCGGAACGATCATTGGGACCGAGGGAAAGTGGGACCCCTTCATCGATGGGGAGGGCCTGGGGTCACCATCTATGCTGTCCCCGGCAAGCCCCCCTTATGGCGCATGATGGATGCGGAGGAGGCCTTACCTCAACATAATGCGCATGTCTTTCGCGCGAACTTGGAAACCGGTCTCTTCATTGACCGTACAGAGGATTTCCATTTGCCAGGAGAGTTTCCCCTGAGCTTCACAAGGACTTATCGCAACCGGGACAATATCTCACGTTCTTTCGGTATTGGCACCTCGGATTCCCTGGACATTTTCCTGGTCGGACAAATGGGGGTGTCTGTCGACCTGATCTATGAGCATGGGGGACGCCTTCATTTCTTGCATTCGCACCCAGGTCCGGGCGAGTTTGGAGACGCTTATAGAGCCAACGGCGCCACGGCTCTCTACGCGGGAGACGGTTGGACCGTCACCATGAGGAACGGGTCAAAGCTCTATTTTCCTTATCGGCCCCAGGCCCTCGGCTACAACGTTACTGTCCTCACCGGCTTTACCGATCCCCAGGGGCTCAAGTACGAGATGGATCGTAATTCGTTAGGGGAACTGCTCTCCGTCACCACCCCGTCTGGTGAGTGGCTGCATTTCGAGCGCGATGCTGAGCATCGTGTTCATCGGATTTCGGATTCTACTGGCCGTGTAGTTACCTATGACTACGATCCTCGCGGCTGCCTCTCGAGAGTCACTGATTCTGACGGCCACACCGAGTCCTACACTTACGACGATAAGTTCCAATTGCTGACCGTCGCGCAAGGATCAGGTAATCCCGTTATTACCAACGATTACGACATTTCGGGCAAAATCATTAGTCAGCTCATGGCCACCGGCGAAAAGTTCTTGTATCACTACACTTCGGACCCGCAGGGCCGCGGAAGCGCTACTGTACCCGACGTGATTACTGACCCTCGCGGCCTTACCACCTACATCCTGTACAACTCAGAAGGCTACACTCAGTCCCTGCCTGTGCCCGGCGAAAAGATCGAGCCGCTCCACAAGTAGCGACCAAAGCCCCTAAGCCCCTCGAGCGCCGCCAGTCCATGAGGCAGGTGACCCACTCTCGATACCCTGACCCTGTGTAGCCTGTCCTAAAGTAGCGCATCACCCAAGGATGGCGCTGCTCACCGCGCGCTCCGGTCCGGTCGGAAGGCTGCCTTTCGCTAACTTCTCTCTCCAGTTTCCTTTCGCAGGCCCACCGCCCCTGCGCACTCTACCCCTTTGTTTTCTTTCTTTTAGGCAAGACACGTTCGAATGATGCCCCATGTGCAAATTCTACTATTATTACAAGTGGACTTAACAGAATCAGAAATATAGTATAGAATTCTTGATGAAATCGAACTCGGACCACGGAAGGGCCCCGGCTCAACTTCACGGTCAACCTCTACGGCGCGGTCGGCTCCCCTCTTTGCCTTTTCAGGATTACGCCTTTGTCTCTTCGGTCTAACTTCTCACGTCTGCCACTGAACCTCTTCCGTCCTACACGCATGCCTTGCTCCTTCCTTTCTTTTCAACAACTTCCAACCATCAAATTCTGTAACTCTCTTCTTTTGATAACGATACAAAATGCCCCGGGTGTATGGGGTCCCCTCGCTCTTTCCCACAACGATCTGTGCAAATTTGTATCTTTACTTTCAATCACTTCCAAGATGCTCCTCCCGCAACTCTTTTGCTTTCTACTCTTTGCATCGTTGCCCGGGAATGCCACCCCCTATTGCCTCCATTCTGATCTTGCCGCCCGGAATCGAAGGCCCCAGGAGTACGTTCTGGCTTCTTTAGATTCCTACAGTCCGTCTCCAAACTTTCCCAACGTGCAAACCATGCCCTCCCGTTACAATGGGACGATGCCCGTGAAACTCATTGCGCTGGATATTGACGGGACGCTCCTGGACAGCCGCTGGCAGGTTTCCGAGGCGAACCGCATGGCCATTGCCGAGGCGGCTCGCCGCGGCATTGAAGTAGCGCTGGTCACCGGCCGCCGCTACGACTTCGCCATGCCCGTCGCGCGCCAGTTGGACGCGCCCCTCACCATGATCGTGAACAACGGCGCCCTGATTCGCTCCAACGATGGCCACACCCATTTGCGCCACCTGCTTCCACAACGTGTCGCGGACCAGGTTCTGCGCCTCACCAAGCCCTGGCGCGAGGGCGCAGCCGTGGTTTTCGATCGCCCCGCCGAAAATCAGTTGATGCTCGAGCGCCTCGACCCCGACGATTCCCTTCGTTACGCTTATTACTCGCGCAACAAACAATTCATCGGCCTCGCGAATCCGTTAGAAACCTGCTTGACCGAAGACCCCATACAGGTGATGCTTTCCGGGAAGGTAGCGCCGATGCGTGATGCGGAACAAGCGCTCCGCGGCGCCGGGTTTGCCCAAGAGTTCGCCCTAGCCGTAACTATGTACGAAGCTCGAGACTTCGCCATGATTGATGTCCTCAATCCCTTCTGCTCCAAGGGTGCTTCGCTGGCGGAATGGGCCGCTCTTCGTGGTCTGGCGCGCGAAGAAGTCATGGCCATCGGCGATAACCACAACGATTTGGAAATGCTGACCTTTGCAGGCATTCCCGTGGTGATGGGCAACAGCGTTCCCCAACTGAAAACGTATGGCTGGCATGAGACCCGCACCAATGACGAAAACGGCGTCGCCCACGCCATCGAGCAATTTGCTTTGCGCGAGGCCGCCCCATGCGCCTGATCACCGCTTTCGCCTCGACGTCCAAGGGATCCGTCATTTCGAGCGGAGTGAGAAATCTCTCTTCAGCGTTACATCCTTTCGGGTTGTTGGTTCTACTGGCAGCGTTTGCCGCCCCTTCCGCCCGCGCCGAGTACATCGTGCTGCAAAGCGGCCTGCGCCTTCACGTCACCGGCTACCAACTCCTCGGCGAAAAGTACCGGCTGCAACTGCAAGGCGGCTGGATGGATGTCAGCGCCGCCGACGTCGTGAAGATCGAGCCGGAAGAGGTCTTTGCGCCGATACCGCAGCCGGTTGCGGCGGCGCCTACCCCGGCGGCAAATCAAACTCCCTATCACGAGTTCGTGCTGGCCGCCGCTTCGCGCTATGGCGTGGACGCTGAGCTCATCAGTAGCGTGATGGAAGTAGAGTCGAACTTTAACTCGAAAGCCATTTCCACCAAGAACGCGCGCGGCTTGATGCAATTGCTTCCGGAAACCGCCGCCCGCCTGGGCGTAAAAGACATTTTCGATCCGAAAGAAAACATTGACGCCGGAACGCACTACTTGCACGACCTGCTGCAGCTTTACAACAACGATCTGACGCTCGCGCTGGCGGCGTACAACGCCGGCCCGGACAACGTGCAAAAGTATGGCGACGTTCCGCCGTACCGCGAGACGCAATCCTACGTCAAGCAAGTCAAGCGCAAGTATCAGAAGAACAAGTCCGCCCCCACAACAAAAACGACAACCTCGCCCGCCTCATCGACTGCTCCCAACGCTGCACCAACCACTCCCAGTGCGTCCCCAACCGCTCCTTCAGGGCCGGCGAAAGCACCTCTCTAGCGTCGGCTTACCCGCCGGAGTCGAAACCGACGAGAACCCTGCAAACGCCAGCGCCCAGATGGATGACTTTGTGGGGTTGGGGATGTTTAATCCAGCAGAATGAGGCGCGCGCAACTCCCCTGAGGGGAGATTGCGAGGCCCGCAGTAAAACCAGGATCAGCTACAAACTTGTTAGAAATGAATAGCGATGCCGAGGGAAGCCCGAGTGCAATTCAGTGTCTGGCCGGAATTGTGCAAGCCAACGTAGTCGATTTGGGGACGCAAATAGATGCGCGGAAGTATGCCGATATCCACTCCGCCGCCAACGCTGAAGGCAAGCTGGTCCGAAGAAGCTCCGCCGCCGCTGAGACGCGAGCCGCCGACCAAGCCTTGCACGAACGGATTGATTTTCGTGGGGTTCCGAAAAGTCAGGCGCGGGCCAAACATATACGTGTATGTATTCAGGGAAACTCCGCCCGGAGATGCGTGATAGGCGCCGAAATCACCAGCAATCCCGAACCAGCGGTTGGGGTTAAAGGCGATGGAGCCGCTGACCCCGTTCTGGTTGATGCCGTTGGAATTGTCCAAGCGGAAATAGGAATAGCTGCCGGAGACGTCGAAGGACTGCGCATGTGAGGGTATAGCGAACAAAAACAGCCCTAGGGCCAATAAGAGTAGCTTTTTCATTGCGTTCCATCCTTTCGGGAACAACGAGAGTTCGGAAGCGAAGCCGCCGCGACCTGTCGGCAGACTGAATACCCGTGCGCAGGGCTTATCTCTAGTCTTCAATAGTCTGTGGAAAAAGTGTTGGGAACGACTGATACGGTTTCCATGCGGGCAACGTTCGGCGGCGCCTTGCGAAAGAGCGGCAATGGGGCGAACTCTCAGCGGTTCGCAAGATTCTGAGAGTGGGTATTAATACCCCCATAGGCTCACCGAGTTTCATCGTCGGTAGCGGCTACGGAGCCGCGGGATTGAAATAGACCATGCTGTCGGCTGTTTTGCCCGGAGAAGGAGGCACCACAGGTTATTTAGCGGCGGCGTGGTGGTCGTAGCTGATGACACGGGTAATCTTCCAGGCGCCATCTTTATATTGCCAGAGGTGAATGAAGCTGGCCTCGCCCACGCCTTCGGTGTCTTCATGCCCCGGATGGTGGAAGCGGTGGACGCCCATTTCGACCGCGCCATATCCATTCATGTGGTGAACTTGCAACGTTCCGGGAACGAGTTCGCGAGTCACTTTGCCACAAATGTTTTTCTTTATGCTGTCCGTGAGCGCCACTTTGCCGAGCGTGACACCGCCCTGATCGTGATAGAACTCGACGTCGTCCGCGAAGAAAGAAGAAAACTTTTCCAGATCGCAGCGATTGTAGGAATCAAAGAGAGTGGCATCGAGCGCGGCAATGGCTTTGTCCAGTTCTGCTTGAGATTTGATGTTGTCGAGAGACGGCACAGCTTGAGCGCCGGCGCGCGGGACGCAAATGGCGAGCAGGAACAAACACACGAGGAGTCTTGACGAAAAAAGTCTCTTCATTGGACAGTCCTTTTTTTCAGGTTTCGTTGCGCGAAAGAAGATACGGGAGGCGGCCGGAGAATGTTCCTTGGATTCGTGGTCCCTTCATCTTGTCGAGGTAGCCTAACCGTTCGCGAGACGCGGAGTCTATACCGGATGGTCTTGAAGGAATAAACTTGTCCGTCATTGATTTCAGTTGTTCGTTTGCGGAGGGCTCATGAGAAATTCATTCGGTTTTTTGAGACGGCAGTGGATTCGCAACACAGCAGCATTGCTGGTGGTTGGAATGGCATTCACCTGGTTGAGCATGGAACTCTGCAGCCAAGGGCACACTGCGGAAAGCCGGTCAGGTGAAAAGGCGGTAGCACAGGCGGCAGCACCGGACGAACGGATTCGAAAGATTGAAGCGACGGCGGTGGATATTCCGATGGGGGACAAGGAGCCGCTGCGGCTGAACCTGGCGCAGCTCATGGAGTTGTACAAGGTCCCGGCGCTAAGCATCGCGGTGATTGAAGACTTCAAAATTGCCTGGGCAAAGGGATACGGAACGATTGGGATGGGATCGAGCGCGCCGGTGACGACAAAAACGCTTTTTCAGGCGGGCTCGATCAGCAAGCCTGTTGCGGCTACAGGCGCGCTGTACCTGGTGGAGCACGGCAAGTTGTCGCTGGACCAAGACGTTAACTTGAAGTTGAAGACGTGGAAGGTCCCCGACAATGAATTCACGAAGGAACAAAAGGTGACTCTGCGGCGATTGATGTCGCACACGGGCGGCCTGACGGTGCACGGATTCCCCGGCTACGACGTGGATGAAAAGATTCCGACGCTGGTACAGATTTTCAATGGCGAGAAACCGGCGAATACGGCACCGATACGCGTGGACGTTGTGCCAGGAACGCTGGAGCGGTATTCGGGCGGCGGAGTGACGATAGAGCAGCAATTGATGATGGATGTGACGGGGAAAGCGTTTCCCGAATTCATGCACGAAACGGTGCTGGACAAAATTGGCATGACGGACAGCAGCTACGAGCAGCCTTTGCCGCCAGCCCGCGCTGCGATGACGGCGATTGGAACGTACAGCGACGGAAAGCCGGTGCATGGAAAATGGCACGTGTATCCGGAAATGGCTGCTGCGGGACTCTGGACGACGCCGACGGACATGGCGAAGTTTGCGATCGAGATTGCGAATTCGCAGCACGGAAAATCGAACCGCGTGCTTTCGCAGAAGATGACGGAAGAGATGCTGACGCCGGTGATGGAAGGGGCTGGACTGGGATTTTTCATGGAGAAGGAAAACCCGGGACAGTTCGGGCACAACGGCGCGGACGAAGGATTCCAGGCGCTGCTGACGATGAATTCGGAGACGGGCAAGGGCGTGGCGATGATGATGAATTCCGATAACGGCATTGGCATGGCGAATTTCGTGCTTCGCCGCGT
>Ga0075436_100000528_pt1 | contig 24876 bp, 33 predicted proteins | sample RhiMethybrSRZTD5_FD_75303 | JGI IMG/M metagenome (GOLD analysis project Ga0075436, IMG submission 75303) | Populus rhizosphere microbial communities from Tennessee, USA - Rhizosphere MetaG P. TD hybrid SRZTD5 | ecosystem: Host-associated > Plants > Roots > Rhizosphere > Soil | place: USA...
GGTACCAATACCATCAGCATTGGATCAGGTAACCCTTCATCGGCTACGCAAACGATCAGTATTGGAAATGGCGCAGCAGCAACCTCGGGTGGAGTGACATTGAACTTAGCTGCCGGTACCCCGGGCGCATCCACTACTAATACAATTGCTATTGGTAATGGTGGTACTACTACCGGCACGGTAGTCATTACTATTGGCTCAAATGGCGCCGCAGCGCATACCACGGCTATCCAGGGGGGTAACACAGCAAGCGCGATTACTCTTTCACCAGCTGCTGCCGGAGGCATTCAGATCGGAACTACCACCCAAACAGGTCAGATAACTCTCGGTCAATCAACAGGTACCAATACCATCAGCATTGGATCAGGTAACCCTTCATCGGCTACGCAAACGATCAGTATTGGAAATGGCGCAGCAGCAACCTCGGGTGGAGTGACATTGAACTTACTCGCAGGTGTCCCTGGAGCATCTACTACTAACACCCTCAACATCGGCTCAGGCGGTACTACTACTGGTGTCGATGTTATCACTATTGGAAGCGCTGGTGCCGCAGCCCATACAACAACAATCCAAGGAGGAAACGGCGCAACAGCCATTGCACTTTCTCCTAACGCATCAGGAAGTATTACCATCGGTTCAACCCAGGTTGGAGGCACATTAGCTCTTGGTGGTACCACCCAAACAGGTCAGATAACTCTCGGTCAATCAACAGGTACCAACACTATCAGTATTGGTTCTGCTAACACGGGTGGTGGTAATACTCAAACAGTAAGCATTGGTGCAGGCACGCCGGCTGCCACTGGTGTTACCACTATTAACGTTGGTAATACTACTGTTGATGGTTCAAGTGTTCCAAGAGCCACTGTTAACATTAATGGTAAAATTAACTGTGATGGTGGTACTGGAACTGCTTCTACAAACGCAGTAACTATCCAGAAGCAATGCGGAGTAATAACTTCGAGTACTACTAATTTGGGTGCTGCTACTTCTGAAACAATTACATTAACTGATGCTCGCGCTGCGGCAACAAATATTGTTCTGGCGAACATAGTTGGTGCATGCACAGGCGGACGTGTAGTAGTTGAAAACACGGTTGCGGCCTCCGGATCAGTTGCTATTACAATCAGGAATGTTGATGCGACCAACCCTTGTTCAACTACATACAAAGTTGGGTTTTTCATTCTAAGCCAGTAGGAACCCTTTCCTAATGATGAAAATCAAAATTATTACGTGTGTACTCTTTATGGGTGGGCTTTTCGTCCTGGCTCCGGGTTTTGCGTTGGGAGCTTTTAATAACATTAGTTTTCCGTCAGGGACCTCTGTTGTTATGACGGGAACTTCAAGTATTAATTTATCTATTTCTGCGGGCGCAAAGATGAATAATATGGTGGTAAATCCCACTACTATTGTGTTTATTTTAGAAAAAGATGGGGGAGGAACATCAAGCGTTACTATTACGTCGTCAAATGGCTACACATTAACCACTAATAATTCTACGGTGGCTACGTGCTCGGGAAACACAACAACCCTTACGTTAAGTGGACCATCAAGCACAGGAACCACTAACGTAACGGTAACCCCAAGCACGACAAGTGCATGTCCGGTGGTAGTAGCATCAACTCCGGCGTCGACAACAACAGGAACCGGCGGCGCTTCGTTAATGGCGTTTGCTCCTGCTAAAAAATCGGTTGCTGCTCTTGTGAATCCAACTCCTACAACTCCGGCTCCACCTCAAACTCCACCTTCCCCTATAAAGACACCTCCTGCATGTGCGGGCGTTACATTTACCCGAAATCTTACTAAGGGCATGACGGGAAAAGATGTAAAATGCCTGCAAGTGCTTCTTAATGAAGATCCCATGACTCAAATTGCGTCTTCGGGGGTTGGCTCTCCGGGAAATGAAACAACTCTATTTGGCGCGGCAACCTTAAAATCAGTCATAAAATTTCAAGAAGAATATGCCTCGGAAGTTCTAACTCCCGTGGGATTAACGAAAGGTAATGGTATTATCCGGGCCCTTGGCCGAGCAAAACTAAACTCACTTTTGGCAAAGGCTCCGTAATATATTGAACCAAAAGCCGCTTTTAAAGCGGCTTTTGGGTTGTAATTTATCAATAATTCATTATAATCGAAGTATATGATGCCAAAAGAAACAATGATGGCTCCCATGCCAAATACGGGCAGCAAACGAATCCTTATTATTGTGCTTGTGTGCGCGCTTGTGGCCACATCAATCCTCGCAGGTTATTTTTATTTGCAAATGTCCAAGCTGAAGAAAAATTCCCAGGGACTTGGACAAGAAGAAGTTCAAAAAGTTGTTTCTAAAGTATCTCATTTGATCTTGCTTCCTGAGGGGGAGACGCCAACAATTTCCACTCTTACTGATAAAGATATTAGCCTTCTTAAAAGCCAGCCGTTTTTCAGTAAAGCCCACAGCGGTGACCAATTGCTTGTCTATACTAATGCAAAAGAGGCGATTTTATATAGTCCTGCCAATAATATCATCGTAGCAGTCGCGCCGGTTACTATTGGTAGTTCCACAGAGAAAAAATAATAGTCATGCCCACATTCAAAAACCACCTTTTGGTGGTTTTTGTTATGCTGTGTGATATGATAAATACAAAATATATACTCATTAAAAAATAATACCATGCGTCATATAGAAAGAGTTAAAAGGTGGTTTTCGTCGGAGGAGAAGTTTTTAAAGACCCCGGTGGGTATTTTCTTGTTGGGGGCGTTTTTAGGCGAAATGGCTCCCGATCCCACCGACGCGATCCACTTTTGGTTACAAGAACACGTCCTCAATAATCCGCATATTTCTCACGCTATATTGGTTCCCTTGCAGATATTCGATTGGTATTTTATGACTGCTTCCTATTTTCTTTTATTGCTGATTCTTGCATACATTTTGCACATCAATAAGGTAAATACGGTCCGTCGGATTACTATTTTCGGGGGTATTATCAGTATTGGCGTAGTCATTGGCATTGTCGGACGCTTTGTATGGGGCGGCTGAAAAATAAGGAACCAAAAACCGCCGAACGGCGGTTTTTGGTTTGCATCTTAAATTATTGACATTGGGTGGATAGTTTCATAGCATACAAATAGTACATCTTTTCACCGGAGGGGTTTTCATGCAACCCATGCTGCGCGTTCGTTTAAGGGTCGAATCACTCGAAGGACGGTTAGCGCCGGCCGTTACAGTGACCGAACTTCATCCCACGCCCAATGAGACCATCTTCGTGGTCGAGGGCGAAAACAACGTACCCGAAAATATCATAGCACTCGAGCTGCCTGGCAACAGACTGCGGCTCAATGATGGTATCCACACATTCGATCCCACTCAGATCAACGTATTGGCTTTCAAGACTGGGATCGGTCACGACAACATCTCCATTAGCCGCAGCCTCAGTGACAAGTTCTTTATCGCGATCCAACCCGATCCCGATGATATACCGTCGGAAGGGGATACGATCCACTGGATCGGCAGCCACCGACGCTAGCGCGGTAAAGGCAGCGATGCTACTCAGCCGCACATTTCATCCTGAAATGTGCGGTGTTTTTTTACTTAAAACCCGAGTTTTTCGTTTATAAAAATAATGTGGAATTTACGTCCTAAGAACGGAGGTTCGCGGTTGATGATGAGGAGCTTTGAAATGAAACTGCCGGCAGCAACGCCTACAGACTTCATACGTGCATCTTCAAGGGGAAAAACATAATCTTTAAGACGGGCAACTGCAGTATCAAGATCCTGAGTAATTTTTTTCGTACTCACTACTAAAATGATGTTGGGTGATGTAAAGACAAGATGGGGAAGTTGACTGCCGGAATTTGAAGCAATAACAATTTCTCCGGTTTGAGAAACCGCATGGGCGCTTCCCAAGTAAAAATCAGAAAGCACTGCTTGTTTGCGCACGGCGACCTGTTTGGCGGGATCCTTTTCAGTAAGAATGGCTTCGTGGAGATTATTCCAACCGTGGTTGCCGTCCTTGAGATATTGTACAAAGCCAATTTCTTCAAGCGTGCGGGAAGAACCGTTCATAATTGAAGCTCCCGTGGGTATAAGCTGCTTGATTCGCTCCAGCGCTTCAACTCGTGATTGAACAAGCTCGGGCAATAACCCGCGCTGTTCGAGGGCCTTTATGGTAGTGTTGACCATATCTTGTGATGCAAGCGTATCGTAATCCATATATGTGCTTCTATCTTACCACGATAGTAGTTCTCTGCAATACTCCCGATGCTGCTGCGTCTGAAATGGTGTATAATTAAGCACGTATGGCATATAAGAAATATTTTTATATCATACTCGTGCTTTCGGTTGGAATTGTTGCGGGTGCCTTTAAAATGGACAAAGTAAAAAATGTCCATATGGTGTTGTCTTCGCTCGCAACCAACCCGTATTTTATTGACGTATCAGTTTCATCTAATCGGATCGCACAAGGAGATACACTTTTAGTGGTGGTACATAATGAGCCGAACGAGGTGAGTGGAATGTTAGGGGAAGTACCATTGCATTTTTCTCGGACTGAAAACGGCACTGATTGGATTGCCCTTGTCGGCATTGCTGTTACTAAGAAACTCGGCCCCTATACCTTAGAACTCACCGCGCCCGGTAAGAGTTCCCTTAAACAGAAGATTTCTGTTTTTAAAAGAAATTTTCGGGTTACTCCATTAGCCTACACCCCAGAGCTTCAGCAAAAAGGATTTAGCGCGCAAGAACTTTCAAATAATATTGCCGAAGGAGAGGGGAAGCAGTTGAGGGCACTTTTGAATAATATCACTCCTACTGCATATTTTTCGCGGCCGTTCATCAATCCATTATTAATACCTTTCATCATAACGGGAGCATTTGGAGATATACGGCAAAACGGTGCGGTTAAAGTGCAGCACCTTGGCGTTGATCTTGGCTCACCCATCGGTACGAGTGTTATTGCGGCAAATACCGGTAAAGTAGTATTTGAAGGAAACTTCCCTGATTACGGAAATACACTTGTCATTGACCATGGCCTGGGAATTTATTCGTTATATCTGCATCTTTCAGAATTTAAGGTTTCAGAGGGTCAAATAGTACCGCAGGCGAGTATTATCGCCCTTTCGGGTAATACCGGATATGCCATAGGCCCCCATCTTCATTTTTCAATAAAGATACGCGGAGTAGCGGTTGATCCCCTTAAATTCATTTACGCAACACAGGCATTGCCATGGTAAGTTTTATGAACATATGAACATAAGAAATATCGTTATTATAGGAGTCGTGCTTCTTCTCATTGTTGTGGGTTGGACTTTATTTTCAAATCTTTCAGGTCAACAATCATCAAGCGATATTCCAAATGCGCAAAAAGATGATTTAATTTGGGTTGATTATCCCTTACCAAACCACCCCGTACAAAGTCCGTTGACGATTACCGGAAAAGCCCGCGGAAATTGGTTTTTTGAGGCAAGTTTTCCGGTAAAACTGTTTGATGCTCATAACAATATCATTGCGCAGTCTCCCGCGCGTGCCCAGGGAAGCTGGATGACGACTGATTACGTTCCATTCACCGTAACGCTCACGTTCCCAAAACCTTCAACAGCAACAGGTATGATCATACTAGAAAAGGATAATCCTTCGGGATTGCCCGCAAACGCAAACGAGCTTCATCTTCCCGTAACATTCCCGTAATAAAAAATCGCGAAAAGTGCAGGGCTTGGGCCCTGCACTTTTTTTGTTGCATTTTTATCATAAACGCACGACAATGCATAATATATGATTGATTATCTTTTTGCTGTTGAACAGCTAATCTCATATCTTCTTATCTTCCGATACATAGCAGTATTTATAGTAGTGTATCTGGGAGGATTAGGAGTTCCCATGCCCGTTAATACAATTTTGTTTACCGCGGCAGTATTTGCAGATCAGGGCCATTTTAATATTTTTATATTGTTCATAACAGCTCTTGGAGCAAACATTTTAGGGGATTTATGCATATATTCTCTTGCACGCTTTTTGGGAAGGAAATTTATTGAAAAAAATTATCATAAAAAGTTACATTTCATTATCCGTCGGGTGGAACATCGTATCAAGCCGCTTCAAGAACGATTTGAACGTCACGAAGTTGTGGCTATTGTGGCATCGCGCTTTATAAGTCCTCTTAATACGATCGCCAATGTCTGTGCGGGACTTGTGCGTGTTCCCGTGCCTACGTTTATTATGGCTGCGGCCATCGGGGACTGTATGAGTATTTCCACGGTACTCACATTTGGATTTTTTATCGAAGAATCATGGGGGATTGTTGCCAGTATTCTTGGGGCAGGAGGAGCCTTGCTGAGCACCATCATCGTTGTTGTCGTAGTGGTCATGATAGTTCGAGTGGCGCGCGCACGAAAAAAACCACCGCAAACATTATAAATATTCATTGTTCAGCTTGATTTGATTTTTGGTACCTCTATAATGGGATCATGATTAAGAAAACATTAATTGTGGGGATAGTTTCAGTAGCAACGGTCGCCATACCAATTTCTCATCTTTTTGCCCAAAACAGCCGAATTATTGATCTGGTAACCGCAATGGTTCTCACTAATACCGATGTTCAGCAGAATACCATTGATGATTTTACAAAACCGAATAAGCTTTTAATCGCTAAAAAACAAACATTTGAGCCCGTAGGGGAGCCTGTTCAGCTCACCATCCCAAAACTGAATATTAATACGAACGTAGAACATATTGGCCTTACCAAAGACGGAGCAGTCGGGGTTCCTGAAAGTGCCCATACCGTTTCATGGTTTTCAGCAGGTCCCCGACCGGGAAGCCCGGGAAACGCGATTATCTCTGGTCATTCGGGAATCTGGAGGAACGGAGCCCATTCTATTTTTGACAATTTACCATCACTGAAAATTGGAGATATTATTTTCATTACTGACGACAAAGGGGTAGAACGTACATTTAAAGTCGTTAACACGAAGATTTACGGAAAAGATGACGTTGTTCCTGAAATATTTGCCTCATCAAATACCGCACACGTAAACATTATTACCTGTTATGGAACATGGCTTCCGAGCCAAAAAACATATTCTCAGCGGTACGTCGTATTTACCCAAAGCGCATAGTATTCATACATAACAATTACAAAAAGCCCTCTCATGGGCTTTTTTGATGCTCAAATTCATGTAGTAAGAAGATAAAAATATAGGCGTCAACAGCCTTAGGGACGTTGATGTTCCTAAAGGTCGAATAAAATCCATATATACCATAATGAAAATATGATCAAGAAATTATTCATTAAAGGCGCTGCAACAATAAGCACCATCGCACTGCTGGTAGTGCCACTCGCTGGCATTCATGCTGACAGTACATCTGGCAATTTCAATTTACAGGGAATTGTACAGGCATCGCCATCAGGGGGTATTACTATTAACAGCGTCACCGGCATTAAGACAACGGGTTCAGCTGATGGAACATTCCAAAATGGTTGGAAATTCGTTATTGATGCAACCGTGCCATCAAGCGAAGCAAGCTTATCGATGAAATTTGACAATTGGCTCATGCAGGGAAATTCTAACAACGCAATTCCTGCAGCAGGAAATATCCGGTTCTATTCAGGACAGTCATCAAATGCCTATAACGAAGCAACGGCTATCTACATTAATGGCGCGGGAACATATACAGGGACAATGTTCTTGTCGGGAGACTTAGGGGGCATGCCCTCAGGCAGACGCCATATCCAGGTTGTCGTTGATGTCCGTATTCCTATTGGAACACAAGCAGGAACCTATACTGATAACTTCGGAATAAGAACGCAATAAAAACCCATGACAAAGAATTTTTACAAGAAATTTCTTTTCATGGCTATGATGATTGTGCTGTTCGCCATGGTCCATCCACCGTATTCGGCGGGATCGGAGGTGACTGGCACTATTACGGCAGGATCATCGCACGATGTAGGGCAGCCAGCAGCATTTACTGTTGCTGGCCCATCAAATCAAACAAACACAATCAATGGGGCGTTTATCTTCAAGAGTGCAGTGATTGGCATTCTTATTATAGAAGTAGTCATACTGATTGCTTTGGAGATAAACAGAAGAAGAAAGGTTTTGAGAGGATAAACGTCAGCAATGGCAGACAAAGGTCGAATAAAGAGAGATAAAACTAATATAAAAAATATTATGTTCAAAAATATTTTTGTAAAGGCGGTAGCAGTAGCAACACTAAGCGCAGCTGTTATGGGCTTGATGCCGTTGGCAGTACTTGCCGACAATCCTGTACCGTCTATTTCCAGTATTTCACCATCATCAGTGGCTACAGGAAGTGGAGCGTTTACGCTCACGGTTAACGGATCAAACTTCACTGCGGGATCCGTGGTGAATGTTAATGGCATTGGGCGGTCAACAACGTTCGTTTCTCCAACTCAAATGACAGCTCAATTAACGAGCTCGGATACGGCAAATCCAACTTCATTCAATGTTACTGCCGTTAATCCGGGACCAGGCGGCGGAACGTCAAATACCGTCGTATTGACTGTCACAGGAATTAACCCAACACCATCCATTTCCAGTATTTCGCCTTCAGCGGTGAATGCGGGTAGCGGAATAACGACGCTGACCGTGAATGGAAATGGGTTTGTACCAGGGGCTATTGTAAACTTCAACGGATCTTCTCGCTCGACAAGCTTCACATCGTCAAACCAGGTGGTTGCGACATTGAATGCTTCAGATGTTAATTCAGCAGGTACGTTTAACATCACCGTTACAAATCCATCAGGAGGAACATCCAACACGATTGGGTTTACGGTAAATAGTACTACGGGAGGAACGACCAATAATCCCATGCCGTTTATTTCCAGCATTTCGCCAATTTCTTCAATGGCGGGAAGTGGAGGTTTGACGTTAACGGTGAGTGGATCGGGATTCATGTCTGGTTCAGTGGTTAATTTCAATGGGCTGTCACGACCAACAACGTTTGTGTCGCCAACCCAATTAGCTGCGACCATATATGCATCAGACCAAGCAGTGGCTGGTCCAGAAGTTGTTACGGTTACTAATCCTTCACCGGGCGGTGGAATATCAAATGTAGTTATGTTCACCGTACATGGCACAACAACGGGAACAGGAACACCGGGATTACCAAACACAGGATTTGGTCCCGATGAACAAGAAGGCATCAACCAGCTTAAAGTCAATGGTATATTAGCGGGACTTGCCGCTTTGACTATCGTTGGTTCGTTAGCAGTTGTCGCGTACTTGCGCAAAGCACAGTAATGAGCCCACAAAGCTCGTAGCACTTTCCGTGGGGAAAGTGCTTTGCGTAGAGGCCCCAAACAAACGTTTGGAGCTTCTACACAAACATGTCACGAAAAATAATTTATCTTATCAGTGGTGTCATTATCATAGCAGGAGCGGCACTCACTGTTTTTTATCTATACAATAATAATTCGTTTGAGGATTTTGTTGCTCAAAATTTCAATGAAGCGGGCGTTGTTGGCGCTGCTAATACGTCCATTGGGGGTCCAGCTCGGCTTATTATTCCTAAAATAAATGTCAATGCGGTCGTGGAAAAGAAAGGATTGGCCTCTGATGGCACCATTGCAGTTCCCAAAGGACCTTATACGGTTGGATGGTACCAATATGGCCCGCGTCCCGGGGACGCGGGAAGTGCGGTTATTACGGGACATTTTGGGCCATGGCGCACGGGGGCGCATTCGGTGTTTGACAACTTGAACCAATTGAAAGCAGGGGATATAATCTATGTAAAGGACGACAAGGGTAATCAGCTTTCGTTCAAAGTGCGCACAGCTAAGGTATATGCTAAAGATGCTCCCGCTTCAGAGATTTCAAAGATTTTTAATGAAAACCACGGCGCTCATTTGAATTTGATTACCTGCAGCGGCACGTGGCTGGCAAATCAAAAAACATACACCAACCGCTTAGTTATCTTTGCCGACTTAATTACGTGATTTATGGAAAAAGCAGTCCCATTATCACCACAACAGGTTCAAGAACAGTTAACATCAACTCCTGGATGGGCTTTTGAGAACGATAAAATCAAGAAAGAATTCAAGTTCAACGATTTTATGGATGCATTAAGTTTAATAAACAAGCTTGCACCTTTTTGCGAGGCACATGACCATCATCCCGACATTCATATCTTCTACAATAAAATTTTGTTTGAATTGCAGCGTTTTGATATTGGAGGGAAAGTTACCGATAAAGATTTTGCTGTCGCCCACGAAATAGAGAGACTGTATGCCGCACGTTCATAGTGCATCAAAAAACCGCGTTCTCGCGCGGTTTTTTGTTAGCGAACAAATAATCCCTTAAAGTCCATAATCGCCTTGAGAATACTATGCGCGGTTGCCACAGGCGAAAGGGGAGCCTTAATCTCCTGTGCTATCAATGTATTGGTTCCTGTATTCAATGACCCTAATGCCACGACACGCATCCCATTAGACAAGTCTGCTAATGATGATGCAGATCCATGGACTACTATTTTAGTGTCCACATTCGTCGTTATGGTAACCTGTGTGTTATTTTCAGCATTTATGGTAAACGTTCCTGCGGGAGCGCTCAGGTTGTTAATGGTGCCTTCAATCCTATTTATCGTCTGGATAGACATATCTGAAATTGTTTTGGCATCAACAGTCATCCCGTTTGCTATTGTTCCGCGTACAACCACATGGTCTCCCGTGTGTATTTGTGAAAGACTCACAAAGCTTTCAGGAAGGAATTGAGCTGATCCCGCATTAACTCTCCAAACTCCCAACCAGCTTGAAACAGAAAGGGTTGATCCGGAAATTGCAGTCACGGTGCCTTCAAGTCTGGTTGACCCCTGGGTACTGATAGACAAGTTAAAACGATTAGCGCTGGAAATCTGAGCCACTGCTACCGTTACAATGAGTCCAAGGCCCACGGCAGAAGCTAGTGCTACTCCTGTTGCTTTCGTAAAGAATGGTGCATTCATGGTTTGTTTTTTTGGTTTTTTTATTCGGCCTTTCCCTCGACACTGACGAGTACTTTGTAAGCTTCCTTACAGAAGACCCTCAAATATTAAAAAATGATTAAAATTTGTAAGGGTTTTCGGGGTGTCTCGTCATAACATGCGAACAGGAGATGTATATCCATTGAGTTCATTCCACATCATAACCTCCTGCCAAGTTCAACGATTTTACGTGGGTGCCTTGCAATAAATGACGGGACGAATAGAATGAAAACTATTGTGGTTATCGTCAAAAATAACTATGGAACCCAAGGACCCGCATAAAGAACCAACCCCTACCGGCGAACAGCAGTTTTTAGAGGCGTACGACAAGTATTCCGACGCTCTTTTCCGTTATTGCTATTATCGCGTTTTTGATCGGGAAAAGGCGAGAGATTGCGTCCAAGAAGCGTTTTCGCGTACCTGGAAGTATTTGGTTGATGGCAATACGATTGATAATATCCGCGCATTCTTGTACCGCACTGCCAATAACATCATTATCGACGCTTCCCGCAAGCAAAAATCCTCGTCGCTGGATACTATTATGGAAAAAGGATTTTCTCCAAGTATGGACCCCCGCGAAAAAACCCAAGATTATCTCGCAGGTAAGGAACTTATCAAGCTCGTGAAAACATTAGATGAAAAATACCGGGACGTCATCATCCTTAAATACGTAGAAGATTTATCAACAAAAGAAATATCATTTATCCTCAACGAAACTGAAAATAATATTTATGTACGGATCAGTAGGGGATTGAAGAAAATAAAAAAAATATTAAAAAATCAAGAAATAAGGTTTAGCGAACAACAAAAAGAAAAGAAACATGTATAGATTTATTGAAGAACACATAAAAGAGATAGGGAAGGAAGCGCACAGCGAAGGTTTGAAGGCGCAAGAAAAAGAAGCAATGAAATTGCAGTTAATGGAATTTGTTAAGCGCCACCCCATAGAGGAATCTTCTCATGCAACTTCTTTCCAAGAAAAACCACAAAACACTCGATTTACATCATGGAATGTCTTTGGTATGCGGTATCTACGCATAAAGGTTGTTTCATATGCTTTGGCGGCCCTTGCATTAGTTGTGGTCATGGGAGGGGGTGTTGCCTTAGCGGCCAATAGCGCCCTACCCGGTAATCCACTCTACCCAATAAAATTGAATGTCAATGAAAAAGTCCTTTCATGGCTTGCAACGTCAAGTGAAGAAAAGGCCCAGTTACACATTACCCTTGCTAAAAAGCGCCTTCAAGAAGTTGAAAAAGCAACCGCTAACGGATCATTTGATGAAAAAGCAGCAATCCAAGCAAAAGTTTCATTTAACAAGCATGTGAGTGCAGCGGAAGATTCTATTAATGCAATCGGAAAAGAACAAGGGACCGAGTTGTCAGCAAATTTGAATTCGGGATTTGAATCATTATTGCGTGCGCACGTACAAATCATGGGAAATCTTATTGCTGAACACAAAGATGATGGTAAAGATAAAGAAGCGATTAAGGATTTCCAAGCAAACGTCGATGACCGAATCAATTCGGTGGTAAAGGAAAATACCGAAGACCAGGAAAAGATTTTCTCCTCTAATGCTTCAAATATGGCCTCGTACGCCCAGAGTAAATTTGCTGATGCTCAGAAAAAAATCCAAGAAACAACGAATTTTGTGACCGAGAAAAAAAGAAACTTGTCTGAGGAAGCCTTCGAGGCGGCGCTCGCAAATATTGTCACAGCCGGAAATCTTATTGTGAAGGGCCAGCAGAAGGTACAACAACAAGAATACCGCAATGCGGTGTTGTTCTTTCAAAAAGCTGTTAATGTCATGGGAGAAACGCAAATCGGTGTCCTTACCAACGAAAAAGTAAAGATCAATATAGAAAATAATGACTTACAGGATTCGGTGCAAAAAGATGATAATCATCACGATCAGGAAGATGATAGTGCTAATCTCATCAAAGGGTCTATTCAAAAGAATATACTGAAAAATATACGACTGAAATAAAAATCACCCGCGCGCGGGTGATTTTTTAATGTTTTTTTGGTACACTAAAGGTATGGATATCGTTCAGTTTGATGATTTTTTAAAAATTGAACTGAAGGTAGGCGAGATCACGAGCGCTGAGGCTGTTGAGAATTCAGAAAAATTACTTAAACTCGGCGTTGATTTTGGAGAATCTGGTAAACGCCAGATTATCGCGGGCATCGCCAAATTTTATACTCCTGATCAGCTTACCGGAAAGCAAGCCGTTTTTATTATTAATCTACAGCCTCGGATGCTTGCGGGGCTTGATAGCCAAGGAATGATGCTCTGTGCAGATGATGGCGGACCGGTTATTCTTAGCCCTGATAAGAAAATATCAAATGGGAGCATCATAAAGTAAAATACTTGAGAATGGAGAAAATCTCTCAAAAAAACCTTATTTTACAATATATTCAGCCGGGGTTGCTGGGGCTTATGGACGGATCAGTATCAACACTTGCTCCGCTCTTTGCAGCGGCGTTTGCCACAAAATCAACCCATATTGCGTTTTTAGTCGGACTTTCCGCGGCTGTGGGTGCAGCCATTAGTATGGCTTTTGCCGAAGCATTATCTGATACCGGTGAACATACAGGTCGCGGTCATCCGTTTCGGCGAGGATCTATTACCGGTGTTATGACCTTTGTCGGCGGTATTCTTCATACTATTCCTTTTGCACTACCAAGTTTTTCAAGCGCATTATACTTTGCATATATCGTTGTCGGCTTCGAACTTGTTATCATTGCCTATATCCGAAACAGGTATTTTATGATGAACTTTTGGATTTCAGCAGCTCAGGTAATTTTGGGTGGAATTATCGTACTTGTTGCAGGAATCCTTATTGGAAGCGCGTAGCGTGAAGTTTTCCACAGTTGACACTCATCTATTTGTGTTAGAATAAGAGAATATTTTTTTAAATTCCCTCACATCAATGAAAAATTTTGTGCGACCACTCTTGCTGTGTATTACGATTGCCGCAATAGCAGTAACAGTAAGCGCAGTACTTGCGCAGAGCTCTTCGGCGCAAGTAGCAGAGGTTTGTATTTCTGTCGTCCCTCCGCCACCAGGATCAGATTGCGGATTGGGCGGGTCAATAGGAGGAGGTGGGGGTACGGGCACACTTGGAGCACATTGTGAAACAGCAAGTGGAAAAGGTTTTTGTGCCAGTGATAGTAGTGGTCAAAATACCTGCGGAGCAGGGTGCTCTGATTCGAGTACCCACGGGCAATGCAGTCCTGATGGAGCTCAGTGTACTGATGGCCACGACGGCTCGGGGGCTTCATGCGATGAAATTATGCAGGCAGGCGGATGTCCTCAACCGGGAGGCGGCGGATTTAAATGTGTATGGGCAACCGACGGTCCTGCGTGCGTTGCGAGCGATAATCCCAATGACAAGTGCGATGCGTTGTCGTGCGATAACCAGTGTCAGCCTGGCACTCCAGGATGTAAGGACAATTCAAAATGCGTTTCTGATGCTAATGGCAAAAACAGACGGTGCGTAGCAAGCCCGGGAAGTACCTGTGGAAAGAGTTGCTATTTGCAATGCGACCCCAATACTGATGCTTTTTGCAGTCCTAACGCTAAATGCAGTGCCGCGTTACGAAAATGTGTTCCCAATGGGCCGGGAGAAACGGGAAACTGCGACCAGATTGCGTGCGGGTTTCAGTGCACCCCTGGAACCCCAGGATGTATAGGTGATTCTGCGTGTATCAATAAACAGTGTGCAGCAGGGTATCTAGGAAACAACTGTGATCAGAATGCGTGCACAAACCAGTGCGATTATATTACTGGTGGTCCAAATTGCCAGGCTCATTCATTATGTATAAATAAAGTATGCCAAGACGGTTTTTGGGGTTTTGGCTGTGACCAAAAATCGTGCAGCGCTGGTGGAGGGCCAGGCCCTGGTCCTGGGCCCGGTGGTGGTGGCGGCGGCGGGATTATTCCTGGACCGGGAGGCGGAGGAAATAATCAGTCAACGTGTGGAATTATTAACGGAGACCCCGCGTGTTTTATGGGGGGCGGCGGCAAACAATGTACTGTTGATGCTGACTGTGGAGGAGGTCCCGGTGGTGGCGGCGGAAATAATCAGTCCACATGCGGAGTTCTTAATGGTCAACCAAGATGCTTTGTTGGCGGAGGTGGTAAACTATGCAGATTTGATGCTGATTGCGGAGGTGGCGGGGGAGGAGGGATTAATCAAGCAACCTGCGGAATTATTAATGGTCAGCCCGCGTGTTTTATAGGAGGCGGCGGGGGAATATGTAATTTTGACAATGATTGCCGCGGTGGAGGGGGCGGCGGAGGTGGTGGAATTAATCCAGGCCCTGGAGGAGGCGGAGGAATCAATCCTGGTCCCGGTGGTGGCGGTGGGGGAGGCGGAGGCGGGAGCGGGGGCAATGATGGCTCAACATGCGGAACGCTTAACGGCAAATCAGCTTGTTTTGCAGGAGGAGGCGGGGATGCGTGTACGCTTGATGCTGATTGCAGTGGAAGTGGTGGAGGGAATACTAGTTCTGATAAAGGAACGCTTATTGTGAAAAAAGATGCGCAAGGATGCAATTCATCACCTGATGTTGATGATGCGACATTTTACTTTGGCCTTTCACCGACACCCTATACGGTAACTGTTCCTACGCAATGTGATTCAGATTCTGGTAATGGATCGGGATCAGGGCAAGTCGATATCCCGGTTGGAAACTATTCAATACAAGAATTTACGCAAGCATTTTGGAAGAGTGGCCCTAAAAATGCTTCCTGTGGAAGTGGGTCAGGGGGATCAACTGATAGTGCTTCGTTTACCATTACTAAAGGAGGAACAACTACCTGCACATTCCAAGATACCGGATATGGAAATCTAGAAATTCAAAAGATTGCCAAGACCGGGGATGATTCTTTTAACTATACAATAACGCCAGAAACAACAGGAGGTAAGAGTAGCAACCTTTCAGTTACTACCAGTAATCATGAAGGGTCTAAGGCAGAGCAGGAAAAATCAAATATGACATACATGATAGTGGAAGCAAAAAACCCGAATTGGAATATTGATAACGTTATATGTCACGATGGAGATGGGTATGAAGTTGGTAAGCCAGAGACCATTACTGACCAGAACGGCAAGAAGACGTACACGGGGAAAGTTACAGGAGTTCCTGTCGATCAGGCGCAAACTACCACCTGTACCTTTACCAATAGCCAGGCCCCGGGTTTTCTTACGATTCTTAAGAAGACAACGAATTATAACGCAAGCCCATATATAAGCGCATGCAATATAAACGATATTAATCATAGCTTGTATTTCTCGTATCTTATTGATCCGGGAAACAATATTGCTGATTTGTGCATTAATGACTATGATGCTGCAAAACGTGAGGGATACGGCAGTTTCTATCAAGGGCAGATTGAACCGGGCACCTATGAAATTCAAGAAGTATGGCCTTCGGGGTGGGAATCAAAAACATTCCAATGCTATAACCAAGATGCAAATGGATTTTGGACAATCTGGAATGGATGGCCCGTTGTTGGCGAGGGGAAAGTACGCGGAGTAAAGATAGAATCAAATAAGGAAACACAGTGCTTTTTCACGAATAATTTCATTCAATCAGGTGGCGGATCAGGGTCTGGATCAAATGAAATACCAATCATTAACAGACCACCAAGCCCCACCAGTTATTAGGTGTGGTCGATGCGCATAAACTAATTATTTATCTAAAAATATGTCAAAAGCAATTTTAGTAGGTGTTATCGTTATTCTTGTCATTATTGCCGGAGTAGTACTATGGGTGATGTATTCAAAACCCTCACAGGGTCCCACTCAGCAAGGCGCAGGTACGTCATCAGGTTCTACGGTACAGGGGGTAAATATTGTTATTGAACGGCAAGGCCAAGGCGGAGGGGCTATTGCGGGAAACACACTCATCGTTAATTACGTCGGCACTCTTGAGAACGGGAAAAAATTTGATTCAAGCTATGATCGCAATCAAGCATTCAGCTTTGTTCTTGGCAAGGGACAAGTCATTAAAGGATGGGACGTGGGATTACTGGGTATGAAAGTGGGAGAAAAGCGCATGCTGACAATTCCCGCAGACATGGCATACGGTGCAAGTGGATTTCCCGCAGCCGGTATTCCCCAGAACGCAACTCTCATATTTGAAGTTGAGCTATTAAAGATAAATTAGCATGGATACAATAATATTTATTGCTCAAGTATGGGGTTTTTCTCTTGTTGCAATATGTTTGTCGCTGCTCATTTCACCCGCTCGTGCACAAAAGCTCTATAAATTCATGGAAGGGGAGGAGATGGAGTTTTTTCATGGTATTGGACACTTTGTCATCGGGCTTGTGATGGTGCTCAATTATAACGTGTGGGATGCGAGCTGGAAAACAATCATTACGGCATTGGGGTGGTTGCTTGTTATTTCGGGTATTGCATATATGTTTGCCCCCAAAAATGCGGGACATATGATTGCCAAGCTCAAAAAAAACGACTGGGTCTCTCTTTTTTATGTTGCCGGCGTGCTCCTCGGATGCCTGCTCTTATACTTTAGCTTTACTGCCTGAAAATAGCTATGGAAACAATTGTCTTCGGCGGAGGATGTTTTTGGTGCACTGAAGCTGTTTTTAAAATGCTCAAAGGCGTATTATCTGTTGAACCAGGATATGCGGGAGGAACAGTGCCGAATCCAACCTACGAACAAGTCTCACAAGGAGATACTGGCCACGCTGAGGTCATTAAGATTGACTATGATCCCATAAGTGTCCCTTTAGAGACATTGTTGACTGTATTCTTTGCCAGTCATGATCCAACAACGAAAGATCGGCAAGGCAATGATGTTGGCCCGCAGTATCGATCGATTATCCTGTGCCAAAACGAAAAACAAAAAGAAGGGGCCGAACAATTCATTATGCGATTAAACCAGTCATCAGAGGTAGGCGCGCCCATTATCACCGAAGTAAAAAAGTTAGATGAATTTTATCCTGCCGAAGATTACCATAAGAACTATTATGAGCGGAACAAGGGCAAGGCATATTGTCAGGTGGTTATTAATCCAAAATTAGATAAGGTTAAAAAAGAATTTGCAAAATTGTTGAAATAATATGTGTATTAGTATGCCCCTGTCATTTCAGACAAAAAAAGACGATATGGATGAACAAGAATTAAAAAAGAAGCTTACTCAAGAGCAGTACCATGTGCTGCGTGAGAAGGGGACTGAACATCCCTTTACGGGTAAATACGTCCATAAAACAGAGGATGGAAATTATGTTTGCATGGTATGCGGCAGTCCGTTATTTTCTTCAGATGCGCAATTTGATTCGGGAACCGGCTGGCCAAGCTTTGACAAAGCCATTGAGGGCGCTATTGAACAGCATCAAGAAACAGACGGACGCACTGAAATTATCTGTTCTCGGTGCAAATCTCATTTAGGGCATGTGTTTGACGACGGTCCAACGCAAACCGGCAAGCGATACTGCATTAATTCGGTGTGCTTAGACCTCAAAAAGAAATGAGCGATGTAATTCTCAAGCTTCTATTCATTGCGTTTACTCTCAATCTTGTTTACGAGCTCTGCCATAGCATTTTGTATCATACCTGTTGGGACATGGCTCTTACTGAATACGTTCCGCTTATGCTCAAAGCCGCAGCTATTGACGCGGTGTGGATTACCCTTATATTTTTAACTACGTCGTTTAATATTGTCTTATTTTTAGTTATTGCCATTGTCTGGGCGTATATCTGGGAAGTCTTTTCACTGAGGACAGGACGGTGGGAATATTCTATTTTAATGCCCCGTGTTTTTGGTGTTGGACTTACTCCATTAGTGAAACTCGCGCTCACGGGAATTCTCTCGTTTTATATTTTATTTGGTTTTCTCAAATAGGCCGGTTCATATAATTAGCAATCCTTGACACAGATTGCTAATTTGTTAGTATGGAGGCATGATCAGCGAACGGCAAGAAAAAATACTGCGCGATATCGTTGAGTATTACTTAGATACTGCAGAACCTATCAGTTCAAGCTTTTTGAAAGAAAAAAGCGGTTTTGATTGTTCGCCAGCTACCATTCGTAACGACCTTCAAGATCTTACAGAGCAGGGCTATATTAGCCAGCCCCATACCTCAGCGGGCCGCGTGCCAACTGAAAAAGCCTATCGGTATTTTGTAGAGCAAACAGAAGGGGATTTGCCCCAGTTTGTGTTTAAAGAAATTGAAGAAGCGCGTAAAAAAATAGAGCAGGAATTACGGGCTGCCCAAGAATTAGCAAAGTCACTCCAAGAAATTTCTTCAACATTAAGTTACACAAAAATTCAAGATAAAAACGGCATACTGGAAATAATGGAAATATTAGGACCATCACGCCAGATGTACGATAAACACATGCAATTGATCCAAGAATTATTGAAAGAATTAGAAGATTTTTAACAAAAAAAGAGCCGCTCGGAGGGTGCAGTTGTCTGCATCTCTCGAGCGGCCTTCAAGCGTAACGGTGCTGTACCTAGCGAAATGGGGGTGGAAGCAACCATCGTTTCATGATTGCTCTTTCTCCGTGTATTCCACGGGTTAGCACCGCGGCTCAGCTAGAAGGGAGTTCCATACTCCCTTACTCCTAGCATTTCGCCGCATTGTGTGATTGGATCTGTTTGCGGCATGAGAAGTTGCGCCAATGTGAGCAAATCTCATGCGGCAATCCTTAGGGGATCACACACTCCCACGGCCGCGAGCGCGATCAGGGGGTCGCGTTGTTGCTCGCGTCGCCGAGGTCGGTGGCGCCGATCGTCGCGAAAGTGCTATAAGCGCAATTCAGAAAAGCCGCACGCATATCTGATCCTCCTGGGTAACGACATACGTCGTGTGCCAGCACATTGCCGACACAACTCACGCAGTTAAAGCTTAAATAATTAAGGTCTAACTGCGTGAGTTGTGAAATATACCCTTAAAAGAACTGACTTATCTATGTGCTTAATCCTAGCATAGTAGCTAAAACTTGTCAATAGCCATACAATAAATCACAAAAGTGTCAAATTATATGGAAAAAGAGTCAAAAAACGAACATATCAATAAAGATTTTGAAGAATTAAAGAAAAAGGCAGAAGAATACCTTAATGGCTGGAAGCGCGAGCGCGCTGACTTCTTGAATTATAAAAAAGATGAGATGGAACGCATTAGTCAGTTAGTAAAGTACGCTCATACCGAAGTCATTTTAAATGTATTGCCCATTATTGATACCATGTATTTAGCGCAGAAAGACCTGCCTGCCGGCAGGCAGGAATTCCCGGAATATGATAAATGGGCGGAAGGATTTTTACAGATACAGAACCAAATCAAGGATTTCTTAAAACAAGGAGGCATTGAAGAGATTGAAACGATAGGCAAGAAATTTAATCCTGAAACCATGGATGCGGTGGAAGAGATAGATATGAAAGTTGCATCAGGTACGGTAGTTGAAGAATTACAGAAAGGGTATATGATGCAGGGAAAAGTCTTAAGGCCCGCAAAGGTCAAAGTAAGCAAGTAACATGATTATCATCGATTGGATTTTGAAGGGGGAGCAGTTAATCAATGGGTTGATAGATATCGTATTAGCATTAGTTGGGATTAAACAAAAAAAGGGAGCATCGCAAAACACCCACATTACCACGGCAGTGCAAGGAAGCAATAATGTGGTCAATGTATTTGTGAATAATGGGACCAAACAAGAAGCTGAAGAGAAAATCGAGCTTCAAGAGCACCTGGCAGAAGACTTAATGGAGACTATTATTGAAGACGAAACTAAAAAATTATGAATATACAACACATCATTGAGCGAAACAAAAAAGCAATTATCTTGATTGATGTTGCGATTCCGCAGGAAAACAATCAGACTAAAGTGGGAATTAAAGGCACGGGCTTTATTATCTCCGCAGATGGCAAGTTTATTACCAATGCCCATGTCGTAAAGCAAATTGCCCCCGATGAGCAAAAGCATTCAGGAGTTTCTGTCCCAGCCCACGTTGACCAGAAAAATTTAACTCGCTATGAACGCTATTCTATAAAACTTCTTGGCATAGATGAAGAAAACGATGTAGCGCTCATGCAGATTGTTTCAGATAAAAAAGATTTTCATACCGTAGAAGGTTTAGGAGATTCTGAAAGCATCCGTGAGGGAGATGAAATTGCATTTATTGGATATCCCTTAGCAGTGGAGCTTTTGAATATGGGCTTTGGTATCACCATGACTACAAATAGGTCTATTGTAAGTTCTCTAAAAAGACGGGGAGTAGACGGATCATTTCATTTCTTCCTTATTGACGGACATATTAACAATGGATCCAGCGGTTCACCCGTATTTTCAGTGGAAACGGGCAAAGTAGTAGGAATCGCATCAGCAAAGATTTCAGCAAAAATACAAATTCCCAATGGTCCCGTTGCCGATATTCCTGCAAACATGGGAATTTGCCGGCCAATCCAGTACATAACAGAATTAATTGCTAAAAATAAGTAACATGTTGGATATTAAACCATTTCAAGGAACCCTTCATCAATCAATGTGCGGGCCATCAAGTCTGAAAATGGTTTTTGATTACTATGGGTACAATAAATCAGAAGATGAGATTGCACAAATGTCTGGTACTACCAAAGAATTAGGAACAAGCGCCGAAGGATTGCAAAAGACTGCCCAGATGGTTGGATTACAGGCACGTATTCACGACAACAGCACGTTTGAAGATATTAAAGGTTGGCTTGATAAGAAGGTTCCTGTGATTGTCGATTGGTTCGCGCCGGGTGGAACAGAAGAAGTTGGTGATGGTCATTATTCGGTAGTTGTTGATCTTGATGATACATTCATTTATCTCCAGGATCCCGAAGTAGGGAAGTTGCGTAAAATAGAAAGAGAGGAATTTATGAGAGTCTGGTTCGATTTTACAGGGAAATATATTGATGAAGGTAACGTAGTCGTACGGCGAATCATAGCGATATACAAGTAAAAAATAAAAACCATGAGTAAAATATTAGGAATTGATCTTGGGACAACAAATTCAGCGATGGCAATTGTTGAAGGAGGCGAACCCAAGATTATAGAAAACAAAGAAGGGGCACGGACAACACCGTCCATTGTTGCTATTTCGAAAGCAGGAGAGCGCGTGGTGGGAGTTTTGGCTAAACGTCAGGCGGTAACCAATCCCCACAATACTATTTTTTCGGTAAAGCGGCTTATTGGCCGGAAGTTTTCGGATGCAGAAGTCCAACGCGATAAGAAATTATTGCCCTATGAAATCAAAGAATCAGCCGATGGCGGCGTAGAAGTAAAAATGGGTGATAAGTGGCTTAATCCAGCAGAAATTTCAGCGATGATCCTGCAGAAACTCAAGGCGGATGCAGAAGCAAAGCTGGGAGAGACAATTACTGAGGCAATTATTACGTGTCCTGCGTATTTTGATGATAATCAGCGCAAAGCAACCAAGATTGCCGGAGAAATTGCCGGTTTTGACGTAAAGCGCGTTATTAACGAGCCGACAGCCGCAGCATTAGCATACGGGCTTAATAAAAAGAAAGACGAAAAGATTATCGTTTATGACTTTGGTGGCGGTACCTTTGATATTTCCATTTTGGATGTTGGCGCTGATACCGTTGAAGTTAAAGCAACCGGCGGAGATACTCATTTAGGTGGCGATGATTTGGATCAAAAAGTTATGAATTGGGTTGTAGATCAATTTAAAAAAGATAACGGCATTGATTTGGCAAAAGACAATTTAGCATTGCAGCGCATTAAAGAAGCCGCTGAAAAAGCAAAAATTGAGCTGTCGGGTGCCATGGAAACCGAAATCAACTTGCCGTTCATTACGTCAGATTCCGCCGGCCCAAAGCACTTGCTCTACAAAATAACCAGATCACAGTTAGAACAAATGGTAGGCGAGTATATTGATAAATCAATTGAACTGGTGAAACAAACTTTGCAGGAAGCAAATCTTCAGCCAGCAGATATTAATGAAGTGGTATTAGTTGGCGGGCAGACGCGTATGCCGCGCATTATTGATGAAGTCCGCAAGCTTTTTGGTAAAGAACCCAATAAAGAAGTAAATCCCGATGAAGTAGTTGCCATCGGAGCTGCAGTACAAGGTGGCATTATGCAGGGTAATATGCGCGATGTGCTGCTGCTGGACGTGACGCCATTAAGCCTTGGTATTGAAACCATGGGCTCGGTTAATACCATACTTATTCCTAAAAATACCACGGTGCCAACAGCTAAGACTCAAATTTTCTCAACAGCTGCCGATAGTCAGCCGTCAGTTGAAATTCATGTATTGCAAGGAGAACGCCCCATGGCAGCCGATAACAAAACCCTGGGCAAGTTTATGCTTGATGGCCTTCCATCAGCGCCTCGTGGCGTTCCGCAAATTGAAGTTAGCTTTGACATTGATGCAAATGGTATTTTAAACGTTTCAGCAAAAGATAAGGCGACGGGGAAGTCTCAATCAATTAAAATTGAAGGGTCAGGAGGTATTTCAAAAGAAGAGGTAGAAAAGATGAAAAAAGATGCTGAACTTCACGCGGCTGAGGACAAGAAAAAGCAAGAAATGATTGAAGTTCGTAATGTGGCTGACGCGGCAATCTACACCTCTGAGAAAATGTTAAAGGATAATGATGCTAAGATTCCTGCGGAGGCCAAAAAGACTGCTGTGGATAAAATTGAGGCGTTGAAGAAAGTAAAAGACAGTGATAACGTTAATGAAGTAAAGCAAAAAACTCAAGAATTATCATCTGAAATGCAAAAAATTGGTACGGAATTGTACAAAAATAATCCGTCCAATACGTCTAATAAGCAGGAGAAGCCAAGTTCCGAGCCGAAAGCAGAGGACGGAGAGTACAAAGAAAAAAAATAGGGAAGACCGAATAGGTCCCCCCAAGGGCTGAGATAGAATTACTGTTTGCTACCGCAATCAATGCAATGTCCCGTATTATCATGGCAGTGGGGGGCGCCAGTCTCATCGCAGCGGTATCGAGAAACAGGAGCATCAACTGCGGGAGGTAGTCTGTCTTTCTGAGGTATGGCCATGAGCCTGGCGCGTTCCCTCTTTTTCAGATAGACCATACATCCCATAAAGAAGATAACCACAGCCACCATCGCCACAGTTCCCAGAATCTTGTCGATCATTCTACCTCCTCAATGTGCAGTAGGGAAGGATATGTGCGGAAGTCGCTCTATCATCCTACAAAATAATTTTATAACGAATAATATTACCTGTCAATATCATGGATTATTACAAAGTATTAGGAATATCAAGAATAGTAATTTGAAAATTGTGTAAAGAAAAAACCCATTGACGCGGTGGTCAATGGGTTCGGAATTGAGTTGTGGTTACTTCTCGAGGGCTACGATGGTGAACCCCCATCCAGGACAGGGAGGCATGAGCATGGATTCAGCCGCAAGGCCGATTGCTTGATTCCAGACCTCCCTAAGGAGCGGAACCCTCTCGTCGTTCGGGTCAATACGCTTTACCTCAAGAAATTCCTTGAAGTTAGGCATCGAGCTGTCATTTAGACGAGGCACCAGCTTTTCAAGGATGATTCGCGCCTTCTGTCCTTCGCCGAGACTTTCTTGCATATCTTTCTTGTCATCGGGATTCTCTTCCGCTTGGGTGCGCGCCTCGAGGTCAGCGATCTGCTCGTCCCACATCTTGAGAAGTAATGTTCTGCGAACCACGGGATTTCTCCAAGAAGGACACGGTTAGTTGTGAAGGGCCTATTTACTATTTAACATAATATAAGTTAATTGTCAAGTACTAAGAAAATAGATTATAAAACATGGATTATTACGAAGTATTAGGAATATCAAAAAACGCATCTCAAGACGAAATTAAAAAGGCGTTTCATAAGCTTGCCCATAAGTATCATCCTGATAAGGGCGGTGATGAAAAGAAATTTAAGGAAATAAACGAAGCCTATCAGGTG
>Ga0075436_100000529_pt1 | contig 24848 bp, 30 predicted proteins | sample RhiMethybrSRZTD5_FD_75303 | JGI IMG/M metagenome (GOLD analysis project Ga0075436, IMG submission 75303) | Populus rhizosphere microbial communities from Tennessee, USA - Rhizosphere MetaG P. TD hybrid SRZTD5 | ecosystem: Host-associated > Plants > Roots > Rhizosphere > Soil | place: USA...
GAATGGCTGGCGATGGATCTCTTCTCGCAGGCGGAGCACGATGAAGCGGCGCAGGCCCTGCTGCTGTCGCCTGAGCCGGCGCATCTCGATGCCGTGGCGGGCGCCATTGAGCGGCTGCTCGACGCGATGCCGCGCAAAGCGGTGATCGCGCGCTCGCTCGAAGCGCGCGGCGCCCTCATCGAGACGCGCGATGTCGCGGAAGCCTGCGCACTCGCGAACCGCATCGCCCCCGAGCATCTCGAGCTCGCGCTCGCCGAGCCGCAGCGCTGGCTCGCGCAGCTTGAGAACGCGGGCGCCATTTTCCTCGGCCGCTGGAGCTCTGAGGCGATCGGCGACTATTGCGCGGGACCGAACCATGTGCTGCCCACGGCGGGCAGCGCGCGCTTTTCGTCGCCGCTCGGCGTATACGACTTCCAGAAGCGCACGAGCGTCATCGAAGTGTCGCCCGCCGGGGCACAGACGCTCGGCCGGCTCGCGGCGACGCTGGCCGATGCGGAAGGCCTGCCCGCGCACGCACGCGCCGCGCGCATGAGGTACGAATGAGTCCCGAGCGTCTCGTGCGGCCGGAGATCCTCGCGCTCGACGCTTATGCCGTCCCCGACGCGAGGGGCATGGTGAAACTCGATGCGATGGAGAATCCGTATCCGCTGCCGCCGGCGCTGCGCCGCGAGCTCGCCGAGCGGCTCGCAGCCGTCGAGCTCAACCGTTATCCCGAGCCGAACCCGCCCGCCTTGCGTCAGCTCATCGCGCAAAAGATGCGCGTGCCCCCCGGGATGGACGTGCTGCTCGGCAACGGCTCGGACGATCTCATCCAGATCATCACGCTCGCGCTCGCCAAGCCCGGCGCGGCGCTGATGTACCCGTCGCCGACCTTCGTGATGTACAGCATGAATGCCGCGTTCAGCGGAATGCGCGCGCTGCCGGTCGCGCTGCGAGAGGACTTTTCCTTCGACGCCGAGGCGTTCATCGCGCGCATGCGCGAGCTGCAGCCGGCGGTCGTCTTTATCGCCTATCCGAACAATCCGACGGGGGTGCTCTATCCGCAAGCCGACGTCGAGCGCGTGATCGCCGCGGCGCCGGGCCTCGTCGTGCTGGACGAGGCTTATCACGTCTTCGCCGGCACGACGTTCATGCAGCAGCTGCCGCGCTTTGCGAACCTCGTCGTGCTGCGCACCGTCTCCAAGCTCGGTCTCGCCGGCATCCGCCTTGGTTATCTCGCGGGCCGGCGCGAGTGGCTCGATCAGTTCAACAAGGTACGCCAGGTCTACAACGTGAATGTGCTCACCGTGGCGGCGGCAACGTTCATGCTCGAGCGCCTCGAAGTGCTCGAGGCCCAGGCCGCCGAGATCCGGGCGCAGCGCGCGCGGCTGGGGAGCGCACTCGGCGCCTTGCCCGGCCTGACGCTATTTCCGTCGGAGGCGAACTTTTTCCTGGTGCGCGTGCCCGACGCGCCCGCCACGCACGAGGCGCTCAGGCGCCAAGGCGTGCTGGTGCGCAACCTGCACCCCGGACTGCGCAACTGCCTGCGCGTGACGGTCGGCACGGCGGAGGAAAACCGTATACTGCTCGACGCGCTGAAGGAAGCGCTGTGAACATGCGCACCGCCGAAGTGGTCCGCAACACCAAGGAAACGCAAATCCGCGTCCGGCTCGATCTCGACGGGCGCGGCGTGTCGCAGCTCGCGACCGGCCTACCGTTTCTCGAGCACATGCTCGAGCAGGTGGCGCGCCACGGCATGCTCGACCTGGAAGTGTCCGCCAAGGGCGACCTGCACATCGACGCGCACCATACCGTGGAAGACATCGGCATCACGCTTGGCCAGGCTTGCGCGCGAGCGATTGGCGACAAGGCGGGCGTGTGCCGCTTCGGGCACGCCTATGTGCCGCTTGACGAGGCGCTCTCGCGCGCCGTGATCGACTTCTCCGGCCGGCCGGGCCTCGAGTACCACGTCAAGTTCACGCGCAGCCTGATCGGCGAGTTCGACGTCGACCTCGTGCACGAATTCTTCCAAGGCTTCGCCAACCACGCACAGGTGACGCTGCACATCGACAACCTGCGCGGCGATAACGCGCACCACCAGTGCGAAACGATCTTCAAGGCATTCGCGCGCGCCCTGCGCATGGCGATCGAGCGCGATCCGCGTGCGCAAGGCGCCATCCCGTCCACGAAAGGCTCGCTCTAGCCCGAGCGTCGTGCGAATCGCCGTCGTCGATTACGGGATGGGCAACCTGCGCTCGGTTTCGAAAGCGCTCGAGCAGGTCGCGCACGAAGCGCAGATACTCGTGAGCGCGGACCCGGCGCTCATCCGCACCGCCGAGCGCGTCGTCGTGCCGGGGCAGGGCGCGCTGCCCGATTGCATGCGCAACCTGGCGGCGAGCGGCGCGCGCGAGGCAGTGCTCGAGGCGCTGCGCGACAAGCCCTATCTCGGCATCTGCCTCGGACTGCAGATGCTGTTCGAGCATGGCGAAGAGGGCGATACGGCGGCGCTCGGCGTCCTCGCCGGGCGCGTGCCGCACTTCGCCGCGAGCGGATTGAAAATCCCGCACATGGGCTGGAACGAGGTGCTGCAGGACAAGCCGCACCCGTTGTGGGCGGGCATCAAGGACCGTAGCCGCTTCTACTTCGTGCACAGCTACTATCCGGCGCCGGCGGATCGCTCGCTCGGCGCAGCGACCTGCGTCTACGGCGTGCCCTTTACCTGCGCCGTAGCCCGGGATAACATCTTCGCCGTACAGTTCCATCCCGAAAAGAGCCAGTCCGCCGGCCTGCAACTCCTCTCCAACTTCGTGCGCTGGCGCCCCTGATTTACACCTGATCGACGGCCGCTTCTTCGCCGTGCTCCATAAAAGCTTGCCGTGCTGATTATTCCGGCGATCGACCTCAAGGACGGGCGCTGCGTGCGTCTGCAGCAGGGCAAGATGGAAACCGCGACCGTGTTCTCCGATAACCCGGTGCAGATGGCGAAGCATTGGGGCGCCGAAGGCGCGCGCCGCCTGCACATCGTCGACCTGAATGGCGCCATCGCCGGCCGACCGAAGAACGAGAAGGTGATCCGCGATATCGTCGCCGCGGTGGGCGAGCAGGTGCCGATCCAGGTCGGCGGCGGCATTCGCGACCTCGACACCATCGAGAGCTATCTGGACGCCGGCGTCACCTACATCGTCATCGGCACGGCGGCAGTGAAGAATCCCGGGTTCCTTTCCGACGCCTGCTATGCCTTCCCCGGCCACATCATCGCCGGACTCGATGCCAAGGAGGGCAAGGTCGCCGTCGAGGGCTGGTCGAAGCTCACCGGCCACGATGTCCTCGATCTCGCGAAGAAATACGAGGAGTACGGCATCGAGGCGCTCATCTACACCGACATCGGCCGCGACGGGATGATGGGCGGCATCAACATCGACGCGACGCTGCGGCTCGCGCAGGCGACGAAGACACCGATCATTGCCTCCGGCGGGCTGAACAGCATCGAGGATGTGCAGGCGCTCTGCGCGAAGCTCGCGCCCGAGGGCGTGATCGGCGCCATCGCCGGCCGCGCGCTCTACGAGGGCAAGCTCGAGCTCAAGAAAGCGCAGGCCGCCGCCGACAAGGCGCTCGGCAAGGCCTGACGCCGTGGCCCTCGCCAAACGGGTCATCCCGTGCCTCGACGTCACTGCCGGGCGCGTGGTGAAGGGAGTGAATTTCGTTGGTCTGCGCGACGCGGGCGATCCGGTGGAAATCGCCGCGCGCTATGACCGCGAAGGGGCCGATGAGCTGTGCTTCCTCGACATCACGGCGAGCTCGGACGAGCGCGACATGCTGCTCGGCGTGATCGAATCGGTCGCGGCGCAGGTCTTCATTCCGCTCACCGTCGGTGGCGGCGTGCGCAGCGTCGCCGATGTGCGCCGCCTGCTCAACGCGGGCGCCGACAAGGTCTCCATCAACACCGCGGCCGTGCAATCGCCGCAGCTCGTCGCCGATGCCTCCGGCATCGTCGGCGCGCAATGCATCGTGGTGGCGATCGATGCCAAGCGTGCAGGCGCGCGCTGGGAGGTTTACACGCACGGCGGCCGGCGTGCCACGGGCCTCGATGCGGTGCGCTGGGCCGAGCGCATGGCCGCCGCCGGCGCGGGCGAGATCCTGCTCACGAGCATGGATCGCGATGGCACGCGCGAGGGCTTCGACGTCGCGCTGACGCGCGCCGTGTCCGAGGCGGTCGGCGTCCCGGTGATCGCCTCGGGCGGCGCGGGCAAGCTCGAGCATCTCGCGCAGGGCGTGCTCGAGGGCAGGGCTGATGCGGTGCTTGCGGCGAGCATCTTCCATTTCGGCGAATACACCGTGCGCCAGGCCAAGGCGCATCTCAAGGCCCGGGGCATCGAGGTGCGGGAATGAACAGCTGGCTCGATGAAGTGCCGTGGAACGAGCACGGCCTGATCGCCGCGGTCGCACAGGACGCCGCCAGCGGACGCGTGCTGACGCTCGCCTGGATGAACCGCGAAGCGTTGCGCCAGACGGCCGAGAGCGGCGAGGTGGTGTACTGGTCGCGCTCGCGTGCACGTCTGTGGCGCAAGGGCGAGGAATCCGGGTATGTCCAGAAAGTGCGCGAGCTGCGCCTGGACTGCGACGCCGACGCGGTGCTGGTACTCATCGAGCAGGCGGGCGGCATCGCCTGCCATACCGGACGGGAGCGCTGCTTCTTTCGCAAACTCGAGAACGGGAGCTGGGTGACGACCGATCCGGTACTCAAGGACCCGGCCGCCATCTACAAGAAATGAAGGCCGGCCTTTACGAGACTCTGGAACGCATCGCGGCGACCATCAACGAGCGCAAGCACGGCGACGTCGCAAAATCATACGTCGCGCAGCTCTTCGCCAAGGGCGACGACGCCATGCTGAAGAAGATCGGCGAGGAGGCGACGGAAACGGTGCTCGCGGCAAAGAGCGGCGATCGTCTCGCGCTCGTGCGCGAAACCGCGGACCTGTGGTTTCACTCCATGATCGTGCTCGCGCGCCACGGCCTAGGGCCGGCCGACGTGCTCGCCGAGATGCATCGCCGCGAAGGCATCTCCGGCCTCGACGAGAAGGCGGGACGCAACAAATGAACGATCCGAACTGCATCTTTTGCAAAATCGCGCGCGGCGAGGTCGTCGCAAAGAAAATCCACGACGATGACGATGTGATGGCGTTCCACGACATCCGTCCCCAGGCGGCGGTGCATTTCCTTCTCGTGCCGAAGGCGCACATCGCGACGCTCTACGACGCGCAGCCCGGCCACCAGGCGGCGCTGGGCAAGATGCTGGTGCTCGCCGGGCGCCTCGCGCGCGAGGCCGGAGCGAGAGACGGCTTCCGCACCATCATCAACAACGGCCGGGTGGGACATCAGGAGGTGTATCATGTCCACATGCACGTCCTCGGCGGGCCCGAACCTCTCGGCCCCATGCTCGCGAGGAAGAAATAGCGCAAGGAGATTGAAATGGGTTCGCTCAGCATTTGGCACTGGCTGATCGTTCTGGTGATCGTGATGCTGATTTTCGGCACGAAAAAGCTGCGCAACATCGGCGCGGACCTGGGCGGTGCCGTGCGCGGCTTCAAGGATGGCATGCGCGAAGGCGGCGACAAAGCGGACGAACCGGCGCCGCAAATCACCGGCAAGACCGTGGACGGCGAAGTGCGCGGCAAGACCGAGCACAAGGCCTGAAGCGCGATTGCTTCCGGCAAGGCGCCCGCGCGGCGCCTTTTTAGTCTGTAGCGATGTTTGACATTGGATTTTCCGAGCTGCTGGTCATCGGCGTCGTCGCGCTGATTGTGATCGGGCCCCAGAAGCTGCCCCGCGTTGCGCGCACGGCCGGCCACCTGCTCGGACGCCTGCAGCGCTACGTGGCCGACGTGAAGGCCGACATCAACCGCGAGATCGAGCTCGAGGAGCTGCGCAAGATGCGCGACTCCATGCAGAACGCGGCGAGCGACATGCAGGCGTCCGTCGACGCCGAGCTCTCGAAGACGGCCGATGAGCTCAACAAGGCGGTCGAGACGCCCGCCGAGGGCGCGAGCGCGCCGAAGAAAGCCGACGAGCAGAAGCAGGCATGAACGACCAGGAAAGCTTCATCTCGCACCTCATCGAGCTGCGACAGCGGCTGATCCGCGCCGTCAGCGCCGTGCTCGTGCTCTTCGTGCTGCTGTTCATCTGGCCGGGATCCGGCTATATCTACGATCTGCTCGCCGCGCCGCTCATGAGCGCGCTGCCGGAGGGCGCGAAAATGATCGCGACGGGCGTGATCACGCCGTTCATGGTGCCGGTGAAGGTGACCGCGCTTGCCGCGTTCCTCGTGGCGCTGCCCTATGTGCTCTACCAGGCGTGGGCCTTCGTCGCGCCCGGACTATACGAGCACGAGAAGCGCCTCGCGCTGCCTCTGGTGGTCGCGAGCACGGTACTTTTCCTCGCCGGGATCGCCTTTTGCTACTTCTTCGTGTTCCAGAAGGTCTTCACTTTCATTCACGGCTTCGCGCCGAAATCGATCACGCCGGCGCCGGACATCGAAGCGTATTTCAGCTTCGTCATCACGATGTTCATCGCCTTCGGGGTGACGTTCGAAATTCCCATTGTGCTGATCGTGCTCGTGCGCGTCGGACTCGTCAGCGTCGAGCAGCTGAAGAACGCCCGGCCCTATGCGATCGTGGGCGCTTTCGTGGTCGCAGCGGTGGTCACGCCGCCGGACGTCCTGTCGCAGCTCATGCTCGCGATACCGATGTGCCTGCTCTACGAGGTGGGCCTGTTCTTCGCGCGCTTCATCTCGCGGCCAAAAACCGTTCCACAAGACTCAACTGATCCGGCACATTGAGCGCCGGCGCGTGGCCGCAACCCGCGATCGTCACTATCTCGGCACGCGGGCCGCGGCGGCGCATTTGCTCCGCCACCTCGGGTAGCAATAGATCGGACGACTCGCCCCGCAGGCACAGCGTCGGCGCCGCGATCGCGTCGTAGGCGTCCCATTGGTCGTAGTCGCGCGGATGGTGGATGAATTGCAGCACCATTTTGGGATCGTAGTGCGTGGTGATGCTGCCGTCGGGCAGCCGCCGCGCCGAGGTCTCGGTCAGCCGGCGCCACTGCTCGTCCGATAGCCAGCCGTACGGCTGGTAGATCGTGCGGAAGTACTGCTCGAGCTCGCTCAGCCGCTGAAAGCGCGGCGGCTTGCCGGCATAGCTGCGGATGCGTTCGACGGCCGCGTCGCCGAGCTGCGGGCCGATATCGTTCAGCACGAGCCGGCGGATGCGCCCCTTCAGTGCCGTGGCAGCGAGCCGCAGGCCGAGCGCGCCGCCCATCGACGTGCCGATCCAGTGGAAGGTTTGCAGCCCGAGCTCCTCGACGAGCGACAGGGCAATGCGGCCGTAGAACTCCAAGCAGTACTCGCGCTCGGGTTGCGGGCTCCATTCGGAGAGGCCGCGGCCGATCGTGTCGGGGCACATGATGCGGTAACGAGGAGAAAGGTGCGCGGCAAGATCGTCCATGTCACGAGCGGTGCGCGCGAGGCCATGCCAGGCGATGATCGCCTCGGCGTGCGCGGCGCCCCACTCGACGAAATGGATTTCCCGGCCTTCACACATCAGGTATTTGGATTTCATCGGGCACGCAGCCGGCCGACGATGCCGGCGGGAAAGTAGTAGACGCAGACGATGAAAAGCGTACCGAGCCAGAGCAGCCACCGGTCCGGATGTAGCAAGGCGGGCAGCATTGGAACGCCGCTCGTCGCGTCGGCGGCGAGCTTCATCAGGTCCTGCAGATAATTCTGCGCGATGACGAAAAGCGTCGCGCCGATCGCCGCGCCGTACATCGTCCCCATACCACCGATGACAACCATCAGCAGCAGGTCGATCATGATGGCGAAGGAGAGCGTGGTGTCCGGGCCCGTGTAGCGCAACCAGATCGCGTAGAGCACGCCGGCTGCGGTCGCGAGCAGCGCGCCGAGGCAGTTCGCGATCGTGCGGTAAATGACCGTGCGATACCCGAGCGCTTCGGCGCGAAATTCGTTCTCGCGCACCGCCAGCAGCACGCGGCCGAATGGCGAATTCACCACGCGCAGCAGCACTAGGAAAAGCGCGAGCGCGATCAGGAACACGGCGTAATAGGCGGTGAGGCGGTTGCGCAGCAGTTCGGGCAGCCGGAAGTTGAGCCCATCCTCACCCCCCGTGAACGCCGAGAGCTGCGAGGCGAGGATTTGGAAGAACGAGGCGACGGCAAGGGTGATCATGGCGAAGAAGATGGCGCGCACGCGCAGCGAGAGCAGCCCGATGGCGAACGCGAGCGCAAGCGCGAGCGCGAGCGCTGCCACGACGCCGAGCGCGAGGTTCCACCACGTCGGTCCGAGCTTCGCCGCCGCGATGGCGACGCCATAGCCGCCGATGCCGAAGAACATGGTGTGCGCGAACGACACGATGCCCGTATAGCCGAGGAGCAGGTCGTAGCTCGCGACGAGCAGGATGAACACCGCCACCTTCGCCGCCACGTTGAGCGAGCGTGTGCCGGGGAAGACAAATGGCGCGGCGGCGAGGCCGAGCACGATGAGCGCGAGCGCCACGGCCAGGGAGCGGCTGCGCGGCAGGTCTCCCGAGAGCAGGCGCGCGATCATTTGCCGGCCGGATAGAGGCCGCGCGGCCGCCAGAGAAGGATGAGGACCATGAGCAGGATGTTCGAGCCAAGCGCCAGCTTGGGCGCCACATAGCCGATGTAGTTCGCGAGCAGACCGACTAGGAGCGCCCCCACAAAGCAGCCGCCGACCGATCCGAGTCCGCCGATGATGATCACGATGAAGATGACGACCATCACCTGCATGCCCATCGCCGCGGTGAGGGACTCCTGGTACATCGCCCACATGATGCCGCCTAGGCCCGCGAGCGCAGAGCCGGTGATGAAGACCGCGACGAAGATGCGGCGGATGCGGTAGCCGAGCGCCTCCACCATCTCGGTGTTCTCCACCCCGGCGCGAATGAGAAGCCCGATCTTGGTGCGGTTGAGGACTAGCCACATCGCGGCGAAGACGCCGAGGCCAACAAATACCGCCAGCATGCGGTAGCGCTCCACCGCGGCGTCGCCGAAAAGCACCGATCCGGTGAGTGTGGCCGGACGCGGCAGGGCAATGAGGTCGGGCCCCCAGACGACGTGGATGAGCTCCTCGCAGACGATGAGCCCGCCCGTCGTCACGAGGATTTGCTTGAGATGGTCGCCGTACACTGGCCGCACGACGACCCGCTCGAAGAACCAGCCGAGCGCACCAGCGAGCGCCATGGCGGCGAGCACGGCGGGAACGATGGCCGCGAGGTTGCTCGCGAGCGAGGACGCCCGCGTGGCACTCTTCATCGTCAGCAGTACGGAAGCGCCGGCGTAGGCACCCACCGAAATAAAGGCGCCATGCGCGAAGTTCATGACATCCATCAGTCCGAAGACGAGCGTCAGCCCCGAGGCCATGATGAAGATCATCATCCCCATGGCGAGACCGGCGATGGTGAGCGTGATCCACGTTGGCGCACTGGGCATGAGCGGCAGCGCCGCGATCGCGATCGCCGCGAGGAGCGCGAGCGGCAGCCAGTCGCTGCGAAGGCTCATTGGTGCGTGTCGAGCGCGAGCCCGAGCAGCCGCTGCTGCAGCGCCTCGTCGGCCGCGAGCTCGGCCATACGGCCGCGATGCACGATGCGCCCGGAGTCCATCACCACGACCGCATCGCCGAGCGCGCGGGCGAAATGGAAGTTCTGCTCGACGACGAGCAGTGTCGTCTCGCGCTTGAGCTCTTGGAACGCGTCGATCATCGCCTGGACGATGGCCGGCGCGAGACCTTTGCTCGGCTCGTCGACCAGCAACAGCCTGCGTGGCTCGACGATCGCGCGCGCAATGGCGAGCATCTGCTTCTGGCCGCCCGACAGGTTGCCGGCGAAGGAATGCCAGAATTTCTTGAGCGCCGGAAAGAGCGCAAAGATCCAGTCCAGACGCTTCGCGTCCAGCGGACCGTGGCGCGCGGCGAGTACCAGGTTTTCGCTCACCGTGAGCCCCGCGAAGATGCCCATGTTCTCCGGCACGTAGGCAATGCCCAGTCGCGCGAGCTCGGGTGTCAACGTGCGCGCAATGTCCGCGCCGTCAAATTGAATGCTGCCCGCAGAGGCACGCCACAGGCCCATGATGGTGCGCAGGCACGTGGTCTTGCCGGCGCCGTTGCGGCCAAGGAGCATGGTGAGGGAGTTCGGCTCGACGCCGAAATCGACGCCATGCAGGATGTGGTATTGCCCAATGCGCGTGTTGACGCCGCGTAGCGCGAGCAGTTCAGCCACGCGCCACCCCCAGATAGGCTTCCTGGACGATCGGCGAGGCGATGACCTCGGCGGGTGCGCCATCGGCGACGAGCTCGCCTTGATGCAGGACGATGATGCGGTCGGCGAGCGAGCGCACCACATCCATCTTGTGCTCAACGAGCAGGATAGTCTTGTCGCCCTGCGCCTTGATGTGGCTGATGAGATCGAGCACCACCGGTACTTCGTCTACGCTCATGCCGGCGGTGGGTTCATCGAACATGAATACCTCGGGCTCGAGGGCGAGCAGGATCGCCACCTCAAGCCGGCGCTGCTCGCCGTGTGACAGCGCCGACGCGACCATCGCGCGCTTGTCGACGAGCGCGACGCGATGCAAGTAGTGCTCGGCCCGCTCGATGAACTCGATGTGCGTGCGCCAGGTGGAAAAGAGGCTCTTACCGGCGTTGGCGCGCGCCTGCACGGCGAGGCGCACGTTCTCGAGCACCGTCAGCCGCGGAAAGAGATTGGTGAGCTGGAAGGCGCGGCCGATGCCGCGCTTCGTGCGTTGCGGCGCGCCGAGCCGCGTGATGTCCTCGCCGTAGAGCAGAACCGAGCCGCTCGTCGCCGGCAACTGACCGGAGATCAGGTTGAAGTACGTGGTCTTGCCGGCACCATTGGGCCCGACGATCGCGCTGAGCGAGCCCGGCCGGAACTCGCAGGACACACCGTTCACCGCGACGTGTCCGCCGAAGCGGATCGTCAATCCTCGCGTCGCGAGGACCGGCTGTTCCACGCGGCCGTTATTGCTTGACGCGGATAGGGACCTTCATCTCCTCCGGCTTGATCTCACGCACGAGCTGCGGCACGGCCCAGGGCACGTTCGGATCGACCTTGATCTTGAAGTGATACATCGACTGCATGGCCTGGTGGTCTTCCTTGCGGAAGGTCATGCGGCCCTTGGGCGTCTCGAACGACATGCCTTCCATCGCATGGATCAGTTTTTCGGTATCGGTGCTGCCCGCCTTCTTCAGCGCTTCGACGATCGCAATGCCGGCCGACATGCCGCCGGCGGTGAAGAAGTCCGGCGGCGACTTGAAGCGCTTCTGGTGCTCGGCGACGAGCCAGTCGTTCACCTTGTTCTTCGGGTGCTCATAATAGTAATAGGTCGCGCCTTCCATGCCGGGAACGGCCTTGTACGCGGCGAGCGCTGGCAGGATGTTGCCGCCGGTCGCGATCTCGATGCCAAAGCGCTCGGGCTTGAGATCGGCGAGCTTGCCGACCGGCGTCTGTCCCGCCCAGATGACGAAGAGCACCTTGCGACCCTTGCGGTCCTTGAGCGCATTGAAGATGCGCTCGGCCGGCGCGGTGAAATCGCTGGTCTGGATCGGCGCATATTCCTCGTGGACGATCTGCGCTCCGGTGCCGGCGAGCGCGTCCTTGAACGCCTTCACGCCATCCCGGCCGAAGGCGTAATCCTGCGCGAGCGTCGCGATCACCGTGTCCTTGCGGCCGATCGCTACGGCGTTCGCGATGGCGTCCTGCGAAGAGCTGCGCCCAGTGCGGAAGATGTAGCGGTTCCAGTTCTCGCCAGTGATCTGGTCGGCGACCGCGGGCTCGACGAGCAGGATCTTCTTGTTCTCTTCTGCGACCGGCAGCATGGCGAGCGCCACGTTGGAAGCGGTGGGACCCAGCGCAAGATCGACCTTGTCATCGCCGTAGGCCGCTGCGAGCTGCGCCTTGCCGACGTCGGGCTTGGTCTGACTATCCTTCTCGAGCACGACCAGCTTGCGGCCGAGCACTTCCATCTTGCCGCCGGTGGCGTATTCCAAGCCCATCAACAGGCCTGCCTGCGTCTGCTTGGCATACGCCTCGAGCGGCCCCGTCTTGTCATAGACATGCGCGATGCGAATTTCCTTCGCCTGGCCGAAGGCGACGCCCGCGCATGCGAGAGTGGCCGCCGCGAGCAGCGTGATCCAAATCTTCATTTTGTCCCCTTGACTAGTGCCGTCCACATGCGCCTGCACTGGCTGGCAGGCGAAGGTTACGACAATCCGCGCTCCACGGGTGGTGTCACTCCGCGCGCGGCTGCGGCTTCGGACGACGCCCCACGGTGATGGTGGCGTCGACGTCCTGGCCCTGGCGCTTGAGCTTGAGCTTGGCGTGCTGCCCGGGCGCGAGCGCAGCGATGAGATTCAGCATGCCCGCAGGGTCGGCGACCGGCTTGCCCTGCACCTCGAGCAGCACATCGCCGGGCTTGACGCCGCCCTTATCCGCCGGACCGCCGCGCAGCACGCCGGCGATGAGCGCGCCGCGCGTGCCGCCGAGCTTGAACGATTCCGCGACGAGCGGCGTGATCGCCTGCGCTTCGACGCCGATCCAGCCGCGCGTGACGCCGCCGCTCTTCACGATCTGGTCGAGGACCATCTTGGCGGTGGAGACGGGAATTGCGAAGCCGATGCCCATCGACCCACCGGAAGGCGAGAAGATCGCGGTATTGATGCCGATGAGATTGCCCGCGGCGTCGATCAGCGCGCCGCCGGAGTTCCCGGGATTGATCGCAGCGTCGGTCTGAATGAAGTTCTCGAACGTATTGATGCCGAGGCCCGTGCGCCCGAGCGCCGAGACGATGCCGCTCGTCACGCTTTGGCTGAAGCCGAAGGGGCTGCCGATGGCGAGCACCACGTCGCCCACGCGCAGAGTCTCGGAGGAGCCGAAACTGATCGCCGGCAGGTTGTCCGAATCGACGCGCAGCACCGCGAGGTCGGTGTCGGGATCATTGCCGACGACCTTGGCGAGCAGCTTTTTGCCGTCGGCCAGGGTGACCTCGATCTCGTCGGCCGCTTCCACGACGTGATGATTGGTGAGCACGTAGCCGCTCGCGCTCACAATGACGCCGGAGCCGAGGCTCGAGGCGCGCTGCGCCTCGTCGGGCAGCTGGTCGCCGAAGAAGCGCCGGAAAATAGGATCGTTGAGCAGCGGATGGCGGGGTGCGCGGATTTCCTTGGTGGTGGAGATGTTCACCACGGAAACGGTGGCGCGCTGCACCGCGTCGCCATAGGAGACGGCGCGCGTGAGGAGCGGCGCCACTGCCGGCGCGCTCTGCGTGATGGCCGGCCGCGCGCTCGTGCGCGCGGGCAGCCATTCGGGTCGGAAGGTCGACACGACGAAGAGCACCGCGACAGCAATCGTCGCGGCCTGCGAAAAGATGAGCCAGAGGCGCCGCATCGGGAGCGCGCTAGTATACAAAAATCTCTTTGAAAACTAGGCGCTTACAGACGAAATCGTGGACAAGCCCGGAGCGCGCCGCTAAAATCGCCAGCTTTTGCGCCCTCCCAGAAGAACGGCATCTCCATGAACGAACACAAAAAAGTGGACAAGACGCGGCGCAACCTGGTCGTCGCCACTTCCGCGGTCGGCGGCGCCGCCGCAGTCGGCGCGGTGGTCCCCTTCGCTGCAAGCATGTGGCCTTCCGAGCGCGCGCGCGCCGCCGGCGCGCCTGTCGAGATCGACGTCTCGCGTATTCCGCCGGGCGAACTCGCGGTCATCGAGTGGCGCGGCAAGCCGGTATGGGTCCTGCGACGCACGAAGGAAATGATCGCATCGCTGAAAACCGTTGAGCCGCGGCTTTCCGATCCGCAATCGAAAGCCTCGGAGCAGCCGAAATACGCGCAGAACGAATACCGCTCGGCAACGCCCGACCTGCTCGTGCTCGTTGGCGTATGCACGCACCTCGGGTGCTCGCCGCAAGAAAAGCCGGCCGATGCGAAGGGCGAGATGGGCGCCGATTGGGTCGGCGGCTTCTACTGCCCGTGCCACGGCTCGAAATTCGACTTCGCCGGGCGCGTATTCAACGGCTCACCGGCGCCGCTCAATCTCGTGGTGCCGCCGTATACGGTCGTATCCGACACCAAGGTGGTGATCGGCGAAGACGAGAAAACCAAGGGAGCCTAGGCATGGCGGTCGGGCTGTGGAAGTGGATCGACACGCGCATGCCGACGCTCGGCGCCGAATGGCGCAAGCATGCCGCCGAGTACTACGCGCCGAAGAACTTCAACTTCTGGTATTTCTTCGGCTCGCTCGCGCTCCTCGTGCTCGGCATCCAGATCCTCTCGGGGATCTTTCTGACGATGAACTACAAGCCCGACGCGAATCTCGCGTTCGGCTCCGTCGAGTACATCATGCGCGACGTGCCCGGGGGCTGGATCATCCGCTACATCCATTCCACCGGAGCCTCCGCGTTCTTCATCGTCGTCTATCTGCACATGTTCCGCGCGCTGCTCTATGGCTCGCACAAGGAGCCGCGCGAGCTGGTATGGATCTTCGGCGTGCTGATCTACCTCACGCTCATGGGCGAGGCGTTCTTCGGCTATCTCCTTCCGTGGGGCCAGATGTCGTACTGGGGAGCCCAGGTGATCGTGAACCTCTTCGGCACGATTCCATTCATCGGACCGGATCTCGCGCTGTGGATCCGCGGCGATTACGTCGTATCGGATGCGACGCTCAACCGTTTCTTCGCCCTGCATGTCATCGCCCTGCCGCTTGTCCTGCTCGGCCTCGTCGTCGCGCACCTCCTCGCGCTGCACGACGTCGGTTCGAACAACCCCGACGGGATCGACGCGAAAAAGCTCAAGAGCCCCGACGGCCACTATCTGGACGCGATTGCGTTCCACCCGTATTACACGGTGAAAGACATCATGGGCAGTGTCGTGTTTCTCGGCATCTTCTGCTTCGTGATGTTCTTCGTGCCCGAGATGGGCGGCTACTTCCTCGAGAACAACAACTTCATTCCGGCCGATCCGCTGAAGACGCCGCCGCACATTGCGCCGGTGTGGTACTTCACGCCCTTCTATTCCATCCTGCGCGCCGTGCCGCCGCTCTTCCACTCGCAGTTTCCCGGCGTTCTCGCCATGGGCATCGCGGTCATCATCCTCTTTTTCCTGCCCTGGCTCGACCGCTCGCCGGTGCGGTCGATCCGCTACCGCGGCAGTCTGTACAAAACCTGGCTCGCGCTCTTCGTTGTCGTGTTTCTGATCCTCGGCTACCTCGGCACCGAACCGACGACGGTCTGGGGCCAGTTCGGCTTCGATGCCTTCTTCCTCGATACCAAGGATGTCGCGACCTGGGTGGCGCGGGTGTGCTCGATCGTATATTTCCTGTTCTTCTTCCTCATGCCCTGGTACACGGTGCGCGACCGGGTGAAGCCCCTGCCCGAGCGCGTGGTGTATCACTGAGCCGCTGATGAAGAAGATCCTTGCCCTGCTTCTCGCTGCGCCGCTCGCTGCCCCGCTTTTTTCCCATGGCGCCGAGGGCTATCTGCTCGACCGCTCGCCGCACGATCCGCGCGATCTCGTCAGCCTGCAATCAGGCGCGCGCACCTACATGAACTACTGCCTCGGCTGCCACGGGCTGCAGTTCATGCGCTACGACGGCCTCAAGGGGCTCGGGCTCACCGAGGTGCAGATACGCGACAACCTGATGTTCACCGCCGAGAAGGTCGGCGAGCCGATCAAGATCGCGTTCAATCCCAAGGACGCGAAAGCGTGGTTCGGTGTCGCGCCGCCCGATCTCTCCGTCGTCGCGCGCTCGCGCGGCGCCGACTGGCTCTATACCTACCTGCGCACGTTCTATCGCGACCCGAAAAGTGCCACGGGCTGGAACAACGCCGTGTTCCCGAACGTCAGCATGCCGCACGCGCTGTGGAGCCTGCAGGGCGAGCGCTCGCTCGAGGTTGTCGAGCAGAAGGAAGGCGGTCATGGTCGCGTGCAGTACAAATGGTCGGACCTCACGAAAGGCACCCAAACGCCCGCCGAATACGACGCCACCGTGCGCGACCTCGTCAATTTCCTCGTCTACGTCGGCGAGCCTTCCGGCATCGAGCGCCGGCCGATCGGCATCGTGGTGCTGTTCGTGCTCGGCGTGCTGCTCGTATTCGCTTATTTGTTGAAGAAGGAATACTGGAAGGACGTGAAGTAAGCGCGGGCGCCTGGCGCCTGCTTTCCGGAGCCGCAATCACGCCATGATGCAACTTTACTCGGGCACGACTTGCCCATTTAGCCACCGCTGCCGGTTCGTGCTCTACGAAAAAGGCATGGACTTCCAGGTGATCGACGTCGACCTCTACAACAAGCCGGAAGACATCGCGGTGATGAACCCCTACAACCGCCTGCCCGTGCTGGTGGAGCGCGATCTCATCCTGTACGAATCCAACATCATCAACGAGTACATCGACGAGCGCTTTCCGCACCCGCAGCTGATGCCGGCCGATCCGGTGATGCGCGCACGCGCGCGCCTGATGCTCTTCAACATGGAGGTCGAGCTCTTCTCGCAGATCGAGGCGCTCGAATCCGGCAAGGAAAAGCAGGTCGAGCGCGCGCGCCAGCACGTCACCGACCGGCTGATCGAGCTCGCGCCGGTCTTTACCAAGACCAAGCACATGCTCGGCGACGACTTCACGATGCTCGACGTCGCCATTGCGCCGCTGCTGTGGCGTCTGGACCACTATGGCATCAAGCTCGGCAAGACCGCCGCGCCGCTCATGAAGTACGCCGAGCGCATCTTCTCGCGCCCCGCGTTCATCGAGGCGCTCACGCCTTCGGAAAAGGTGATGCGCAAGTAATGAAGGAAATCCCGACCAAGCCGTACGTGCTGCGCGCGCTTTTCGAATGGTGCGTGGACAACGGGTATACGCCGCATCTCGCGGTGAAGGTCGACTCGCGCACCCAGGTCCCGCCCGAGTATGTGAAAGGCGGCGAGATCACGCTCAACATCAGTCCCAACGCCGTGCACAAGCTGCAGATGGGCAACGAGCTCATCGAGTTCTCGGCGCGCTTCGGAGGCGTGGCGCGCCAGATCTCCGTTCCCGTGACGAATGTCTACGCGCTTTACGCGCGCGAGACCGGCCACGGCATGACTTTCGACGTGGAAGGTGCGAAGCCCGCGGTCCAGGCCAAGGGCGAGGCGGAATCCGTGTCGGCGAACAGCAAGCCGCCCGCCGCGCTGCCGGCGCCGACGACACCGGAGCCGCCGAAGAAGCCCGGCGGCGGCAAGCCGACCCTGCGCCGCATCAAGTAACGGGCATAATTCGCATCCCGAAGCCGGCTTAGCTCAGTTGGTAGAGCAGCGGTTTTGTAAACCGTTGGTCGGCGGTTCGAATCCGTCAGCCGGCACCACCGCAGTCGTCAAAGTCTTTCAGCCCCATATCCAAGCCCCTCGCGCTCGTAGATAGTTGGCTTCCGATGGCGAGCACAGACTGCATCTACCGGCGCACCATAGCGGGCCAGAGCGCCTGGGATAGCGGCGCACCGCTCGCGGCGCCCTTATTGCGCGTACTGAGCCTGATCGAAGCAGAGATGCATTCGCATATCCTGCGTCGGCTGCTGCGCCACCATGCCGAAAGCACGGTCGCCGAGTGGATTTCGCAGCTGGAGAAACTCGGCCTGGTTGAATCGGTCGCGAGCCATCTCGAGCACGACCTCGACTTCACCGGCAGCTTCGAGCTGCGCAAATAAAAAAGCCCGCCGAGGCGGGCTATCACTTGGTGCGCTAGCCTTACAGCGGCTTGATGTTGGCCGCCTGAAGACCCTTCGGGCCGCGTTTGACTTCGAACTCGACCTTCTGGCCTTCCTTCAGCGTTTTGAAGCCGCTCATCTGGATCGCGGTGTGATGCGCGAACAGATCCTCACCGCCGTCCGTCGGCGTGATGAAGCCAAAGCCCTTGGAATCGTTGAACCACTTGACCGTACCGGTTGCCATCTACTGATTTCCTATTACGAAATGCCGCGACGAATCCGGGCGCGGCGAAGCCGGGCATGACGATTCAAGAAGGGGGAACTCACTGCCACTACGGACGCTGCGGGGATGCGGCGATGAAGGGTGCAAATTCGCTGCCTGAAAATCACTGCGGGACGCAGTATAGCACGCGCTCGCGCGCGCGAGCCGCGCCGAAAGGCCTAGGCAAGCGCGGTCACGGCGCCCGGGTCTAACATGCGCGCCATGACCGATCTCTCCGACATCGTCACTTCGGCTTTCTGGCGGGTGAACCCGCCTGACGCCGACCCCGTGGAGACGCGCGAATGGCTCGATGCCTTCGACGCACTCGTGCAGTCCGAAGGTCGCGAGCGCGCGACCTTCCTCCTGCGCAAGCTCCTCGATCATGCCCGCGCGCGGCGCGTGCCGCTGCCGCCGGTGCTCAATACGCCGTACAAGAACTCCGTCGCGCTCGCCGACCAGCCGCAGTTTCCCGGCAACCTCGAGCTCGAGATGCGCATTTCCGCGATCGTGCGCTGGAACGCGCTCGCCATGGTCGTGCGCGCCAATCGTGCGCATCCCGAGCTTGGCGGGCACATCGCAAGCTACGCCTCGGCAGCTGACCTCTTCGAGGTGGGCTTCAATCATTTCTTCCGCGCGGGCCAGGCGGGGGACCTCGTGTACTTTCAGCCGCACTCGGCGCCTGGCGTCTATGCGCGCGCGTATCTGGAGGGCCGCATGCCCGAGGAGCGCCTCGCGCATTACCGCCGCGAGACGGCGGGCAAGGGCCTCAGCTCGTACTGCCACCCGTACCTGATGCCGGAGTTCTGGCAATTCCCGACGGGGTCGATGGGCCTCGGCGCCATCGCGGCCATCTACCAGGCCCGCTTCATGCGCTACCTCCAGAATCGCGGCATCCTGCGGACTGACGAGCGCAAGGTCTGGGCGTTCGTCGGCGACGGCGAAATGGACGAGCCGGAATCGCTCGCCGGCCTTTCCCTCGCCGCGCGCGAGGGCCTCGACAACCTCATCTTCGTCGTCAACTGCAACCTCCAGCGCCTCGACGGCCCGGTGCGCGGCAATGGCTCGATCGTGCAGGAGCTCGAGGGTCTCTTCGCCGGCGCCGGCTGGAACGTGCTCAAGCTCCTGTGGGGCTCGGACTGGGATGCGCTCTTCGCGCGCGACACGGAGGGGGTGCTGCTCAAGCGGCTGCACGAGACGGTGGACGGCGAGTTCCAGATGTACGCGGCGACCGACGGGCGTTTCAATCGCGAGCATTTCTTCAATAAGTACCCGGAGCTGCGCGAGCTGATCGCGGATATGAGCGACGACGATATCGACCGGCTGCATCGCGGCGGCCATGACCCGGTCAAGATCTACGCCGCCTATCGGGCGGCATTGCAGCACAAGGGCCAGCCGACCGTGATCCTCGCCCAGACGAAGAAGGGCTACGGCATGGGCCACTGGGGGCAGGGCAAGATGGGCACCCATCAGCAAAAGAAGCTCGACGACGAGGCGCTGCGCGAGTTCCGCGACCGATTTGCGGTGCCCCTCTCGGATGAGGACGTCGCCCAGCTGCGTTTCCTGCATCCGGCAAGCGATCGCCAGGAGATGAAGTATCTGCACGCGCGCCGCCAGGCGCTCGGCGGCTACATGCCGGCGCGTAACGCGGCCGCGCCGAAGCTTGCCATTCCCGCGCTACAGGCCCCGCCGCGCAATCAGTCGACGACCATGGCGTTTGTGCTGCTGCTCTCGCAGCTCATGAAGGATGAGGGCATCGGCAAGCGCGTCGTGCCGATCGTGGCCGACGAGGCACGTACCTTCGGCATGCAGACGCTGTTCCGGCAATTCGGCATTTATTCGTCGCTCGGACAGCTCTACGAGCCGGAGGACCACGAGGAGCTGCTTTACTACCGCGAGGCGAAGGACGGGCAGATCCTCGAGGAAGGCATCACCGAGGCGGGTGCGCTCTCTTCCTGGCTCGCGGCGGCGACCGCGTATTGCGCGCACGGCACGCCGATGCTGCCGTTCTACATCTATTACTCGATGTTCGGCTTTCAGCGCGTCGGCGATCTCATCTGGGCCGCGGGCGATTCGCGCGCGCGCGGCTTTCTCGTCGGCGGAACCGCCGGCCGCACGACGCTCGCCGGCGAAGGCCTTCAGCACCAGGACGGGTCCTCCCACCTCGCCGCGTCGACCGTTCCGAACTGCCGCGCCTACGACCCGTGCTTTGGCCACGAGCTCGCCGCGATCGTGGAAGACGGCGCCCGCCGCATGCTCGAAGCGCAGGAAGACCTCTTCTACTACGTCACCGTCGCCAACGAAAACTACGCGCACCCGGCGGCGCCGGAGAACGCGCGCGAGGGCATCCTGCGCGGTATGTACCGGCTGCGCGACGGCTCGCAAGTGCAGCTGCTCGGCTCTGGCCCGATCCTGCGTGAAGTGCTCGCAGCGGCCGAGCTGCTGCAGAACGACTGGAAAATTTCTGCTGGCGTCTGGAGCGTCACGTCATTCACGGAACTGCGCCGCGACGGCATGCGCTGCGAGCGCTCGCGGCGCTTCGGCGGCCGTGACGTGAGCTGGGTGGAGCAGTGCCTCGGCCCGACCGAGGGCCCCGTCGTCGCCGCGAGCGACTATGTACGCGCGGTGCCCGATCTCATCCGGCCGTACGTGCCGCGGCCCTACGTCGCGCTCGGCGCCGACGGCTTTGGTCGCAGCGACACACGCGCGGCATTGCGGGCGTTCTTCGAGATCGACGCCGCGCACGTCTGCATCGCCGCGCTTGCCGCGCTCGATGTGCGGCTAGCCGCCCAGGCCTTGCAACGGTATGGGATCGACCCCGTGGCGCGGCCCCCCTGGGAGCGGTAGCGGCCGGTAATCCGGCGCCGACGCGGGCAGCTGTGCGCCGCTCGCCGACTGGGCCTCGCGCTCGCGCGCCTGTACCTGCCGCTCGTCGGGTCGCAGCGGCAAGTGCATTTGGTCGCGCGCCGAGTCCGCGTCGCGCAGCGCCGGCCGCGCAAACTCCGCCGACTGGCGATCGCGCTCTATAAGCGCCCGCTGGATTGCGTCCGCCTGCTCGTCGGCGTGCGCCAGGCCACAGGTGAACGCCAGGCCGGCGAGCACGCCACGCTTCATTCCACTTCCGCCTCGCGGCGCGCGCGGATGGCCGCCGCAAAATCGAGCACCTCCTGCGCGAGCACGACGCGGTCGTCGATCGAGCGCATGATGGTTGGCAAGGCGAGCGCCTCCATGCCGAGCGAGCGGACGCTCTCGACGAGGCCGGCGTCCTCGCTGTCCAGTACGAAGCCATCGATGAGGCGCAGGTATTCGCCGGCAATGGAGCGCGCGGAGAGCTCCCGACCCAGCTCGCGCATCATCTTGCCTGCCGAGCCGCGCAGCGCTCTGCCGCCCACGATCGGGCTGACGGCGATGATCGGTGCGCGTCGCCGTCGCAGCAGTTCTTTCATGCCGTCGATTTCCAGCATCGGGCGGATGACGTGATACGGATTGGCCGGGCCGATGACCACCGTCTCGAGGTCTTTCGCATGCAGCGCGTCGATCACCTCGTCGGGCAGTCGCGCGGCATCCGCGCCCGCGTACTGGAAGCCGCTCACGGCCGGCTCGCAGCCAAGCTCGGTGAAATATTCGTAGAAGCTGATCGCGCCGTCTTTGGTGCGAACGTAGGTACGGACGCGGTCATCGCTCATCGGCAGCACGCGCGCGGCGATGCCGAGGTAGCGGCAGAAGTCGAGCGTGATCTCGGTGAGCCGGCGCTCGCGTGCCAGCCCCTCCGCGCGCAGCAGCGGCGCGGCGAGCGAGCGATCGCCGAGCACCGGCCGGTCGGGTCCGCCGAGCGTACGCAGCATCCCATGCACCGCATGCGTTTCGCCTTCCGGTTCCCATCCCGCGCTCGGTGACGCGATGCCCGCGAGCGTGTAGAGCATGGTGTCGATGTCGGGCGAGAACGCGAGCCCGAGCTGCTCGTAGTCGTCACCGGTGTTCACCACGACCGTGAGCGCGTCCCTGCGCAGGCGATAGAAGCCGTCGGCGAGCTTCGCTCCGCCAACCTGACCGCCGAGTACCACGACGCTGCCCATGCGCGGATTCTAGCCGCGAAGCACGAGCACTGTCCCGTGACGACGAGCGCGCCGAGCACCAAGTGAACGCTGAGCGCGTCGAATGCCGAGGCCCGGTTGTAGGCGAGGAGCGCGACGCCGCCGATCAGCGTGTGCAAGTCCGCCGTCGCGATCGGCTCGATCGCCGGCGCCGCAATTCGCATGAAGAAGAACGACGCCCCCAGTCGCAGCGAGCACCATGAGGCGCGCCGCGTCCGCGGCGCTCATTTACGGCGGCGCTTCTCGATCTCCAGCAGCCGTTCCTTAACCGGCAATCCCCACGCGTAACCGCCGAGTCCGCCGTCGGCGCGCACCGCGCGATGGCACGGCACGACGAGCGCGACGGGGTTGGCGCCGCACGCGCTGCCGACGGCACGCACTGCGGTCGGCGCGCCGATGGCGCGCGCGATCTCGCTATAGGTACGCGTCTCGCCGCGCGGGATGCGCCGCAGCGCTTCCCACACGCGTCGCTGGAACACCGTGCCGCGGATGTCCACCGGCACGCGCGCCAGGCTGCCCTCGCCGGTGATGAAGGCGCGGATGCTCGCTTCCACCTCGGGCATGGCCTGCTCGACGATATCGGCAGCACTGAATTCCTCGGCGAGCAGCCGCTTCAACCGCTGTGCGTCGCCGCCGAGCTTGACCGCGCACACGCCCTTGTCGGTCGCCGCGGCGAGCACGGTGCCGAGCGCAGTCGCAAAGGAGCAGAAGCGGATGCGCTCGCCTTTGCCCCGCGCGCGGTAGACGCGTGCGCGCATGCCAAGCTGCGGTTTCTCGTAGAAGCGGGACACCGAGCCGTAACCGGCGTCGAAGACTGCGTCGGCGACGCGGCTGCCGTTTTGCAATGAGGACTTCACTGCTTCCATGCGATAGGCGTCCTGGTAATCGCGCGGCGAGACGCCGAACGCCTCCTTGAAGCGCCGCTGCAAATGAAACGGGCTCGCGCCCACGGCCTGCGCGAGCTCGGTCAGCGTTACCCGCTCGCCCCGGCGGGCGTCGAGATACTGCCTTGCCTTATCCAGCTGGCGGTTCATAGCGCAACTGTAATGGTGACCCGGCCTTCGTTCTATCCGGATTTTGCGCCGAGGACGTATTTGCGCGAAGTGCGCGGATCGAGCCCGGTGCGCTCTGCCACCGCGGCGTAGCTGCCGAGGCGCTCATAAAGCATGGCGCTGTAGTGCGCGAGGAGCTCTTCCGCGCTCAGGCTTCCGGCGCGCAGGCGTGCAATCAGCCGCTCTTCGCCATCGACTGCCGCCGGCCGCGCGGGATCCGGCCGGTAGCTGCCGGTGAGGAGAACGCGGCGTACGGCCTGCTCGAGCTCACGCACGTTGCCGGGCCAGCCGTAGTCGCGCGGCAGATCTCTTTGCAGGGCCGCGAGTACCGCGGCGGCGAGATTCTTTTCCTCCACACCGGTAATGCGCGCCACCAGCAGCCGCACGAGCAATTCCAGCTCCGTCGGCGATTCCGCGATGCGCTGGCGCAGCGTGGGTACTTCGATGACGTCGGAGCACAGGCGGTAGAAAAAGTCCTCGCGAAAACGCCCATCGCCGCGCAGATCGCCAAGCGCTTGATTCGTCGCGGCGATGACCCGCCCGGAAAAGCGCTGCTTTTCCCGGCCACCCAGCGCTCTGAAGGTGCGCTCCTGCAGCACCTGCAGCAGCTTGATCTGCACCGGGATCGAAACCTCGCCGATCTCGTCGAGAAAGAGTGCGCCATGCACGCTGCAGCGGCCGAATACGCCCTCATGATGGTCGACCGCACCGGTGAAAGCGCCCTTGCGATGACCGAAGAGCTCCGACTCGATCAAGGTCTCGGCAAACTGCGAGAGGTTGATCGGGATGAAGGTATCGGCAAAGTTGGCGGCAAAGCGGCGCTGCGCCACGAGGTATGGGATAAAGCCCGAGCGGCCGATCGCGGCCGCCGCTTGCCCTTTGCCGGTGCCCGTCTCGCCGAGCAGCAGCGTGGAGAAATCTTCCATCCGCTCCCATAGCGCGGCTTCGTATCCGCGCATGTCGTGCGTGAACACGTTGTTCCAGAGCCTTTCACGCAGCCGGCGCATCGACTCGCATTCGCCGGCGAGCGAGCGATGGATGAAGTAAAAGGCACGCCGCAGCTGGAAAAAAAACGAAAACATACGCGCCGCGCGCTCGACAGCGATATCGAGATTCACCAGGGTGGCGATGGCTTCGTCGGCGAAGGGCAGTGGCAGAGACGGGCCGCCCTTCGCCTGACGCTCGATCAGCGCGTCGAGCTCCGGCACGTAACGGTGGTAGGAGACGTACAAGACCGCCGGCTCGACTACGCGCCGCTCTTCGGCGTTGAGGCGGCGAAATATGGCCGCGCCATGCTCGAGCAGCGGCGCGAGGCGCGGGGCGACGATTCGTGCAAGCGCCTCGCGATCGCGCGTCAGATCGCCGAATAACGCCCCGGGCGCGATTCGCACAATCGCTGCGGCGCGTTGTGGGCTGAAGGGGTTGCCGAAGACCACGTCGCCCACGGCGCTGAAGAATTCTCGGTCGGCCGAATTTAAGCGAGCCTGGGGCATACATTAAATGTATGTCACACGATCATTTAATGCCAGCGGCATGTTCCACGGGTGTCTGTGATCCTTATGGAAACAATGCGTTAGACGCTGGCACAGGCGGTGCAGTGCCTACGTCGACCTAACAAAAGGGAGGGTCGACGTCATGAGTGACTGGCAAAAACACGGCAGGCGGTTGCATCGGCTGCTCGTCACAGA
>Ga0075436_100000530_pt1 | contig 24829 bp, 24 predicted proteins | sample RhiMethybrSRZTD5_FD_75303 | JGI IMG/M metagenome (GOLD analysis project Ga0075436, IMG submission 75303) | Populus rhizosphere microbial communities from Tennessee, USA - Rhizosphere MetaG P. TD hybrid SRZTD5 | ecosystem: Host-associated > Plants > Roots > Rhizosphere > Soil | place: USA...
TCGATGCCGTCGCCGAAATAACCGCGCAGCATCGCCTCGAGGTCCGGATGCCGCACGACCTCGCGCCCAAATGCGCGAGCGACTCCTTCGATGGTCACGTCGTCGTGAGTGGGTCCGACTCCTCCTGAAGTGAAAACATAATCGTGCCCGTCGCTGCACTCACGAACAGCGGCCGCGATCACTTCGACTTCATCCGGAATGATCACCACACGACGAAGAGCGACTCCAAGCGCGTGCAATTCAGTGATCAGGAAGCTGGCGTTTTTGTCGTCGGATTTGCCGGTCAGAATCTCGTTGCCTATTACGACGATGGCTGCGGTCTTCTGTCGCATAGCAGAGATTCTAGGCGAGGAATCGCCGATTGTCAGCATCAGGTGTTCAGAAGCAGGTGTTCAGAGTACCGACTTTAGTCGGGTAGTACCTTGACTCGCAAACTAATCGACGCAGAAAAGCACTGCCCGACTAAAAGTCGGTACTCTGAACACCTTCCAACGGCGGTTTCTTGAAAGACCCTCATCAATCGAATAGAATCACTTTCCCTTAGGACTCACAACCACACCGAAGGTGAAAGGAACGCCATGCGAATAAAGACTCCCCTGATCGCCTGCTCGTTAGCAGTTTGTTCGATAGTGGCTCCGCTTGCCGTTAGCCAAACCTCGTCGTCGTCCTCACGCACCCCGCGGGCGGCCGCTGTCGCAGCGAACGGGCAGTCGTCTTCCGATTGGCCGATGTATGGCCGCGATCTGGCAGGCTCGCATTACAACCCGACTGAGAAACAACTCACACCCGCAACGGTGAACCGGCTAAAACCAAAATGGATTTTTGAAACGACTGCAGACGTCTCTGCGCAACCGACAGTCGTCGGCGGTGTGGTTTATTTCGGTTCGTGGGACGGCAAAGAGTATGCGGTCGATGCACAGAGCGGCAAGAAGATCTGGGAGTTTGAGTCAGGAGCGCCATCTCGTAGCGGAGCGGCCTACAACGACGGCGTGATTTACTTCGCTGACGTTAGTGCAAGATTATTCGCACTGGATTCCAAGACCGGTCACCAGATTTGGAAGACCAAGACCGATCCTCATCCGATGACGATAGCTACAAGCGCGCCGATCTACTACAACGGCCGCGTGTACATCGGCATTTCATCACGCGAAGAAGTAGTGATGGCGGGCAATCCAACTTATGAGTGCTGCACGTTTCGCGGTGGAGTCGCGGCGTTCGATGCGAAGACCGGCGCTCAGGTCTGGCGCTTTTACACGGTGACTGAAACACCTACGCAGCAGGGAATTGACAAACGCGGGCACAAAATCTTCGGGCCTTCGGGAGTCGGCGTGTGGTCAACTGTCGCGATTCATCCGGAAGAGAAACGACTCTACCTCAGCACTGGTGATGACTATACAAAACCGGAATCGATGATGTCCGATGCGATCATCGCACTTGATCTCAACACCGGGAGGATGATCTGGTCTTATCAGGCCCAGCACGGAGACGTGTGGAACATGAACTGTGTTCAGAATCCGAAGGATTGTGGTCCGGATTACGATTTTGGAACGATACCAATCACCTTCAAAGGAGCTGGCGGAAAGAGACTGATCGGCGCGGGCCAAAAGAGCGGATGGTTCTACGCGCTCGATCCGAAGAACGGCTCGCTGGTGTGGAAGAAACAAGTTGGTCCGGGCGGCATGTTAGGCGGAATCGAATTCGGCGCGTCCACCGACGGCGAGCGCGTCTACATTGGAATCTCGAATCATCCGAAGCAAGGTTCGGTCTCAGCTCTTGATGGCGCGACCGGCGAAATCCTCTGGCAGACGATGAATCCTGATGGCCGGTCAAACTTCGGACCGTTGACGGTAACCGGAACGGGAGACAATCGATTGGTATTCGCTGGATCATCGGGCAATTTCATACGCGCTTACGACGCGAAGACCGGAAAGATCTTATGGGAATTCGACACCGGCGGCGCAGTAGGTGGAGGGCCAACGATTGTTGACGGCGTAGTCTACGTCGGATCAGGTTATACGATGTTGCGAATTGGGAAGGGAAACAACAAACTGTACGCCTTCTCGATCGACGGAAAGTAATTAGCAGCAGGCGTTCAGAGTACCGGCTTTAGCCGGGCAGTGCTTCTATTTTTTGACGAATTGACGGATGAACTAAGGCACTTCCCGGCTAAAGCCGGTACTCTGAACTCCTGCCTTAATCGAATTCAGTATCAGAGCTTCTACTCTGCTCCACACTTCGTCGTCGTATTCCATCCTCGTGTGAGCGAACCTGAATGACTTCTTCAGCCAAGAAACTTTTGAGATGTCGATCTTGCTGTGGCTATAGTCGTACCTGAAGTTGCCAATGATTGTTGTCCTGGTTGGATCTTCGGCGCGGATCTCTGGCTCGCCCCGGATGAACCATCCATTTCGCTGAAAGAGGTTCGCCGCGGCAGCCACGTTTGAGGGTATGAGTGAGTCATCGCGACCTACGCTGTCTACCTGAATCGTCAACAAGACAGGCACACCGATCCGCTTCAGTTGCCGAGCGAGCTTAACTACGGCGGCAGCGCCAAAGCTCTGGCCGTAGAGAATCAGTCGCGCTGAAGCAAGTTCTTCGTGATCCAGCCTTCCGTCGCCATTGCGATCAAAGGCGTTGGTGATCAGCTCGATTGCAAGCAATCGCTTTTTGTTTTCTATCGTCTCGATGTGAACCCCTGGCAGGTTCATGGATCGCAGCTTCAATGCAAGCCTGCGCACGCAATGTTTTTCGTTGTTCCACGGCTCACGTCCGCCGTTTAATCCCAGAATCAATAAGTCGTTCTTCTCGAGAGGCGTCCTGGTAGTGAAGTCGGCATAGCGCTGCCCTCGCGCAAAAGAAATGCCGGAGCAAACGAACAATGCTCCGGCGGAAAAGCAGATCAAGCGCCGAGGGAGTTGCCTCAGCATGCTACAAACCTCATTTTACTTTTTTGCCTTTCATTTCCTGGCCATTCAAGCTCACGGCGATTTCGATCACTTTGCCTTTATCGTCGCGAGTGAACTTGATCTTGGCTCCGACGTTCGTCACCGAAAAGCTGCCGTCCTCCTCGGGCAACAACTCTTCCTTCGAACCGCCTTCGCGTGGTTGACCGAATAGCTTATCGCCTTCGTGCGTTACGATTAGTACCCCGACAGGGTCGACTTCGTATTCGCCGACGAAATCGTCAAAAGTTTTGGGATCGGCTTTTCCGACGCCGGTTGGAACTTTCTTGTCGGGCGTTGCCGTGGACGGAGTCTGATCGCTGCTGTTGGCGGGTTTGTAATCGGCGAGCCACTCAACGTCCACCGTCTCCGCTGCGCGGCGCTCCTTTTCTTTGATCAGCCACTTGCCGCGGTCGTTCCAGGGTGGGCCGCCTTCCGGGTCGACGTGACAAAAGGTGCAGTCCTTCGCGCCAAACTTCCGCGCCTTTGCCAGGAATGGCGGATAGCCAAGTGATTGGCCCGCGAGTGCGGCTACCATCGCCGCGATGAAAATCAAAGTGACCACGACCTTAACGCTTTTCACCTGACTCCTCCTAGAGATGTGTTGATTGAAAGATACTATAGAAAGTCCGAAGTGCGAAGTCCGAGGTCCGAAGTCGTAACAGGAATTCCCACTTCGCACTTCGGACTCCCGCTCGGACTTCGCACTTCGGACTTCCCTCGTTCCGACTTCGCACTTCGGACTTCGCACGTCGGACTCCCGCTGGGACTTCGCACTTCGGACTTCGCACTTCCTACTTTCATCTCGCGCAGGTAAGCGCTCGTCCGCCGTCGATGCTTACTGTCGCTCCGGTGATCCAACTCGCTCGGTCCGATGCGAGAAAATAAATCAAATCGGCTATCTCTTGCGGCTTGCCGACTCGTCCGAGCGGATGCGTAGTCTTGCTGTGCTCGAGGAACGCCGTATAAGCCTCTTCATTCATTCCGCCGGATCGGTGCAGTTCAGAGACGACGACTCCCGGGTTCACGGCGTTCACTCGAATGCCTTTCGCTGCAAGCTCGAGCGCCGCGCAGCGAGTTAACTGATCGAGCGCTGCTTTGCTCACACAATAAGCCAGCACTCCGGGAAAAGAGCGCGGGCCGGTGACGCTCGAGACGTTGACTATGTTTCCTCGCGAGCGTTCGAGGTGAGGCGCCGCCAGCTTCATCAGATGAAAGATCGAACGCAAATTGATGTTCATCATTTCATCCCAAAGCTCGAGTGTTGTGTCTTCAATCCGCCCGCCCTTCAGAATCCCAGCCGCGTTGATTAGAACATCCAAACCGCCCATTAGTTCGACAGCTCGTTCAACGCAGCCTTCACTTTGTTTTTCGTCTGCAAGATCAGCGGCAACCACAAAAGCTTTCGACTGGTTTGCGCTTTCGGCGAGCTGCTTGAGTTCGCCCTCCCGTCGCGCCACAAGAGTGACTTTCGCGTCTTCTTTCAGAAAGAGTTCGGCTGTCGCGCGGCCGATTCCGCTCGACGCGCCGGTGACGATAATCTTTTTGCATTCGATGTGTTGGTCCATAACAGACTCACTTTCGTCGTGAGTTTAGCCGATCGACCTCGAGTGATTAAAGCGAATGATTATCGATTACAGTTTTGGCGGCGGCGGCGCCGTGAATTGACTTATGTCGGCGATCCCCAGGCTTGCTTCAATGCCGCCGATCTGTTTGACCGCGTCCTCGAACCCGTCCTCGCCGAATTGCTCGTGCTCGATGTCTTCAAACTTGTCATTCATCTCATCAAGCTGTTCAGGTGAAAGCGTCTGCTTCCACGCCGGGAAAATGATTGTGTCCTCGCGAGCCGCGTGATGTCTGTACATCAACACGAGGGATTCGAGCGCACGAGCCAGCGGCTCGATGTTGGCAGCGCCGACTACGGTCCCTTGAGTCACGGAAGTTATGTAATCAGTTATTTCACGGCCACGCTGGTGCTGGGCAATGAGAATGTCGGCGTAGGTGCCGGCCGGACCGCCCGCCTGCTTGACTGCCGGAAAAATGAAGGCCTCCTCCAACCGCTTTTCGTGATAATCCTCACCGAAGGCGCGAAACAGGGCCGCAGTCTTCCCAAGTGCCTCCGGAGAAACAGACGAAGCCCTTGCGCGAAGCATCGTCGCGGCTGACGTATAAACCAGCAGCGCGCGCCGAAGAACTCCGTGTTCGCGCATCAAGTCTTCAGTAGCCGTTACCTCGCCTTGATCGCTCTCATTTTGCTTCGCCGGCAATTGAGCGGTCGGCGGTGTTTCGTCTTTCGATCTCGCCGCGCCTCGGCAATTGCTGACTAACAATCCGGCTCCGACAAGCGCAGACGCCCGCAGAAAATCTCGCCTTTGGGTGCTCATCGATATTTCCCTCCCAAACCATTGAACTTCTTATTCACTGCATGCATTCTATCTGAGTTGTCGGGAGCGAAGACAGAGAGCCTGGGACAAACGGTTGAAGCCGCGTGCGCGATCGGCAAGAGCCGCGGGCCCGCGCGTTCCATGTCTGACGTTAGCGCTAACGGCATCCACACAACTCGTCGTTTGAATTTGATGACCTTCAAAGCAATTGCTGGTTTCGCGGTTTCGGCTCTCGCTGCGCCGATGCTCGCTGCACAAACGAATCTCATTTCTCCACTCGCTCCGCCGCTGTATTCCAACGTCCAGGCAAGTCAGTTCAGGCTCGGACATTTGACCGTCACCGGCAACACGCACACTAAACTGTTCGTCATCATACGAATGATCCCGCTCAACGAAGGCGAACTTTTCAATCAGTCGCTGTGGGATTTCGGCATCGATCAACTCAATCGGTCCGGTTTGTTTGAGCCGATTCAACTCGCCGACGTTGTGATGAAGCCGGATGGCGCAACGGGACTCATCGACGTCGAGCTCCGGGTGAAAGAGCGTGATCATCAGCGCGTTGACTTCAGCGGCGGCGGCGGCACCACGGGCGGAGCATCGCTGCACCTCGACTATTCAAATTTCAACTTGACGGGTCGAGCCGATCGCCTCACCGGCCGAGTGCGAATCGGAACTCGGGAGCGTAGCGGCGGCGCGGACTACGCGGGCTTGATCTATGGAAAGCTTCCGTTGAGTTTTGATCTCTCGGGATTCGTAGAACGGCTCGAGTTCGTCAACGCGGCCACGATTGGCGGAAGCCGCGAGCCGCTTTTTGTTGAGCGAACCGAGGGCGCGAGCGTTGGCCTGTTTCTTCCGCTCGACCAATCGCGCTACACACTCGCGGCGACAACCAAAGCCGGGATTGTTTACTCATTCACTTCGACCAATCTCGCGGATGCGCTTCTGTCGGGAGCAACAGCACCCACAAATCTTCAGCAGGGAGGATTGCGAATCGCGTCGTTGACTCCGATGCTCATTCACGACACGCTCGATCGCGAGTTCGATCCGAATCGAGGCTCGCGTGTCGCGGCGGGCGTTGAAGTCGCAGGCCGCGCACTCGGAGGAAGCCTTAACACGTTAAAGCCGTACTTCGACTATCGCCGCTTCTTCATCGTGAATAAAAGCGAAGCGCCCGATTCACGCGAGCCGATGACGGTGGGCTTTCGCGTTCGAGCTTCGCACATCAGCGCGTTTGGCGAACCGTTTTCAGAACGGGCCTTGTCTACGGTGAGGGGGGTGCCCGTGTTCAAGCGTTACTTTGTTGGCGGAGAAACGGAAGTGCGAGGCTACGATGTGAACTCGATCGCGTCGCTCGCGCGAGTGGAGCGCTTCGCGACCTCGGGCGGCACGACGCCGACTTTTCTCTCGAGCGAATTGCGGCCGATTGGCGGCGACACCGAGCTAGTGTTCAACGCGGAGTATCGAGTGCCGATCATCTGGCGGCTTTCAAGCGCTGCCTTCTTCGACATCGGCTCGTCGCTCAACGCTCGAGGCGTGACGAAAGAAAGCTTCCAGACAGCGACACAGATTCAATCGACTGGAGCGCCTGCGACTATCATCACAGTGTTGAAACCGCTCAAGCCTGCGCAGGATTTTCTTCCCAGCTATCGCTATTCGATTGGAGGTGAATTGCGTTTTCCGATTCCGGTGTTGAACATCCCTCTGAGATTGATCTTCGCGTGGAATCCAAACGCTCAAAAGGTAGTGCCTGACGGAGCATTGTTGGCGCCGGAGAAACGATTCACGTTTAGATTCGGCTTAAGCCGGACTCTGTAAACCGGGGATGAGATACGGTGATGGCAATTAGTTGATACCCGTCTTCACACGGCGTGAAAGACCTGGGTCACTGCCACCAAAATTGCCTCTTCAGCCAGATCTTTGAACGCGGCCTGTTTCAATTCGTAAGCGTAACGAGCCACACTCTCGAAATTGGTAGACAGGGCGAGGGGCAAATCGGTGTAGATCAGATTGATCCGGTCTTGTATTTTTACACCCGCGCTAGAAAGATAGTTGCCATGAATGCCGCCCACAATTGTGCAACCACCGAACGCATACGTGAACTCATCCTCAAAGGCCAACAGCAGATCGCGGTAGGAAGCCGACGGTAAATCAGGAAGGTATATTTCGACTCTTACCCGTTCGAGCAGTGGCAAGGAATTGAGCCTTTCGTTTTGGGAATTCTCGCATACGCTTCAAGGCTTCCTTTTCAGACACAGTAGCGCGAGGTGGGCGTTCGACCGTCAGTTCTTTGACTGATTTCAATTTCCTCATAACACCTCCGCAAGCATTTTTAATAAGTGTGAGAATAATGTCAACGAAAGTGTTTAGCTTTCTGAGTTGAGAGTATGAGAACAGCCCACGGTGAATGGGGCATTAGGTTGTCTCCAACCCATCGGCCTCCCCGTAAGAAAACTCCTCCTCAATTCGTCGGAGTTCGGCTTGAATCTGAGGATCAGTCGCCATGAGGACGAGATCTTCGTCTGTTTCGTTACTCTGCTTCATATTAGCTTTGAAGATGTGATGGACAAATCGCGCGAGCAGCGACTTCGCTTATTGCAATACATTCTTAGATATGGTTTTTGCTCGATTCTTCTGCTTGCAAATCGCGGATCAATCGGTCAAAGGCTTTTTGGTAAGAGTCATAGTCCTTCCATTTCTTAAAGTCTCCGATTTTTCGGGTCCTACGAATATCTGCTGGCCACCCTCCTGCAATGTTCATTACCGTATCATCAAGCCGAATGGGAAATAGCACTATCCGCTTCTGGCTGCGTTCCTTTTCTAAGGCGCTCTCCACTTCCTTTTCTACCCACTGGCTCTCAACAGAGTGTTCCGACAAAATGATCAGGAGCTTGTCATACACCCGAATGGACTCATCTATTTGAACTCGCGTTTTGTCGCCAATCCTCAAATCCTCAGGAGCGAACCAACACCGTACCCCACTATCCTGAAGGTCCGCATACAAGCGGTTTGCGAACGCACCGTCACGACTCGAGTAGCTAATGAAACAAGAATAAAAGTGAACGGGTGTATTAATCAAAGAAGGAAGATAATTGATAAAAGCGTCGGGTACGCCGCAACCTCGCAGAAAACTAACAGGCATGATTCCAGATTTCGCAAGAGTACCTGTATCGATAATACTTGGGCCTTTGTGGATGCAAGCGTTCAACCCTTTAGCACCCGACAGATTAGTGTTGCCCATTGTTGTATCACCCAATTCAGCGTTCTGAAGATTAGCTCCTTCAAGGCTCGCCTGCGAAAAGATAGTTCCAACCAGGATAGATGAGCTTAAATCAGCTCCTTGAAGATTTGCTTCAATCAGTCTTGCGAGGTTAAGACGTGCTTTGTTGAGACGCGCGTTAACCAACTGGGCTCCACCAAGATTTGTTCCAATTAGGCAGGCTTCTGAAAGATCAGCTCCATCGAGGAAAGCTTGCCCCAAGTACGCACCGCCGAGATTTGAACCGCGTAAGTTTGCCTCCGTCAAGTCAGCAAAGCCTAGATTAAATCCTCTGAGGTCTTTTCCGCTGAGATCTGTCAAACCGAGATCAGGAAACAAGTAGTAATTTTCCTTTTCCCTTCTCCACTGATTCCAAGCTTCCACGCCTTGTTCCAGCATTTCGACATGTTTCTGATTTGCCGACACTCTTCTTGTCCTTGAAAAACATGCAATGTTTGCGATTCTATTCCTAACCAATCGGACGAACAAGCAAGCGCTGACGAAAAAGGATCTGTGTTTGGTGCCGTGGCTAACTAAGCTTATTGTTCCGAGATCCTGGACGGTCAGTTGTGAGATGAGCAACCCAGGTTTTCCCAAAGAACTACATATTTAACTGGCCCCTGGGCGCAATCGCGAATTGATTCCAACACGATGCGCTCGACGATAGCGCCTCAGCCATAAACAATTTCCTTCAAGCTCGCAATCGTCGAGTCGTCGATTTGGTTCAGCACCGTCAGATCATTTGCCGTTTGAAAAGCATTCAGCGCCTTAAACGTTCCCGGTCCCGCCGCTCCATCGATGCCTCCCGGGTTGAAGCCGAGATAACTCAAATAAACCTGCGCCTGTCGCGATGTCAGATTCGGCAGCCTGCCGCTGTACTTTGAAAACGCCGAGGCGAGCTTCTTGTCGTATTGGTTGATCGCGAAATTCGCTCCGTTGTACCCGCGCGCGAATCCGGCCCAATCGTGTCGCGACAGCGGCTTGTCCAGGTTGTTCTTCACAATCCACTTGCCCATGGCCATCAACTGATCGTTTTCCGAAGCCATCATCGCCGTGACCATCGACTCGACATCATCGAAACCCGCCTGACCACAGTTGAACCCCATAAGCTGACCGATGCCCCACGAAGCGCTCTCCAAAGCCGCAGTTCGATCCAGGTCTATAGCAGCCTGCAATCGATCATACTGATGTCCCCCGGTTGCGCCGTATCCGCCTGGTTGCGGGTTGCTGATATCGGGGTTGCTTGCGTCGAATTGGCGATTGGTCCGCTTGCTGAATATGTGACGCTCATAGAGTATCTGCGGCCGCCGGTCGTTCAGGTAGCCAAAGCCTTTTGTCTCCACGCTCAGCACCGACCAGAGTTCCGCCGCTCCAACGCCCAAAACGTCCAGCACCGCTTGCTGACCGAGGTCGTCCAAAGGGAAGGCCGTGCCTATAAATGTGTCTGCCATAGATCTTCCTCCTGTTCAGGATAAAGTTTGTTGGTGATATAAGCGACTCAGCATTGAACCGGCGCAATCTTACGACTTCCGACGAGAGCGATCAAGCGCTGCGCTGCAAGACAAATTGTTCGACAATCTGCGAGAGCATCGGATTGGGAGCCAGACGATTGCGACGAATGACGACCGGTTTGCCGAAGCCCTGTTTGACCCGCGAGCCAAGTCCTGTTATCAATTTTGAAGTCGCGACTGCCAAACTCATCCACGAAAAGTGTGTCGCGATGTCGAAGTCGAAAGCTCTCAGCCTAATTGCACTCCTGATAACAATCGGATTCCTGATCCTTCCCGGCAAGTCCGTAGCGTCTCGCGCGCAACTCGGACTGCTCGTCGACGAATCAACTCATTTCATACAAGTTCCGGCCGGGAGCTTCGGGCCCGGCACGATCACGCTTGCGGTGACCCTATACCAGCCGCGATTCTTTCCGTCGGCGCCCGCTGCGATTTACATTCACGGATGGGGTGGGCATCGGCTGACCGGAACGGACAACCTCGGTTACTACATTGCGGCTACTGGCTACATAGTCGTTTCCTACACGGCGCGCGGTTTCGGACACGGCGAATCGGGAGGACGTGTGACTCTCGCCGGACTCGATGAACTCGAAGACTTGCGCCACGTCATCGATTGGCTCACAAGTGACCCCGATCACGTCATCGGGCCGAAGGTAACGAAGATCGGGGTGCTCGGTGGTTCTTATGGCGGCGGGCATTCATTTCAAATTTCTTCCGATCCTCGCGTGTCGGCGGTGATTCCGCTTGTTGGCTGGACCGATCTCGAACAAGCGCTTTATCCGAACGGTGCGATCAAGTACAAGCTAGGGCTGGCAGAGTTTTATTCAGGACTCGATCAGCAAGTAGGCCAGCCGCCGTTTTATAACTACAGCCAGCTTCAGTTTGATTTGTTCGACGCCGCGGCAAACGGTCGCGGCCCCGACGATACTCTCAGGCAGACGCTTCGCGCTCGTTCGATTGCGAGTATGAACAGCGATGGAGAGGAAGTTTTGGATCAATCGCGGCAGCCGCGCGTTCCGACCTACATCATTCAGTCGTGGGATGATTATCTCTTTCCGGTGACTCAAGTGCTCGACGTTTATTCTCAAATCACGGCGCCAAAACAAATTTATCTCGGCAGGCACGGGCACCCGCCGGGCGGGAACCGTTATGAAGGCGAGGACCTATACATCGCAACGCAAGTGCTTAGCTGGTTTGATCACTACCTGCGAGGTCTTGGCAGAACAAACTCGCTGCCGGTGACAAGCGCGCCCGCTCCGTTCGACGTCGTTCCGTTCGCCGCGAAACAGTTTCCATCGGACAGCACCTCTTCGCTGCCGTTGTTCTTAAAGCCTGGAGGCGTGTTGTCGCGAAAGAAGAAAGGACCCATCGCAGAAGAAACGGCCGGCGGGATCTTCAGTCCCGAGCGCATTCGAAGCTCGCGTCGAGGAACTGAAATCCCATCCCAGTCGGATATGTTTAGCGGTCACGCGAATGCAATTGATGCGACGCCTCAACGACTCGTCTACACATTCGCGCCGTTCGAAACGCAAACTGAGATGCTGGGTCCTGACGAATACGCGTTGTTTGTCAGCGGTTCGACTTCTGACGTCGATTTGATAGTCCGAACTTTTGACGTTGCTCCTGATGGGACCGAGACTGAAATCACGGTGGGCGCGATTCGCGTGACCGGCCTGGCTGCGGGAGAGGTTCGTCGCGTGACCTTTCGCGATTTCGGTGACGATTGGGTCTTCGCCGCAGGTCATTCGCTGCGATTGAAAGTAACCAACATCGACTTCCCGGACTTCAGACCGCCGGGCGGTAACGACAATGTCAATTCGACTTTCACTATTCATACCGGACGCGGCCAACCTTCAACGATAGCGCTGCCTCTGAGAGCCGGATTGTGAGCCAGTGTAGTGTGATACATTACTAAGGCCAACCGATCAGCGTTCAGTTTCAATACGGAACTTTTTACTCGGGGATAAAATTTCTTTACGTCGATTAACTTGTTAAATATTCCAACGGGCTACGTGATGCAGCGCGAGCGCTCATTCTTTTGCTCTTCTGTTGTTGGCACGGTCATTGCGCTAAAGCAAGCCAAACTACGAGAAAGGAGCAAGAAATGAGAAAGTTCGTGTTAGCTGTTTCGTTCATCCTCTGCGGCTTGCTTGGGTCGGCGCTCGCGCAGGAGCCGCAGCCGCCGCAACCGCAGCAACCAATGCAGCCACAACAGCAGCCCGCTAAGAAAGAGGCCGCGCAAAAGCCAGACAAGTCTGCTGAAAAGGCAGCGGCGAAGACTCGCGCTGGAGAAGTCATCTCGATTGACGCGACCAAGAATGAGATAGTCGTCAAAGATGAGAACGACGCGGAGCTTCACCTTCTCATCGTCACTTCAACCAAGATAACCAGAGACGGCAAGACCCTCGCGATTGCCGATGTGAAGGCCGGCGACAAGCTACTGATCGACTGTGAGGACTCGGCTGAAGGTTGTAAAGCCAAGTCCATTCAGGTTGCGGTACCACCGCCTCCGCAATAGTCGTTTGAAAAGCTGATTCAAAGAAGAGCCGGAGATTCTCCGGCTCTCTTTTTTATCACACGACAGATGAGCGCTACTGTACTGGAGCTGGAGTTGTGTTTACCTGTTGCCTCAAGTAGCCGGCAACTGCCCGCATCGCTGCGACGAAACCCTGGACCTGTTGTTTCAGTTCGGCCGATGTCACCTTCTTCATGTTAGTCGGCACATCGAAGAGTGAAGCGTCGGGCGTCAACTGAAGGCTTTCAGCATTGGTGACGACTCGGGCGCCGGCGCCGCTTGTGGAAGTCGTGTCGATTTCAGAACGCAAAGGCAACCCGGTTTCCTGATCGACGTACACGATGCTGTCGGTTTGGGCAGTGCCGACTTTGGTGTGGGTGTCGGTCGCGCCTCGAAAGCGATACTTAATTGCAGTCCTTCCGTTCACTGTTTCGGTCCCCATCGTTTCCCATTGAGTTCGCTCTTTAAGACGCGAGACAAGTGTGGCGGGACTCATCACCTCGCCGAGTTGAAAGCCCAGCTCCTGCGGGTCAAGTTCAACGTACTGATTGCGTGAGGTGAAGATCAGATACTTGAGCGGCGGCTTTTCGAGATAGATCACTTCGCCGATGGGATCCGGCAGCTTGAACGATATGCGCCGATTGGCCGCCATCCTTGCGAAGGAGAATTGAAGCGGCGGCACGTTGGCTTGAGGCGTGGTGCCCTGCGGCTGCACGGTCACAGTCGTGGTGACGCTGTAGTTATCGGGCTCCCTGGGCTCGACCAAAGCAGCCACAGGCGTCGCCGAGTTCGAGTTGGTATTTGAGTCTGCCATCGTCGAGTTGGTGTTTGAGTTCACGTTGGCACTATTTGTGTTTCCTGGTTCTGCGCACCCAAACGAAAAAATCGCAGTAAGTGAAACCGCGGTGAACAACGCCGCCAAAGATTTCTTTAACAGTAGGTAAGACATCGCCTCCTCCTTGCATTGGCACTAAAAAATCCGGCTCACGTCCACTTGTATCTCAGGTTTCCGCACGTCTCCATTGATATTGATCGGCACCGACAATCGATTGTCGATTTCCAGCGCCGTCACCACAATTCCAAGCATCGAGCTGCTCGATTTGACGCGCGCTGTGGCGTCTGCAGAAAGCGTTATCGTTGCAACATAGCTTACAGTCAATGCGGATTCGATCTTGAACTTTCCGGTTTGCGCGGTCGCGTCTCCGAGCCCGTCGAGCTCCTGAATGCGAAGACCGTTTGTGTCAAAGCTACCGCGATCGAGTTGGAAATCTGTGTCAAGGCTTGCGACCTTCGTGCCGGGATTCATATCGCCTATCTGATCGACCTTCAGCGCGTGAGCCACTTCTGCGCTCAGATTGATGGTCGGTATGAACATATCTGCCGCGGCTATGTGACCGTTGCCGCTTAACGGCGCGTTGCGCTCGGATCGTATTTCGCCTTTCACTTCGACCGATCCGATGTTGAGATTTTTCGTTTCGACCGGGCCCGGACCAATCAAACCGCTTACTGAAAGCGCGCCTCTGGTGCTGATCTGAAGATCAACAGGCAGCTCAGCCTTCAATAGTTCTGCCTGGCCGTCTTCGTTTGAATGAACTGAGAGCTTTCCGGTGACGTGAGTCCCGCGTCCCGAATCGCCGCCGGAGTTCGGCGCTAACGAAGCGTTGAACGCGATGTTCCGATACAGCGTCTCCTGCTGTGCGGTTGCGGTGTGATCGATCAGTCTCACCGATGCGTTTTCAATGCTGATGCCTTTCAAGGCAGCCGACGTTAGTTGTCCCGGCGAGAGCGCAAGTGCTGAAAGAATCCGAGTGGCTGTTCCGAGCACAGAGGAAATCGCGCCGCCTCCAGTTTGTTGCTTGCCAATCGTGGTCCAACTCCAAACACCGTCCGTGTTCTCCACCAAATTAATCTGCGGTGATTTCAAAGTCATCGCGCGTATGACCAGTTTTCGAGTACGAAGGTATTCCGCCACATCGAAGTCGGCGCGCACCGAGTCCGCTCTCAAAAAGACATCGCTGCCGAAGTCGGGATCTTCCTGCGCAGTCATCCCCGTTAGAGTAAGCGAGGGCCCGGTCAACAGATTCAGCCGAGCCGATTCGACTGTGACCTTTCGGCCCAGCATCTCGGATAGTTTGATTTCTGCGGCGCTTCGAAGCGGTGTGATTCGAATCAACGGAGCTGCTGCTACTGCCGCAACGATCAACAGGATCACGATAATTATTAGCTTCAGTAAGCGACTCTTCGTTCTTGCCATTAGCCGTCCCGTGTCTTTGTTGACTCTGCCGAGTTATCGTCCGAGAATCAAGCGCTTCAGTCATCGGAGCTTCTTGAAAGAATGCGCTGCGAACCACAGTTGTCAGCTTTCGATACGCCAGCCGCGTCAACCTGATCGATTATGCAAGTGGCGCGCCCTCGGAATGAACATTGATAGTGCAGTTGTCTGACCGATTTGAAATGCTGTTACCACTGTTCAGATTGAAGGTGGTACAATCGGCGATCAGGTTAGTTGCTTTCCTGTTTTAGTCAAGAGCCGAATCTGAGGAGTGTCGATGAATGAAAACGCCGCCGAACCCGTCGATGAGCTGATCGCGCTGTTGAGAAAGTCTCTCACGCCCACTGGCGCTCAATCCTTCGGACATCTCGTTTTGTACACCTCGTTCGGCGTCGTTCGCGGGCGTCTCCTGTTGTCATTCTCGGAGGAAGCAATCAACAAGACGGATGGTGAGGCTGAAACCAACTGGCCAGGCGCTGTGATCGGATTGAACGACGTCACGGTCGAGCACTATTCGAATCATCTTGCCAGCGCTACGTTCGACCGATTGTACGTGAAGCTCTCCGACGTTCAGGGTTTTGCGTTGGTTGGAAATCAAGGACAATAAAGCGCGAGCTCAAAATCGACCGGTTGGACTTCGATTGACGGACCCACGCAAGATTGATAGGTTGATAACACGAATCAAGCGACAAGCCGTTGCAGGAGGAAAAATATGACTCGGAAGACTTTGCTTTTAGGAATGATTTTATTGCTCGCAGGTATCGCGCTCGCGAGAGAAGGCAAGAGTGTTAAGCTCACCGGCTACATAATCGACAACGCCTGTTCTGCTCGCGCGTCGAGTGAAAACGGCGCGGAGAAGGTGAAGAATCACACGGTAAAATGCGCGATGATGCCCAACTGCGCAAAGAGCGGTTACGCAGTGTTCGCCGACAACAAGCTCTACAAGCTTGATGAAGCCGGCAACAATAAGGCCGCTGAGATCCTGAAGAATACCAAAGCTGAAAAAGGCGTACGGGTTTCGGTGGAAGGCACGCTGGACGGAGACACGCTGAAAGTTACAAGCCTCTCAGAAGTGGTAAGCAGCTAGCTCGAATTCACACTCAAGGCTCAGAATCACAAGGAGTTTCCGCCCTGTGATTTTGTGCCTTGATCGATCACTCTCACCTGACCTTCATCACGACGAGCGTAAGATCATCGTGCGGCGGAATCTCGCCGCACCACTCACGCACGCTCTGCACTATTCGCTCGCTTAGCTCCTTCGAGGTCGTGTGAGCGGACGAATCAATAATTCGCCGCAGCCTCGCCTCGCCGAACTCCTGGTCATAGACGTCACGTGCCTCGGTCACTCCGTCCGTATAAGCCACAAGCAAATCGCCGCGCTCCATTTGAATCGTTTCCTGTTCATAGGCGGACGTGTTGAACGCTCCGATAATCGGGCCGCCGGTCGTCAAAAGCCTGACATCGCTGGTTTGAGATTCATCGTCGATCGATTCGGTTGAAATCACGGCTTCTCGCGCGGCGCCGCTGAATCCGACGCTCTGCACCTTTGCGGTGGCGGCAGCTCGAAGAAGCATCGGTGGATTGTGACCGGCATTAACGTAAGTCAACTGAGTGGTGCGCTCATCAAACTGCGCGTAGAAAAAAGTAGCGTAGCTGCTGGCGTCGGTTGACTCGTGCAGAAGACGATTCATCGATGAGACCAACTCGGTGAGCTTTCCATTAACCGTCGGCGCCTGGCTTCTCAAAGAAGCCTGCACCGTGCACATCAACAGCGCTGCCGAGATTCCCTTGCCGGCGACATCGGCAACAGCGATCCCGACCTTTCCTTCATCGAGCGAGATGAAGTCATAATAGTCGCCGCCGACACCGCGCGCCGGATAACACACGCCGGCAAGCTCGAGCGATGGAATCTCAGGAGGACTCTCCGGAAACAATCTCTGCTGCACCGTCGTTGCGATCGCAAGCTCATGCCGGAGCCTTTCTTCCAGAGCGATCTCGCGCACAAGCTCGGCGTTCTGAATCGCAAATGCCATCTGCAGCGCAACAGCCATCAAGAGGTGTCGGTCATCTCGAGAGAAAGGAAGATCGCCAAGCCGCGCGCCGAGAGATACTACGCCGAGCAATTGATCGTTGGTCGCAACCGGAAGCAGGAGGGCTGAACGAACGCGCGCGAGAGCTTCGTTCTCGTGGCGGCGCAATTCGTTCATCGACAGTTCCGCCGAAAGCAGCGTCTGGGCCCACGGACTGTCTCTGTCGAAGTCCACCGTCAACGGTTGAGAGAATCGCTTCATCCGCTGCACCAGCGCTCCACTGGGCGGCAGCGTCAGTGTCGGATCGCGATGTGTCGTGCGCACGCCTTCAAGCGTGAGCCGCGATGAGATTACACAACCGTATTTGCCGGTTATTTGATCGCGCAAGAATATGGTTACGTTCTCGACGTGCAACGCGTCCTGAATCTTCGCGACCGCGCGCTCGAGCAGTTGTTCTACCGTTGAGACCTTGCGCATCTCGATACCAAGCTCCGACAGGACCTGCTGAGCGTCATAAGACTCGCGAAAGAACCTGCGATCGATTATCGGCATCACTCGATGATTCAAGAAAGTCAGGCCGGCAATCGCGAGCGCGGTCGCTGCCATCGTCACAACTATGTCGGCGCGCTGACCGAGCCGGTCGATTGCCACGAGTCGGCTGCCGGTGAGCAGGAAGCTCAAGAGAGCGAACACGACGACTGCCTGGACGATGATGAAGCCTCGAGAGATCAAAAGGTAACGCACGCTACGGCGCAGAATGAGCCGAACAGGAATCACCTGATGACGCACGATCGCGTACGCGAATGACAGCGGAAAGAGAGGGAAGGCGAACAACGTAGCGACGCCGAGCCACCGAAACAAAGTTGGATTGGACTTTGGAAGATTGAATAGAAAGGCAAGGCCTACAAGCAAGAATATCGGCAGGAAGCCCGCAATACTCCCGGCAACGATTACTCGCATCTTTCGTCTCGAAGCTCGCCCGGCTTGTCGATAGTTGACCAGCAGCGACAACAAGCCACCAGCGATATAAGCGACGGCAACAGCAACTCCGATTGCTGCGAAAGCAGATTGGTGCAGCGACGGAGCTTCGTCTGGCGCGAAGGCAGAAACGATGTTCAACATCCCGAAGTACGGAAAAATTGTGACAAGCTGGGGAAGGTACAAATAAGTTTCAATTCGCGGGATTCTTCTTGCGAGCGGCGTTGGCTCCGGAAAAATCTGAAAGAAATGAAAGAACACCGGCCACAAAAACAACGACGCGAGGTGGACGGTCAACATGATGCCGACCATCAGCGCGGATTCGCCGCCAAAGGTCGGGTCTACAGCGAAAAGAACGCCGGTGAACATCCCGAACATCAGGGCAAGCAGGAGTGCTTGCTTGTCGTAGGGCTTGAGCATGAAAACAATGAGCCCGGTTAACAGAAATATGGTTGGAATGATCAACAGAGCGGCGCCTCTGACGACCCAGGTGATGAAAGGGACGGCTTGCGATGTTAGGGTAACTTCGAACGGAATGCCGTTGCGTCTTATCAGGACGGTGTATGGTCTATCGGGAGCGATTCCTTGAAAGACGCGCGAAACGTCGAAGGATCGCTTGATTGGGTCGCCGTTGATGGCGATCACTTCGTCGCCTGGACGGAGAAGAGTTGCCGCTTCCGCCGTGCCGAGCGTTCCCACTTGAACCTGAGTTCCAGGCTGGCGGGCCAGCCATCCCGGTTCGCTTTCCGCGTCCAGCAAGGCCACCGATCTGTAGAAGCGCACTCCCCCGTAAACCAAAAGCAGAGCGAAGAAGATCGCTCCTAATGAAAATTGTAACCGTCTCCTCATACCTACTTTCTCTGGAAAATGACTATAGCATAGCGCTTTGGTGGCTCAAGGGGCGCCATCGTTTGGCTCGCCACTATTCTTTTACGCATTGACATTGTAAGAGGATGCGAGAACCTTGGTACCGGAATCGGCCCTGAGACATTAGGTTGAGAGGCATCGGGTCAGTCTGTAGAATGAAATCAAATTACTACTTCGACGCCAGGAATTGGAGGCGACTTTGATCGACAAGATTCAACAGGCTCTCGCAAAAGCGCAGCTCGACGGCTGGTTGTTCTACAGCTTTCGAGGCAGCGATCCCATCGCCGCGAACATCCTCGAGATGCCCACCGAAGGGCACATGGCAACTCGCCGATGGTTTTACTTTGTTCCGCAATCAGGCGAGCCCACTCGTATTCTTCATTCGATCGAACGCGACGTACTCGATCATCTGCCGGGCAAAAAACTGATCTATCTTCCGTGGCAGCAGCTTCACAGTCATTTGAAGAATGTTTTGCTCGAATCGGAAAAAACGAAACCGCGCATAGCAATGCAGTACTCGGCCGAGGCTGCGATTCCTTATCTATCGCGAGTCGATGCTGGAACAGTCGAGCTCATTCGCTCGTTCGGCGTTGAGATCGTTTCGTCGGCTGACCTCGTTCAAAAGTTTGAGTCCGCCTGGAACGACGAACAGCTCGCGATGCACGACGAAGCCGCGCGCGGGCTCTTTGAATCGGTGCACAGCGCGTTCGCCGAAATCGGCAAGCGAATCAAAGCCGGAACCCCAACCACCGAATACGACATTCAGCAATACATCCTCGATTGTTTCGCCGCTCGAGGAATGCTCAGCAAGGATCCGCCCATCGTAGCGGCCAACGCAAACAGCGCGATGCCCCACTACGGGCCGACCAGAGAACATCACTCGCCGATCAACAAAGGCGATTTCGTATTGATTGACCTGTGGGCGAAGCTCGATCGTCCCGGCGCGGTTTATGCAGACATCACCTGGACCTCATTCGTCGGCGACAAGGTGCCTGGCAAAGTCACTGAGGTTTTCAACGTAGTGCGAGACGGTCGCGACGCCGCTACTAATTATGTCAAAGAAGCATTCGCGGCCGGCCGAACGATCTACGGCTGGCAAGTCGATGATGTTTGCCGCGAAGTGATTCAAAAGGCAGGCTACGGCGAGTACTTCATTCATCGCACGGGTCACAACATCCACACGGAAGTTCATGGTAATGGAGCCAACATCGACAACCTCGAGACTAAGGACGAGCGAGTGTTGATCCCACGCACTTGTTTCTCAATCGAGCCAGGAATCTATCTTGAAGGCGAATTCGGAGTTCGAAGCGAAATAGATGTATACGTCGGAGACCACGAAGCTCGCGTCACAGGCGGCGAGCCTCAGAAAGAAGTGGTTGCGATCTTGGCGTGATTGTTGAGCGACCTTACGCGACTTGTTTTACTTCGGCAGGGAGCTTGTTCAGAATCAACTCGCGAATATCAAGCTTGGTGCTTGCTTCATCGATGTCTATGCCGGCGAGATTCCCATCTGCGTCATAGTCTAATACAACCCCGTCGGACACTTCGCGGCTATCCGCGCTCGGTTTAGAAGATAAGTCGATATAGAGCGAGTCGGTATCTGGAAATAGTCTATTCTCATGACTTGAATCGATAATCCTTGGCCGAACCAGATCTAAGGCCCTTCACTTTGCAACTGTCTCCTCGCCAAGCTTTTCTTTCAACCACAGATTCAGGAGAGTCTCGGCAGGTAAGCCTCGCTTCTTTGCGATCCGGGAAATCTTTGCCGACAGTTTAGGTTCTATCGCGTAGTAGACTCCCTCAGACTGAATATCTACTTCAAATTCAACCGGCTTAGTCTGGTCCCAATAATCGCTTAGCTCGTGAGTATCCCAGAACTCGCCAATCTCTTTGTAAGAGCTCGCCTTTGAGATGGAGCTTTTATTTCTTGCCATGTCTTCTCCGTTCGGAGTCCGTCATATCACGCGCTGAGAGAATCAGTGCTCGATTATCTTTCTTGTGTACAAAGAAGATCGTCAAGTATCTGCCCCCATCTGTCTGTGAGGCTGCGGAATAGACATTCTCGCTTCTGCGGTGCCCTTTTTCAACAAAACGAAAGCGAGGTGAGTTCGCGAACGCCTGCCTGACCTCTTCCAGCTTAACGGCATGTTTTTGCTCGAGCTTTTCAATGATCTCCTCAAGCCAAATTATGCCAGCTATTCTCATTCCAACGCCGTGTGCTCCATAAGCTAGCTTCTGCGCAAGGTGAGTGCAAGGGGAAGTTTGATCTCGAATTCAACCACATGTACTTTTCAATACCTACGCGCAGCCGATTATACGGCGACGAATATTAGATTTCCATCAAATCTTTGCCGACGATGATTCTACCTTTGAAAACCTTGCGCACGCCTTCCGACCATTGCTCGTCAGTAATCGACGGATCGTCTCCGGGAACAAAGTGAGACAGCACCAGTGTCTTGACTCCTGCCGCGGCGGCGACTCTGCCCACGTCTTCAGGGACTGTGTGGGCCGCCAGCAAGTGCTCGCGGAGGCGGCTCGCAGTGGGCACGCGCTTGAGCAGCGCTTCGATGGCCGGAAGATACATGACTTCGTGGACGAGCACGTCGGCTTCCTTGGCGAAGATCGCCAGTTCCGGCGAATAAGCCGTGTCGCCGGATATGACTATCGAGCGATCTCTAGCGTCGAACCGATACGCGTAGGCTTGCTTGATAGGCGGATGCCGTACCAGGCACGAGCTAACCTTCACATCATCGTTCTGTAACACGACGCCCGGCTTGTTGAATTCATGAGCGGCGACCAGCTTTCTCAAATCGGGACGGCCTTCGTCAACAATTCGAGTCTCGATGTCGAATTTCAGATACTCGAAGAAATCGTGAGTCATCTTCTCCAGTCCCGGAGGACCGTACGCATCAACTCGTATAGGAGAGCCGGTAGCCCAAGCGTTATTCAACAGAGCGCCGTATTCCAGATTGTGATCCGAGTGATGATGAGTGATGAAGATGTAGCGCAGCTTTTCAATCGGCACACCGGCTGCGAGAAGTTGGCGCGAGGCTCCATATCCGCAGTCAACCAGATAAGGTGTGCCTTTGATCAGGAGCAGCGTCGAAGGGTTCTTGCGATCTTCGCCGACTCTCGGACCGCCTTTAGTGCCAAGCAGAATGAGCCGCGTTCGATTTTTTTCCTGGCCCGCTCCGAACGATGGCATCACGCGACAGGAAACCGCGAGGCTCGCGACGCTGAAGAGAAATTGCCGGCGATTGTAGTGCAGTGGGCTCACCTTGATTGAAAAGGGACGAAGTCTTTGTGGTAACTAATTCAGCGAGAGCGTCAACTAGTCGTCTGCGATGCTTTCCGCAAACGTCCGCTTGTAATCCTGGTAAAACTGCAACTGATAAAGCCTCCAGTAGAGACCGCGCTCGGCAAGCAATTCCTGATGCCTGCCCGTTTCGCGAATCTCCCCTTTGTGCATCACGATAATTTTATCGACAGATTGAATCGTCGAAAGGCGGTGTGCGATCACAAGAGACGTACGGCCTTCCATCAAACGCTCGACTGCGTCTCGAATCAAAACCTCGGTCTCGGTGTCTATCGAGCTGGTTGCTTCATCGAGGATCAGCACTCGAGGATCAAACGCTAAAGCGCGCGCGAAGCTTATCAGTTGTTTCTGACCTACCGAGAGGCCGGCGCCTCGTTCACGCAGCTCGCTCGAGTATCCTTCGGGCAGTCTTTGAATGAAGCTGTCGGCGTGAACCTGCGCGGCGGCATCGCGCAATGCGTCGTCGGTTATCGAATTGTTGCCAAGCCGGATGTTCGCAGCTATGTCGCCCGAAAACAGAAACACGTCTTGAAGCACTATGCTGAAGTTTGAACGCAGCTCCTCCAAATCCAGCTCGCGAATGTCGATTCCATCCAGCAGAATCTGTCCGCGCTGAATATCATAGAACCTCATCAGAAGACTGGTGATCGTAGTCTTACCGGCTCCCGTGTGGCCGACTATAGCGACACGCTCACCGGGCTCGACGGTGAACGAAACGTCTTTGAGAATCCAATCGTCGTCCTTGTAAGCGAACCACACATTTCTGAATTCTATTTGACCGCGCGCGCGGTCGATTCGAACCGGCTTGTCGGGAGACGCGATCGTCAGCGGCTCGTCGAGCAGCTTGAAGATGCGCTCTGAGGAAGCCATCGCCGATTGAAGGATGTTGTACTTCTCGCTGATGTCGGAGATCGGCTCGTAGAACGATCTCGCGAGTTGTATGAACGCCACGAGCGTTCCGATAGTCGCGATGCCTCGAACTACCTGACCGCCGCCGTACCAGATTATCAATCCGATTCCGAGTGAGCCGATGATTTCGACGGCCGGATAAAAGACCGCGTAGTAAAAAATCGTATCGATGTTCGCTTTGCGATGCGCGTGATTGATGCGATCGAACTCTCGCATCTCTTTTTCTTCCCGGTTGAACAACTGAACGACTGGCATTCCGGTGATGTGTTCCTGCAGAAACGCGTTGATGCGAGCTATGCGGACGCGGACTTCGCGAAACGACGAGCGCGCTCCTAGTCTGAACCAGGTAGTCAGCACTGCAAGCAGCGGAAGAATCGCAAACGAAACAAGAGCGAGTTGCCAGTTAACGCGGAACATCCAGATGACTATGTAGAAGATCATCGCTACATCGCCGAAGATCGCGATGACTCCCGCGGTGAACATTTCGTTGAGCGCATCGACATCGGTTGTAAGCCGGGTCATCAGCCTGCCTACGGGATTGCGATCGTAGAATTGAATCGAGAGCCGCTGCAGGTACGCGAAGATTTGTTTGCGAAGGTCATACATTATGTACTGACCCATCGCTTGCATCACGATGGCTTGTCCGTATTGAACCGCGAAGGCGGCGAGGTTCGCTACCAGAAATATGATCGCTATGAATGCGATTCCTTGATATGCGCTACCGCCGAATCCGAATCGGTCGGCGAGATGTTTTATAAAAAGCGCGAAGCCTGAGGCTGGTTTTGACGGATCAGGCGCCAGAAAAAGATCGATCGCCGCTTTCGTGAGCGGCGGCCCGGCGAGAACGAGCGGCGCGCTAAGGATTGTCAGCACAAGCGAAGTCAACGCGTGCCACTTATACGGCCACAGATAAGTGAGCAGCCGCTTCATCAGCCGCGCGTCGTAAGCTTTCCCGAGTACTTCTTCTTCGTGATGATCAGCCATAGGAGGTTACAGGTTATAGGTTACGGTGACAGGTTACAGATGACTGGTTACAGTCGCTCCTTCCTATCGGTTCTCGAGATTTTGCAGCTTCATTCGAATCGTTGTGATCATTTTGCTGATTTCGGTAATTAGACCCATCGCCATTTGGGCTTGGTCCTGACTCACAAATCCAAGTCTGATTGCCAATGTCAGAAAGGTTTCTGTCTCCATGAGTGAGCCTTTAGCGATTGCCAGGAAGTTGGCATAGTCTCTTCGAGTCGAGCGGGCATGTCCCTCGGCAATGTTGGCAGGCACGGAAGCTGCGGATCGCGTGACTTGTGAGGTCAGTCGATAAGTCTCGGTTCCAGGAAACATCGATGCAAGCCTGTACACTTCGACCGTCAAGTCCATCCCCTTCTGCCAGACGATCAAATCACGATGTGAATCGACCTTCGCCATCCCTGTCCCCTGTTCCCTATCACCTGTCCCCTCTCCCTAACTTGCCGCCAATTCCTCTTCCAGCAATTGCTTCTCGTACAATTCCGCATACAAGCCGCCCCGAGTGATCAGCGTCTCGTGTGTGCCGCGCTCGGCGATTTCGCCATCTTCCAGCACGACTATCAGGTCCGCGTCCTTCACCGTCGAGACTCGATGTGAAACGATCAGACTCGTGCGGCCGCGCATAATCTGTCGAAGATGGGTCAGAATCTTTTCCTCAGTGTAAGTATCAACGGATGACAGTGCGTCATCGAGAATCAGAATCCGCGGTCGACGAATGAGCGCCCTCGCGATTGCAGTTCGCTGCTTCTGCCCGCCTGAAAGCGTGATGCCGCGCTCGCCGACCAGCGTCTGGAATCCATCCGGGAACTCGAGTATGTCTTCAGCAATT
>Ga0075436_100000531_pt1 | contig 24800 bp, 18 predicted proteins | sample RhiMethybrSRZTD5_FD_75303 | JGI IMG/M metagenome (GOLD analysis project Ga0075436, IMG submission 75303) | Populus rhizosphere microbial communities from Tennessee, USA - Rhizosphere MetaG P. TD hybrid SRZTD5 | ecosystem: Host-associated > Plants > Roots > Rhizosphere > Soil | place: USA...
TTGCCCACGCGCAGCGGCCCTTCAATGGCGATAAAGCGGGGAGGCTGGACGCCGCGCTGCGGAACCAGCGCGCGCTTGGCGGCCGAGGAGTCGTTGCCAGGCATCGTTGGATGCGCCCGATCGAATCGGCGCAATGCGCGAGATTATAACAGAGTTGCGCTCGGCGCGTGGGCGTGCTCGAGCCGCTCGCGAGCGATGCGCTCGCAAGCGCGCGCTTAGCCCAAACGATTGTGCGCAGCTTGCCGCACTCTGTCCGTTTCTTGAAGGTTGGGAGAGCCAGCGTGGCTGTCGGCAGCGGGCCCTCCGCGAGGGCGAGAAGCGTTTTGGCTGATACTCCAATACCGGAAATGTGAAAATCCTTTCACACAAACGGGCTAGTACTCGCGTTTCCCGATTGGTAAACGGAGGGTCTAGGGGGTTGTACTATGCAAAATGTGACCTAAGGACCAGTGTTTGCTGCCCTTTCGGCCAGTAGAGTGAGGACACTGCGAGTGGGGCGTGACTTGCAAGTCCACTGGCAAGACTGAGGTGGTAAATGGTCCTCGCAACACTTCTTTTACTGTGTGCCATGCCGCAGAGCGACGATGCCGCGAAGGTCGCAAGCGCATTGAATGCGAATGCCGACCGGCAGGTTCTCTCCGCAAGAGTCTTTGACGACATCTCTAAGGATTCGACCGCCACAGCGGTTCTACCCTCTGCGCCGGAACCCAAAGTGAAGCCGGCAGTGGAGCCCGCGCCTCTGCGCTCCGCGGCGGCGCAACCTTTTCTGCCAGTTCGGCCCCGGCCGGTAGAGACGCCCCGGCAACGGAAAATGTGGTATGGGCTGATGGCCGTGAGCCATGCCGGAGCTGCGTTTGACGCGTGGTCCACGCGCCGCGCGATCTCCAGTGGGGCTGGCCAGGAAGCGAATCCCTTCCTGAAGCCGTTTGCGAATTCCAACGCGATTTACGCCGCCACGCAGGTAAGTCCGGCGGTCATGGACTACCTGGGCAAGCGCATGATGGTCAGCCAGAATCCGGCCCTTCGCAAGTTGTGGTGGATTCCACAATTGATGGGAACCAGCATGTCGTTTGCTGCCGGCGCGCACAACATGGGAGTCGTGCACTAGCGAAGAGTGTCAGCGGCAAAGTGCGCCGCCGAAAGAGTTTATTGCCCGAAGTTGCTGAAGGAGGCAGGCAAGATTCACAGAACCGGAACAAGGTTCAAAAGCAAAGCGGATGCAACGTGAAGTTGGTGTCCAGAACAGTTTGAAGAGTTTCCTTCACAGCCCAGCGTTGCCTCAACTCCGAATGACAGGCGTCCCGGCGAACCCTCCCGCCGGGACGCTTTGTTTTCTGGCATCGAGAGCGCGTAGCGCTTCGTAAACCTGCGCCCGAGACGCGAAAGGCCCTCGCGAAAGCGCAGGGTTGCGCAGCGCCAGCACCAGCCTTCCTTGCTTCGGCCAATCTAAGACCCCTGTCCGGCAAACCCTCAGTCCCAACACGCAGGCTGCTTGCATCGGAAGAGTCAAACGTTTCGAGAACCATTCGAAAGCCGGGGCGAGCTTCGAATGAAGCGTCTCTCGGGCAGCAAGGCAAAGTTCTCGCAAGCAGCAAAGAAAAAAGGGAGAGCTTTGCAGCTCTCCCCTAAATGTTTTTCTTTGCCGATTCGAACGCTAGAAATTAATTCGCAGGCCAAGCTGAATCCAGCGGCTGCTGGAGGTCCGGTTGGCTGGAATAAGGGTAGACGAAACGACTCCAAATGTCGGGAGGTTGGTCAGGTCAAGATTCGGATTCAGGAAAATCGGATGGTTGAAGGCATTGAACATATCGGCCGAGATTTCGAAGCCGTATTTCTCACGGAACTTCGTCTCTTTTCCGATTCGCATGTCGAAGCTCCGAATGCCGAACCCGCGCATCGGCCGGCTCCTGCCCGTTCTGCCGTCGGAAGCCAGGAGGATAGGACGAAAGTCCTTCAAAGCAGCCGAAGGATCCTTAAAATAATCGAGGCCAGTTCCGCTCAAGGTAGTGCCAGACGGATAAAGCGACGCGCAGTTCGGGCCATCCGCAGTCGAGCCTGCGTTGCCCGGTCCTGCGCAGGCCGGACTGTTAAGTCCCCCACCAAGGGAGCTCGGATTCACTGTGGGAATGGCTCCCTGGGCAACGCCGAAGATGAGTCCGCCACCCAAAGAACTTCCCGATAGGCCTTCTATGACCGTGAGCGGTTGGCCGCTGGCAATGCGAACCACGCCCGCCGTGTACCAGCCGCCGATGATCTTGTTGAACCACTCGTGGGAGGAACTCCCCAAAAGGTGGCCATGCCCGAAGGGCAGGTCATAGCTGTAGGTCCCGTTAAAGATGTGAGGGCGGTCAAAGAACGACGGGCCGTACTCGTAAGCGGGGTTAAAGCTCGACGCAAAGTAGCTCGCCGAGTTCTGTACCGTTCCGATCTGGTCCAGGGACTTCGAGTAAGTGTAGTTCAAATCGAACTGCATGCCATGCCAGCCACGGTTGTGCAACGCGAGAAAGGCCGCGTTATAGTTCGAGAAATCGCGATGCGTACGCATGAACATGTCGAGAATATTCAGGTTGTTGAATGTTGGCGCACCTAGAGCGAACAGGCGGAAAGCATCCATGTTCAAAAAGAGATCAGACACATTGAAGGACGTGAAATCTCCAGCAAGGCTCGTGGCGACGCACGCACTCGAGGTGGTGTTCGTGGGTTTCATTGTGACTGGGTCGATCGGTCCGCAGCCAGTGCCAAACCCGGGAAGCAGGTTTTCAAACCACTGTTGGACCTGAAAAGCTGGATTCGGATTTCCATTGATAAATGGTTTTGTGCCTGCCCGAACTTGGGCGGACATCGCATCATAAGCTTGGGCGAAAGTCTGACCGGACACTTTGTCTTTGAACATGATCGGAGAGGAATTGAAGTTGACATTGTTGAGCAGGTCGCGCGCATAGCGCCCGATAAATCCGACTTCCAGCAACATGTTGCCGCGCATCTCTCTCTGTATTGTGAAGTCGACCATGTGGTTGCGGCCGACTTTGAAGTCAGGGTCATCGGCGAAACTCAGGAACTCCGCCAAGAACCCCTGCGGGACAACAGGCGAAGACTGCTGCGTGAGCGGGGCCGGAGTCGGAATGGAACCGTCAACACCTACACGAAAGACGGATGCACCCGCGTCCGATTTGATCGCACTTGAGCAAGCTGCGCCTGGTGCTATGGACGGAATGCAAGGCGCGGACACACTAAGGGTTTGCGCGAAACCAACCCCGAGCATGGGGATGATCACGCTTCCAACAGTATTGATGCGGTCGTAAGAGATGCCATAGCCGCCCCGGACCACCGTCTTGCGGTCGGCAAAAACATGGCCGAGGAAGCCGCTTCTAAACGAAGGATTCCAAGCAATGGAGAACCTTGGCGCAAAGTCGCCGTAGTCGACACTGAACACGTTGCTGCGGCCTGAGTTTCGGACCGGCATGTAGCCGATTCTGGGATCGTAGAAATCCCCCGCGGCTGCCGCTGCAGCCTTGGCACCCAAGTAGTCTTTAGCCGTGAGGATTTTGTTCCCGTTGCTGTTATCCACCATCAGGGCCTGTTTACCGTCTCTTTCTTGCGGTGTGGTTTGCCATCCATAGGAAAGGCCATAGGTTATCGTGAAGGAAGGTGTCATCCGCCACGTGTCCTGCCAGAAGAAATCATAGGAGCGCAGTGTGGTACGAGCGACGAGGGTGGTGCCAAAAGGAAGCGGTTTAAGCTGTCCATCACTTGCAGTCAGAATGCCGACATTGTCAATCAATCCCAGTGACGCGGCATAGAGGCGATCCCAGCGGGTTACGTCGCCGGCAGCCAATCCCGGGGGCTTGTTCGCATCTGGGACAGTAAAGGTGTGGTCCCCATCCAGCGCGGCAACGAGAGAGTTGACGGATCCAATGACTTTGTCGTCGCGATCGTGAATGGTGGGGAGCCAACGCATGTTGGTACCGCCCACAATCGTATGCTTGCCCTTGGTCCAGGTCAGGAAGTCGCTGTATTGCTTGTTGCTGTCGTAGATGGCCTGGTGCCGCGCGCGCTGGGTATCCACGTCCACGATGGTATCTAGAAACCCGCTACCCGTGGCGAGTCCGGGAGCCAGAGAGATAAAGCCGGTCTGTGAAGCGCTGGAAGCCGTTCCCGGCAGCGCAAGTTGCCCTGCGGAACTGCTGGGGCGGATGACGCTAAAGTCCTGACGACTGCGGACCCAACCGCCGCGGAAGCTGTTTAGCAGGTTTGGCCGGAGTTGCCAGTCAAGGCCGCTGATGATGGAATCGCCGCGGAGTTGAGAGACGCTTGGAGTTGTGGGTGAACTGCCGCGAAGGTCAATCTGACCGCCGTTAGGACTCAAGCTACGGGCATAGGAGTAGCGGCCGAAGAAATGAACCTTATCCGTAAAGTTGTGGTCCAGTTTGACGCCAACGCCGTCGTTCTTGAGTTCCCCTGGGACGGTCCCACGGAGACCGAGGATATTCACACCGTCGGCCCCCGGCACGGTATTGTCATTGCCAGTGGGCATAAGGCCCCAAAGCGCCTTGACCGTGGGGCTGATCCCGAGGTGACGAGGATCGCAGTCGGTCGTTCCTGACGGTCCGCAGCCTCCCGTACCTGCCAGAGCAGCCAAGTCATACGTCGTACCATTGAAGATCAACTTCCCCTGTTTTAGGGTGTCACTGGGAACCAAGCGAGTAAACGACAGTGCCTGGGGGAACCGCCGAACCTCGTAGTTTCCAAAGATGAAAGTCTTGTCCTTGCGGATGGGCCCGCCGAAACTCAGGCCGACGCGGTTGTCTTTCTGCTCCGGCTTCGGAGTGAAAGGGGTTTTGATATTGCCGAGCGCATCCTTAACTGGTGTGTGATTGAGATCCCAGGTGTTGGCGTTGAGATTGTCGTTCTGATGGAACCAATAAGCAGTACCATGGTAATTGTTCGTACCGCTGTGGCTAATGAGAGTGATTTGGCCGCCGGCGGAGCGCCCGAACGAGGCGTTGTTGTTTGTCACGCCGACGCGGAACTCATCCACGGCATCCACACCCACAGGGATGATAGGAGATTCGTTGGCGCCGCCGGTGATAACGTTATCGGTGATGTCGATGCCGTCGAGAGAGATCGTGTTCTGGTCGCTTCGTGCGCCGGCAACGGTACCACCGCCGTTGCCAAATCCGGTCGAGTCGTCATAGGGAGTGGATCCAGGCTGCAGAGTAAGGAGTTCCGTTGCGTCCCGGTTCAGGGTGGGGAGGCGCGTCAGCATTTCGCCGCCAATGACCCCGCCGACGACCGCGTCCGCGGTCTCGAGTTCGGCCTGACCGGTCGCGGCGACTTCCACAATCTCTTTGCCCGAGCTAACTTCCAACTTCGCGTCGTATGTGTAGCTCTTGTTAACGTCCAACTTGACGTTGGAAAAACTTATGGTTGCAAATCCTGCCTTGGAAACCTTGAGGGTATAGGTGCCCGGAGCGATGCCGGGAAACACGTATTGCCCAGCAGAATTCGTCGTGAGCGTCTTAGTCTCGTTCGTGGCCGTGTTCGTGAGGCTGACGGTGGCGTCGGGGACTACGGCTCCGCCGGGGTCCGTCACGGTTCCCAGAACCAGGGCCGTACTCGCCGTTTGGGCCCAGGCGGGCGCTGCCGAGAAAAGCGCGGCCAGCAGGACAAACGCTATCGCGATGCTCTTGAGGATTTTCATGATGCCTCCACCCCTATCAGAGTTGGCGAAATGGGATGAAGCTCTAACAGGCCTGCGCCCTGAAAACGCAAAGCCTGTGGGACACAACCACACCGGTGCTCTCCTGCAGCGGGAAAGAAACCGCGCCGCTTAAAACACACATCTGGATTAGGGACACGAATGAACCCGCAGTTGGAGAGAGACAGTGCTGTTGTTCCACTCGCTTACCTACTCGCGCAAACTGTGGGTGTGCAATACACCGAGGAACGGACGCCTGTCAACTCATATTTTTCTGAATGAAAGAATGGAAACGTTTGTTTGCAAGGCGGATACGGTACGAAAGCGTTTGCAGATTAGGTCAAGCCGCAAACGCCACTCGGGGCGCGACTTGCGCGGCAGTTTCAAGGAAACAGAGAACCAGCAGGTGAAACATCTGTTTCAGGCGGGATACAAACAAAAGGGTGACAATGGTTCTTGCCACCCCTTTTGCCTCAAAAGAGTTACTTTCCCACGACTACGATCACAAACGAATCTGGCTTCATTTTGCCGCGGCGTTCGCCAGGAGCCGACGGATCAAATTCCGCGGTGGGCAAAAAGATGTTGTGAGTTTTCAGGTCCAGCCCCATGGTGCGGGCGTATCGTTTCGTCGAAACGTTTTCCACGACGGTGTATTTGTCTGGGGAATCCTCGTGAATGACGGTGAGATTGCCGTCGCCGCAGGATGCGAAGACGTAGCCGGTGGCGGGATCGAAACCGGCGGCGTCCGGGCCTTCGCAGATGGCGGGCGTGGCGACAACTTTGCCGGTATCGGCGTTGACCACGGCCATGACTTTCTCATCGCAGACGGAAAACAGGCGGCGGTTCTTCACGTCCATGGCCAGGCCGGAAGGTGATTTGCAAGGGGCGAGCGACCAGTGATGGAGTTCCTTGAGAGTCGCCGCATCGATGTGATGAATCTCAGAGCTGTCCTCATTGTTCGCGTAGACGGAACCTTTACCATCTGCGGCTGAGAATTCGGGCTTGCCACGCAAATCAATCGTGCCAACCACGCTACCGTCCGCGGCGTTGATGGCGGTGGCGTTTTTGCCGCCGGCACCGTTTCTGCTGCCCCCGTTGAAGGTGAAGACACGTTTGGTGACGGGCTCGTAAAGGATGGCGTCGGGGTTGACGTCGGTCTTCACGTTGCCGATGGCCTTCAAAGTCTTCAGATCGAAAATCGTGACATCGTTGCTGCGGCCGTTGCTGGTGAAGCCGCGCCCGAGATCGGTGGCGATGGCGATTCCGTGCACGCCTTGCGTGTCGGGAATGTCGCCGACCACGGCGTAGGTATCTGCGTCCATTACTACGGTGTGGGTGCCGTGTGAAATGTACACGCGGCGCGCAGTGCTATCCACGTAGACGTAATCCCAGCCGCCTTCACCACCGATGGGGACCGTCTTAATTACCTTGTACCCGGAAGCGCCGGGCGCGGGCGCTGCGACGAGCGAGTGCGATGCGAAACAGAAAAACGATACCGCCAATGCCAAACTTGCCAACCCGATGAAGACTGTTTTATTACGCATAGGAATCCTTTTTGAGTTTGCAGTCCTTAGATTTAGGGATTTATGGTCTTAGGCTGCGAAGCCACACCAGTTCTAAACCTCAAAACATAAACGCAGCATAAACGCCGGTGACTTGCACTCTCGATTGACCTTGCGGGCGGGGCAAGCCCCGCCCCTACGACACGTTACACGGGACGAATTCTCGCTGTTTCCCAAAACGCTGCGCTATTTCGCTTTGTGCTGCTCAAACCAGCCAGCGACATACAGCATCTTGGCGATGTGGTGGCTTGGACGGCGACCAATGCCATGCGGCTCTTCCGGAACGCGCACGAGCACGGTATCAATATTCAACAGCTTGAGCGCTTCGTAGAACTGCTCCGCTTCCGAAATCGGCGTGCGATAGTCGGCTTCGCCGGTCATCACCAGTGTCGGCGTCTTGACCTTGGCCACCAGATTCGTCAGCGAGCGCTGCATGTACTGCTCCGTGTTGTCCCAGGGATTGCCCGGGAACCAATATTGCGACACGAACGGAATGTCGGAAGTCAGGACAAAGCTGTACCAATTAATGACCGGATAGAGTGAGGCCGCCGCGCGGAAGCGCTCCGTGCGCTCGATGGTCCAGCAGGTGAGCACGCCGCCGCCGCTGCCGCCAGTGACGAAAAGATTGCTCGTGTCGATGTAGCCCTTGGACACAACCGCGTCCACGCCACTGTTTAAATCATCGAAGTCGTCGCCGGGATAGGCATGATGAATTAGATTTGCGAATTCTTCGCCGTAGCTGGTGCTGCCGCGCGGGTTGGTATAGAGCACAACGTAGCCCATCGAGGCCCACACTTGTTTTTCAAAATCGAAGCGGTCGCCGTAATCGCCGAACGGCCCGCCATGGATTTCGAGAATGAGTGGATATTTTTTCGTTGCCTCGAAATCCGGTGGATGAACGATCCAGCCCTGGATTTTGCGCTTATCTTTCGAGGAGTCGTACCAGAATTCCTCGACGTGCCCGGGCTTTTTCTGGGCGAGCAGCTCTTCGTTCAGCGACGTCAGCACTTTCAGCGCGCCGTTGCTAACGATGGCGATGTTGCCGGGATCGTCGGTGCGGCCATAGGTCATGGCGATCAAGCCCGTGCGCGCCAGGGAGAAAGAGCCGCCGCCGTAAGCGCTGGTGGCCGAGGCAACGTGGTCGGTGATTTTCTTGCAATTTCCGTCGGTGGAGCAGAAACCGATTTTCGTGTCGCCTTGATCGTTGTATTGGAAATAGATCCCGCTATTGTCGGGAGCCCATTGCGGCCCTTGAATGTCGCGGTCGAGCTTGTCGGAAATGGAGTGCGAGCCGGCGCCGTCCCGGTTGATCAGGTAAAGTTTTGTGGTTTGATGGCCCTGCAGGCGGTCGTCGAAGCCCGTGTACGCGATCGACTTTCCATTGGGCGAGACCACCGGCGAATTGTCCGGGCCTTTGCGGTTGGTCAACGCACGCAACGCGCCATCGGCAACGCTGAATTCGTAAACTTCTGTATCAAAATACGCATGATCGGACTCCGGATGCCGATTCGCCGAAACAATCAGGACCTTGCCGTCAGGAGCCCACTCCGCGCGCGTCGGGCCCCATTCGTTGCCGCCATTGGGGAAATTGCCGTTGGTGACTTGCCGCGGGGCGCCGCCGTCCGCGCTGACGATGAAAACCTGCATGTAGCCCGGCTTGAGATACCCGGCGCCGTTAAAGCGATAGACCAAGCGGTCATAAGCGGTTGGAGGATCGGCCCATTTCGCGCCTGCCGGCGGGCTGGGCAGGTCCGCCAGATGAGGAGACTTGCCCGGAACGAGCGCGGAAAAAGAAAGCATTCTGCCGTCGGGCGACCAGTTGAACGCGTCCGGCGAGTTGTCGAGATTGGTGATGCGCGCCGTCTGCCCCGTGTCCATCCAGCGGATGTAAATCTGTTGCTTGCCGTCCGCGTCGGAAAGATACGCAATGCGCGCTCCATCCGGAGACCAACGCGGAGAAGAATCGCCGTGGTTGCCGGTTGTCAGCGGCCGATGGTCTGAGCCGTCGGCATTGATGATCCACAGGTTCGAATAGCGTTTGTCGGTTGCTGCGTCGGCAAAACGCCGCACGTAAACAATTTTCTTGCCGTCCGGGGAGATCTGTGGATCGGTGGGAGTTTGGATTTGAAACTCGTCCATTGCGGTGAGCTTGCGCGAAGCGTCTTGCGCGCGCAGTTGGGTGGCGGAGCCAAGGATCAACGACGCGGTCACAGCACCAGCCGCGGTCAAACTAATAAGGCGAGCTTTCGGTATCATCGGGAACCTCCTCGCGGAGGCCGAGTTAACAACGCGAATTCCTTGCTGTCAAGACAGCATTACGGGATATGGACTCAACCTTGATTCTTTCAACTTTCAGTTTGCCGTCAAGTAACGGATAGCGCGGCGCAGCATCGATAAGTATGATGCCCCTTGAGATAGGGTTCGCCTTATGAAGAATGCCGCTTACTGCCTTTTTGAAACGCCGATTGGAGCGTGCGGCATCGCTTGGCGCACGCCCATAGATTCTGATTCGCAACCGGTCGTGACTGCTGTTCAGCTTCCGGAGGCGACTCCGCAGGCCACGGAATCGCGCATCGCGCGCAAGACCGGTTCGAATCAACCGGGCATCCCTCCTCGGCAAATTGCGGGAGTCATTGAGAAAATTCGCAAACATCTTGAGGGAGACACGCAGGACTTTCGCGATGTTGCCGTTGACCTGGATGGTGTTAGGGCGTTTTTTCGTCAGGTCTACGATGCCACACGCGAAATCCCCGCTGGCCAAACCCGTACTTACGGTGAAATTGCCAAAGCGGCCGGCCAGCCCGGCGCCGCGCAAGAAGTGGGGCAGGCTATGGCAAAGAATCCGGTACCGATCATTGTCCCGTGCCATCGCGTCTCCGCCGCTGGCGGAAAGCTGGGCGGCTTTTCCGCGCCCGGCGGGCCCGCTACGAAAGCTAAACTTCTTGCGCTCGAAGGAGCAACCGTCAATCTTCCCTTGTTTTCTTGATCCACGCGCAACCAAGAAGAACGGGTAGACTCTCTTTGTTCCTTTGAGAGGGCGAAGCGTGCTTGACCCGCGTCTTGAATACTCGAACAGGCTTGATTCGCACCTGAACACCCTATCGGCCAAGGATCTCCTTCATAGGAAAATCGGGAACGCGAAGTTGCTGGCTGTCATCGCCGCCTTCTTTTTTGGGTATTTGTCTTTCTACAGGAACTTATTTCTCCCCTTGTGGCTGCTAGTTCCAATTGGCGTTTATTTGACTTTGGCACTTTGGCATGAGCTGGTTCTTCGCGCGAAAACGCGAGCCGCCACGGCTGCAGACTATTACCGCAGGGGAATTGCACGTATGGAAGACCGCTGGGCCGGAACGGGGCAGACGGGCGACCGTTTTCGGGCCATGGATCATGTTTATGCGGAAGACCTCGATCTTTTTGGCAAGGGCAGCTTGTTCGAGCTGCTTTCGACGGCGCGCCTTCCTATGGGAGAGAATCGCTTGGCAGACTGGCTCGCCGGGCCTTCGCCCAAACCTGTGGTTCTTGCCCGGCAGGAACTGGTGGCCGAACTTCGTCAAAAACTCGACTTACGTGAAAACATTGCAATCACCGGGGAAAGCTTGCGCGCTCGCTTGGATCCGGAGTCGTTGGTCGGGTGGGCCGGGCAAGCGCCCAGCATGCCCGGAAACGTTTGGAGGGTTCTTTCTTTCGCATTGGCAGTCGCAGCCGTCGCTGCAGGTGTCTATTTTGTTTTTAGCTCTATGGTCTGGCCCCTCGTTCTCGTTCTGTCGTTGGAAGTAGGCGTTCGCTGGAAATTGCAGAAAAGAACCGAGGCCTTGCTCGACGGGATAGCTTGCAATGCGGAAGGTCTCGTGCTTTTCGCAAACATTCTCGAACTGTTGGAAAAAGAATCGTTTGCCTCGCCACAATTGCAAAAGCTTTGCGCGCCACTTAAAGAGCATCCGAAACCGGCATCGCAGATCATTCGAAGATTGGCGCGCATCGTTTATTGGATTGATGCGCGGCACAGTCTGCTCGCGCATCTCGTGGAAACTCCATTTCTGTACACACTCCAGGTTGGATTCGCCGCTGAGGCTTGGCGTCGTCTTTGGGGCGCCAGGATGCGGGCCTGGGTCGACGTAACAGCGGAGATAGAAGCTTTGCTTTCCCTGGCCACCTATTCGTTCGAACATCCTGCCGACCCATTTCCTGATTTCGTCGATGACTCCTCGGGAACCTTCATCGGCGAGGCTCTCGGGCACCCTCTGGTTCCCGATGCCCGGTGTGTTCGAAATAGCGTGCGGCTGGACAGCGAAACGCGCGTGCTGCTGGTGAGCGGCTCGAATATGTCCGGCAAGAGCACATTGCTTCGCACCATTGGCGTCAACGCAGTTCTGGCCATGTCGGGCGCTCCGATTCGGGGAAAGTCCCTCCGTCTTTCGCCTGTGAACATCGGCACAAGTATTCACAGGACCGATTCTCTGCAACAGGGCCGCTCCGGCTTTTATACAGAGATCCTGCAGATTCGCCGGGTATTCCAGCTCACCGAGGATGGGACGGCCCTCTTGTTCCTTTTCGACGAGTTATTGGAGGGCACCAATAGCAAAGATCGCAGAACCGGGGCGGAAGGTTTGTTGAAGGGCTTGTTGAACCGGCAGGCGATTGGTGTCGTCACCACTCACGATTTGGCGCTGACAGAAATCGCGGATTCTTCACAAGGCCACATACGGAATATGCACTTCGAAGATCAGGTCAAAGACGGGAAGATGTATTTCGACTACAAATTGCGGGAAGGCGTCATCGCCAAAAGCAACGCTCTCGAGCTCATGCGCCTCATGGGCTTCGAAATATAGCTTTTCCCGCTATCGTTTCGAATCCTCTTTCACCAATTTCGGAATGCGAGTATTCACGGCACGATGGGCAAGATCAGCGCCGAAGGATGCGCTTTGTCGTGAAAAACTATGCTGGTGGCTTTGACCATGCGCGTCGCGCGGGCCTGCTCTTCGCCGGTATTCAGGTTGCGGTCGAAACGCGGGAAATTGCTGCTGGATACTTCCAGCCGCAGCTTGTGCCCTGCCAAAAACACGTTGCTTGTGGCCCACAGGTCCACTGTGATGTGATACGTTTCGCCCGGATTCGCCAGCTCCGGCTTCTCCTGCGAATTGCGGTAGCGCAGCCGCAGGATTCCTTCCGTCAGGTTCTGCGCAAAACCATTCGGCCAAACATCCACAAGCTTTCCGGTGAAATCCGTGTCCACCGCGGAGGTGCTGGCATATAAGTCCAGCGAAACCGGCCCGGTCACTTCGGTATCCTTTGCAAACGCCGCGGTCGTGTACACCAAAACGTCAGGACGCTGCTCGGCCGGACGCTGGTCTTCCGGGCCAACTCCCGTCGGCAGCCGCTGGCAGCAGAGCGGCCCTCCAATCGTTGGCGCCGCGTCACTCGGATCGTAAACGTATTGGTCGGCCTTTTCCTCAGCAGGTGCGGTGGTATTAAGCGTCCCATTCCCACCCAATCCGTTCGCGGCGCTCGCAGAATGCAGGTAATACCGCGTGTTCTTCGCGCGCGCCAGGGGCCAATCGTCCTCATCACGCCATTCATTTCTTCCCATCACAAAAATCCTTACGGGCTTCTCTTTGTCGACCCCGTTGGCATCGCCCTTCAGCAGCCAGTCGTACCAGTCCAGCATCCTGCCGTCCCCATCCGCCTCCAGCTTTTCTCCAAAGTCTACCGCTCCGATTTTTCTTCCGCCGCCGGCATGCCCGCCAACCGTAACTTCCAGCCTTTGTCCCTTCCGCGCCGCCTCGGTACCGGCTTCTTTCTTCAGCCTGACGTAATTCCGCAGCGTTCCGCCAAGGAAAATGTCGTACCATGCTCCAATTCCGTAAATCGGCACCTGGATATCCGCGTAGTGGTCTTCAATCGAAATTTGCTTCCAATAATTGTCATAGTGCGGATGCGCCAGCCAATCCGTGAAGTACGTCGCGATCCCTGCCGACGAAGGCGCCTCTAACACTGGGTAGGAAACCAGCGGCAAGACCTTGCTTCCCTCCAACGGGTTCATGCCTTTCTCCGAGCGGCGACGCATCGTATCCAGCGCCAATCCGCTGGTCCACGACTCGTTGAACCACTGTTCAAACGCGCCGCCCTGGTATGTCCACCCATCGTGATAATTCGACGCCGTCACAGTGGGACAGATTCCCGCCAAGTGCGGAGGTTTGGCAATTGCTGCAAGGTATTGCGTCGCGCCCACATAAGACCCACCAAACATCCCCACTTTCCCGTTCGAATACGGCAGCGCCGCCGCCCATTCCACCGTGTCGTACCCATCGAGCGATTCATTCTTGAAGGGATACCACTCGCCCTCGGAAGTGAACCGTCCCCGTACATCCTGCGCAATCACCACGTAGCCCCGCGCCGCCGCCCGCAACCCGAAATTCATCTCTCCTGTCTTGTCGTACGGCGTGCGCACCAGAAGCACCGGGAATTTGCCGTCGGCTTTCGGCCGGTAAATATCCGCGCGCAGCGTCACGCCATCGCGCAATTTCGCGGCAACGCCGCGCTCCACTGTCACTTCATATTTCTCTTCCGCTGCCAGGCTTGTTCGCGCGAATTGCGACGCTCCAGCCGCAAAAAGGATAGCGGCAAAAATTCCACGTGCGACCACCCCGGTAATTCTTCCTGAAATTTCCTTCATAAAACGCCCCCGCATAGACTCAATCTTTTTTTAGCAGGTGTTGGAGCCTAGGTCGTCTCTCTTACCCTGTCAAGGCGCGCATTTCTGGTGGTGCGTCTCGGCTCCAAAAACCTGTCTAAATTTAACAAGGTTACTTCGCTTGCGAGACGCCGAAAGCGGCCTGTTTTCGCTGGATTTTACAGGCTTGACGCTTAAGCGCGCCCTGAGAATCTTTCTAGAAAACTTTGAGGTGATTCTTTTCCCTGGCTTTCGTCTTCCCCATTAGTCCCGGATCGAGGTTCAACCGCTCCTTGAGCAGCCTCCGGTTGACGGCCATCAGGCGAAGCTCTAAAGCGGTCTGTGGTGGGTTACGCGTCCGGGCGGGAGACCCAGATGTGCACCGCTCGAAGGGGTGTTCAGGCCGTCGTTGTTCTTCTCGCATCAAGTCTTTGCAATTTGCCGGCATTCTCTCAATCGCCGAGGTCTCTCAGTTCTGAAGCGCGTTCCCACGTGCCCACGCTTTATGCATCGGCGAATCCTTGCGCAAGCAATTCGAATCATTCGCCATACGCCGCTTGGGGCGACAACTCCCGGACTGATGACTCGCGTGACTCGCTTTTCCCCTGCGACCACCCGGAACCAACGATTCGAGCGGCCGTGGAGCCCTGCGCTCCATCTCTACGCACGGCTGCCGGATGCGCTCCGGCAAAAGATTACGTTCGGGACGACTTGAACACCATGGGTAAGCAGGGCCTAACCATCCTTCGCGCGCGCGACAAAGTCCTCCAAATTCTGCAAGCGCAAAACGCCTGCTCCGCTTGGTATCGCACCAAGGATCCCGACCCGGCCGCCACTTTTCGAACGCTGACCTTTGCGCTTGATCGCGGCGGCGACGTATATGTCCGTTCGATTCCCGAGCCTGGCGGGATTCAACTCATCCGCAATCCGTACGTTGCCAGTGTAATTCAGGGAGGTGGACCGAGTTCCACCGTCACCCTCAACATAAACGGCGCCTTTTTCTTCTCCATGGGCACTTTGGTTGACGATCGATCCGAAGGAGGACCATTGAGTTTTCGCGGAGCACGGCCTATCCAAGTTGGCCCGTATTCCGGCGGCTCATTCCGTGCCCAGGTCCTCGCTCTTCTCCACGAATTTGGCCACGTGATCGACCTTCTGCCGACGGACCGTGATGACTACGAAGGGAAATCGCGGCAAAACACCGCGGATGTTCTGCGCGTTTGCCGCGCCCAAGTGGAATCCAAGGAAGCGCCGCGCACTTTTCTGGCTTCCCGCTGAATCTGCGTGCTGATAAAAGCTGCATCCATTTTTCTGCAAGTCGGCGCTTTGCGGACTTCTGGGCACTGCTGTCCAAAAAGTCACAAGTTAATTTAACTTCCAGCGAGCAGACGCTCCGCGCGGCAGAATAGTGGACAGATCAGCGGCTTTCCGCGCGACGGCGCGCCAGTAGGTGCGCGAACAAGCCAAGAATTCCGTAATAAAAAATCGCGTTGCCAAGGATGGCAATGCGTAGGAACCAGCCGAACGTCCAGGCGAGTGAGCCGTGCGTATCCGGGATAATCAGTTCCGCGATTTTCAGACCCGGAGAGAGCAGGACGAGGAGCGGCGCCGGGATTTGTGGTTCGAGTGGCACAGCCACTGCAAGTGCCAGGAAGCCTGTCACCAGGCCCAGGCCCCCAAAAAGCAGGTTGCGAACTAGCGCGTGCTGCGGCATCACGTCTCATTCTAGGGCTGTTCCGACCCGCTTCGGCCGGCGAACCCAAAGAGGTGTCCTACATCGAAACTCCAAAATTCAGTCCGGCCCTGCGAACTGAGAACGCCCCGCAGGAGAGACTCAGGCAATTCCTCGCCCCCGGTAACGGCTTTGTGGTTTCATAAGTCTAACCATCATGACGAAAAGGAACTTCATGAGAATCCGCAGAATCCTCTTTGCTCTCGCACTTCCTGCTGCGCTTTTCAGTTTCCTGCTGGCGCGCGCGCGCGGGGGAGGGCCGCAGCAGGACCAAAAGAAATATTCCCAAACGCCGACCATCGAGGAGTATCAGCCCAAGTCCACTCTGGTCACAAAAGAACACAAGGTCGAACGCGCGAAGTTTCCGTTCATTGATATCCACAGCCATCACTGGAACCCCACCGCCGAAGAAGTGGACCGCCTGGTCCGCGAGATGGACACCATCAACTTGCGCGTGATGGTCAACCTGAGCGGCGGTACCGGCGACCAGTTGCGGCAGACCGTTGCGACGATGAAAGGCCGGCATCCCGACCGTTTCGTGGTGTTCGCCAACTTGAGCTACGACGACATCAACACGCCCGGTTACGGAAAACGGGCGGCGGCGCGGCTCGAGCAGGACGTCAAGAAGAGCGGCGCGCAAGGGTTGAAAATCTTTAAGAATTTCGGGATGGACTTGAAGTACGCCACCGGCGAGCGCGTCCACGTGGACGATCCGGAATTCGATCCTGTGTGGGACAAATGCGCGGAGCTGGGCCTTCCCGTTCTGATCCACATCGCCGAGCCTTTGCCGTTTTTCGATCCTTGGGACTATCACAACGAACGATGGCTCGAGTTGAAGCAGTTTCCCGGGCGCGCGCGACCACCGGAAAAATATCCGCCGTTTGAAACGCTGATGACCGAGCGCAACCACCTTTTCGCCAAGCATCCGAAAACGAATTTCATCGCCGCGCACCTGGCGTTTCACGGCAATGATCTCGAGCGTCTTGGGAAAACGCTCGATGCGCTGCCAAATATGTACGTGGACATCGCCGCGGTGCTGGCCGAACTCGGCCGGCAGCCGTACTCCGCTCACGATTTCCTGGTGAAGTATCAGGACCGCGTGTTGATGGGCAAAGACATTTACGACGTGAATGAATACAAATGGTATTTCCGGGCTCTTGAGACGCGTGACGAGTATTTCGAATACTACCGCCCGCGGCATGCCTTTTGGCGCATTTACGGCTTTCAAGTGCCCGACGAAGTGCTGAAAAAGGTGTATTACAAGAACGCGTTGAAGCTCGTCCCCGGCATCGACGCAAAGGCGTTTCCCGAATAACCAGTGGAAGAAATGCCGAGTGACGGATGGCCCGCAAGTCAACGCCTCCAAGGATGATATGGAAAAGGAGATTGTAGTGACTGCGTCCCCCCCTGGACAGCAGCGAACTGTGAAGAGGCCGCGAGCGTCGGAAGGCGGAACAAGATGCCGAGGAGCAGCCATAGGTAAGCATTCAACACATAATCTTGATAGGCCTGCATTCCGGCATAAGTAATGGGAATAAGGATAAGCCCGGCGTACCAGAAAATCATAAAGGCAATGGGAAACCAGGGCGATCCTCTTAGTTGTTTCACCACGCGCCACGCCGAGAAAACAATAGCAAAGGACATCACGAGCCAGAGGAGAAGGCCGCCAATTCCCATTTCAACCACGAGTGTGCCGAATCCACTCTCGACTATAACGGGAGACGGCTTAGCATCGAAGAATTTCGCTACATACTGAATGCCGAGAGAACTCGTGCCAATGCCGTAGCCGTAGGGCCAGCGCTCAGAACCGAACGCTCCAAGGAAATTCCGAACCGGGTAATCCCAAGTGCGATTCTGAAGCTGGCTCGCACTGCTGGTGGGAGAGAGAGTCTCGGTATAAAAAGCTACTCGAGATAAGAGGGCTTCCGGAAAGAGGAAGAGCAACAAGGTGACGCCCAGAGCGACGCCCATGGCGGCGCGCTGAACGGTGCGGAGAACGCGCACGACTTCCCGCTGACGCCAGGGCGCACCCCAGACAAAAGCGAGACCGCCTATCAGCGCAGACCCGATGCTCCAAAGAACGATCCCACGGGAAGAACACAGAGCTATAGCCACGGCCGTGAGTGAAAGGGTGCAAAAGATGAACGTTCTTCCGCGCTTATGCCGGAGCAAAAGGTAGCCTGCATACCCAAATATCATCAGCCAGGACACCAACAAGAAATCCGCAAAGCGCCCGGCGCTAACGAACACTGAGTTGGGACGATAGAAGGCTATTCCGGAAGACGAGGTTCGATAAAGGGTGCTTAGCTCGCGAATCTCAAAGGCGAGGTTAGATGGATTTAAAAACGTATGACCCAGGATGGCTTGCGCTATACCAAGCGATGTAATGATGGCAGCAAGGGCAAGGCTCAAGAAAAAGAAGCGGCGCAACTCGATTTCCGAATTGATGAGGGCGTAGCCCACGAACATGAGAGGAACGTAATAAAAAAACAATTTGAACCCGAGAAGGCCATAAACGATGTGTGTGGACCCCGGATTGAAAATCTGGGCGACGCCGAACCACACGAACAAGAGCAGGGAAACAAGGAACGGCGGGCGGAACCCGGTGACCTCCTTTCGGCGATAGGCCGCCAGAAAAGAGATGTAGACGACCAAGAGCAGGAAATCCTTGGCGAAATAAATCGCCATGTTGTTGCCAAGGTATTTCCGGGCAAAATCCTCAAAGAGAAGCCAGACTAGGAAGAGATAGAGTCCCTTCCGCCAGTCATTGAGGATGGCGACCACCAAGGCGCAGACCGCGACAGCTATGGCAGCCAGTGCGAGGCCGGTCATGTCGGCAGCCAGGACAAATCCGGCTGCCTTGTAGGCTGCAAGGGCGAAAAGGGCAACGAACCCTAGAACGACGAGGGGATTGCGGCGGAGATTGCCGGAGAGAGCTTGGGCAACGAGTTTCACGTCAGGCCCCCTCCCCCCACCTTTTTTCGTAACTTCGCATTCTAAAGGACTTGCAAGGCCGCATTTTTGGAACTGCGCATTCTAAAAGACCTAGCGCACGAAATCGCGGGACTGCGCATTGTAAACCACTTAGGAGAGTTGAGAGTCAAAAGTTTGATAGCTGAAGGCAAAGGTAAGATCCGCTCGATGGAACCGCAGTTCCAAGATGGGAAGAATAGCCCACACCCCGGCAGTTTGAGTAGGAGTTACAAATAGGCGGCTTAGAGTATAGATAACTTGGAAGGATATACGAAAGACTGGAAAGCTGCGCCGGCACTTCAAGTATTACTTTCACCACGGCAGCGGGGGGGCCACCCACCCCCCCGGCAATTTCCATCGTTATCAAAATAAAGGGCTTACTAAATTTGATTGTTGGAAGTAGTTGAAAAGAAAGGGCTTCAAAATATGTGGCAAATTTGAGGCAATTCGTAAGTCGTTGATAATTTGCGGGACAAAGGGGCGCGGCGGGTCTGGACCAAGCCAGAGGGTGTCGGCGTGAATGGCGAGCGGTAGGCACTTAGGAACGTCACCAGGGAATAATACAGTTGGATGCTGGGGGTTAGGAGGTGGTTGGAAGGTTAGAAGGTTTGAATGTTTGAATGTTTGAAGGTTGCAGGTTGGGAAGGAGAATCGGGGAATCGTGGATGGAGCACCTACTCGAAGGACTCGACTTTGTCGAGCAAGGTTGATCCTTTTTGGAGGAAAGCCAGCTCGCAAAGCCAGAGGACGCCGTGTCTTGGGCTGCGTTCCAGGCCGGTAATGTCAATCAGGCGGTATCCGGCGCCGGCCATGAATTGCATCACTTCCAAGAAGGAGTTTTCGTAAGGGCCACAGACCATGGTTTGGACAAGAAAGATATCTGCTTGGCCGAGTAGTTTCGCGTCATGGTGCGATTTCCAGAACAAAAATGTGGTTATCACCAAGGAGCGCATCCCCTGCAAAAAACGGAGAAGCTAGACGAAACACTTGCGCCAAGGGCTTGCGGGTCAGTTGGTAGCCACGGGGAGGGAAAACCAGGTGCTCGCGAAGGCGCAGGCTGACGCGGGGAAGGAACTGACGCCGCAGCAAGTCGAAGAATATAGGGGAGATGTGAGTAGGTTCACTTTGTTCGTCCATAGTACGGATCTTTCCTTTGATAAGGAACTTAGACCTCGCTGGGAGGGAGTCGACGTTAGGCGTAGTGAGTACCGCCACTCCTCCAGGAACCAGTAGGCGGCGGACATTGCGAAGGAACCCGATCGGGCTTTCGACGTGCTCGATGACTTCGACGGCGGTAACAAGTCCGAACGAGGCCACGCCCAATTGCGAGGCGAAATCCGGCTGGTCGAAGTCCACGGTAATGTGGGGAACTTTGGCTTCGAATCCATGAGCGTCGCGGTCAACGGCAAGAACGTCGCAGCCCATGGCGCTGAGCCGGGCGGCCATGCCGCCGGGGCCAGTTCCAAGATCCACGGCCCGGAGACCGGGACGAGCGTACGCCCCCAACACCAAGTCGCCCACGAACTCATGAAGGCCGCGATTCGTGGTGGTGTTGGGCATCGAGGTCACTTGCATTCGCGAATCGCGCAAAGAATGACGCCGCTGCTTGTAAGGAGGGGATGGAGCCAACTCTTAACCTTTTGTATTTCGTTAGGGATGAGAATGAGGCGGTCAGCCCAACAAGCAATCTGTCGAAACGAGTCGTAGACACTATAAGAATAGAAGAGTCCATCGCCCTCCGAGATAAGAAACCCCTTTCCAGAAGTTCTCAGATAGTTGAATAGGCCCCAGAGACGAGACTTAAACAAGAGCAGTTTGATGATTCTACTGCTGAGGGATCCCTGCCCAAAACGATTGGAATCTGAAATAAATACGACCTTGCGAGCCACCCGCAACATTTCGTTTACAACTGCGCCCGGATCGGGGACGTGATGAAGGGTGGCAAACTCGCAGACGACGTCGAAAGAGGCGTCGCGAAAAGGCAGAGCCTCTCCCCGCCCTTGAAAGATGGGACCCGGGGCCGCGGAGTCATTCCGGGCGGCTTGTTGGATAAGCTCGCGCACTGGTTCGATTCCGCAGACATTCAGATGAGGCAGCGCTTCTTTGAGCGCACGGAGGCCTAATCCGGTGCCAGCGCCAACATCGAGGACAGATTGGGCATCAACCATGCGAACGATGGTTTGCAGGAGCTTGGCGCTGAAGGCATCACTCGCCCCCTCATGGGCATGCATCTGCTCGTAACGCTTCGCGGTGGCTGCATAGTACTGCCTTTGAATTTCAGCGGCGCGCTGCATATTGAGCGTCACTAGACCTCATTGTGAATGAGAAAAATGGTAACAGAAAACCAGTGCTGAGCGTTGGCCACGGGGGGTTTTTAGCACCAGTCTAGCGCATGCCAAGAAGGAGATCATAGAGCCGGGCGTGGTGTTGGACCATGCTCTGTTGATTGAAAAAATCGAGAGCTCGCCGGCGCGCAAGTTGCCCTACTTGAATAGCAGCTAGAGAATCATCCAGAAGGCCCGTGAGGACTGAGGCGAGGTGCGACTCGTCGCCGGTTCGGAAGGTCAAGCCTGCCTTGCCGAGCACTTCGACGAAAGCGCCTAGGTCGGAGGCTACAACCGGGAGGCCGCGCGCCATGTTTTCTGCAACGACCATGCCAAACACTTCTCCACCAAGAGAAGGAACAACTACAACGGCGGCGTGCGCGAGCGTGGCTTCCAGTTGATTACCATCGAGACGCCCAGCAAAACGGACGCGGTCCGTAATTTGCGAGTCGCGGACAAACTGTTCGAGTCCGGCGCGCTCGGGCCCCTCGCCAATAATCAGCAATTCAAAGCGGCGGTCTTGCTCCTGCAAGACTTTTGCAGCCTTCAGCAAAACGTGAATGCCCTTGGTGGTCACCAGGCGACCCATGAAAGCAATCACGGGGGTGCCGGAGGGTGGCACGATTCGTGAGGTTGCAGACCTCGCGTCGAGTCCATGCAGGATGGTGGTGACGCGGGGAAGTTTTAGCAGTTGCCCAAGCCAATCCGTGGGAGTGATATTCGCGGAAGCACGCGCGCAGAGGAAACGCCGCACAAATGTCAGGAGCCAGAGTTTGAAGGAGACAAGCCAGCCTCCGGCGGAGTTGCATCGCAAGCACTCCTGATAGCGGGAGGCCATGAAATGTCCGGGGCAGGGCGTGCCTTGCGGTTCGATAAGAAGTTGACCGTTCGGGCAAATGGTTTGGAAACCGTGGTGTTCAATGACGAACGGTTTGCGCGACAGGCAGGAAAGAAGTAGCGGAGCGAGGGCGGGACCCGCCACATGAACGATATGGGATGAGCGAATGAGCCTCCAGAATTGAAATAAACCGGGCCGTCGGACGACGCGAAAAGGAAGCGAGTTGTCGTCGTAATTACCGGCGGGAGTCTGGGTCACCAGCGTGATTTCGAATTCAGCGAAACCCTGGGCATCGCGCCGTTGGGAGAGTCCTCGCGCCAAAGACAGGACAACAGTTTCGACGCCGCCAATACTGGGCGCAAAAAAATGAGAATAGAGGAGCAGCTTCACCTCGATTCGCCCTCAGCAACCCACGCGATACAAGATGCCGGCTTCCACGCCTGCAATCTGTGGCAATCTGAATCTCTGCAGACTTCAACAGGGCGGACGGGGCGCGTGGCCGTCACCTCCGCTCCTTACGATTCCGCTTGAGCCGCACTGCCGCCTCCACGGCACCGACCCAGCAGTCCAGAAACTCTTCCCTGGTCCAGGACTCCATCTGGCGGCGCACGCCGTCTTTCAGTTGTAGCAGCTTCTCTGGCTCGATAAAAACGTTCTTCAAGATTCCCGCCAGCGCATCGACGTCGCCACAAGGGTAGAGGTAACCGCTCTTGCCGACGTCAATCATTTCCAAACGCCCGAGCACGGCGTCGCTCAAAATGACCGGCAAGCCGGAGAACATGGCTTCGGGAACGACCAGGGGACAGGGGTCGTATGCAGATGGCAGGACGAAAAGATCGGCAGCGTAGTAGAAGCTGGGGAGCTGTGAGAGATTTACGAAGCCCATGACGCGAACGCGGTCGGCCAAGCCCAACGCATGAACTCGAGACTCAAGCAGATTGCGTTGCGGGCCGTCCCCGGCGAAAACGAGGTAAACGCCAGGCAGATTGGCCTTGGCGAATGCTTCGAGGAGATCGAGCGGCCTCTTCCAGGGCTGCAGTTTTGCGCAATACAGAATGACATGCGCGCTGTCCGGGACTTTCCAGCCCGCGCGCACGGCAGAACGATTGCATTTTGCGTTAGACGCTACCCACCCTTCTTTGTCCACCCCGCTACGAATGATTCGAAGGCGCTTCTCGGGAACGCCGAGTGTCATGGCGAGTTTTTTCGCCGCGTTTGATGCAGCCATGATCAAGTCCACGGAAGAATAGACCCGGCGAACAACAAACGGCTTGACCCACTCCTTCCAGCGTTTCCCCTCACGGGAGTGCAAGGTTGTAGAATCAGTGGAAATCAAGACGGGCACACCCGCGCTCTTAGCCGCAAGCACGGTCAGCCAGAAACTCGCGCACATATATCCCGTGTAGATGACGACCGCATCGAAATTCCCCTTGCGAACGAGCTTCCAGAGACCGGGATTCCAAAGACCCCAGAAATGGCCGAGGCGCGGACGAAGAGACCTGTTCGGCACCTGGACCCATTTATAACCGTCAAGAAGAGGCAAGTCCCACTGAACCTGGACTCCGAATTCCGGGTCGAAACCCGCCTCTGCTCCCTGCAGGCTGCAGTACGCAACCAGAGTTTCAAGGCGAGGATCGTTGGCAAGCGTACGATAGAGCGGGGATGCGTATGGAACAACGTGCGTTGTCAGGACCAGAACCCGGTAGCGTTGATCATGCATGGTGCGATTGAGCAATTTTTGCGCGCGGTATGGTTGTCACGGGGGCCACAAGGGCCGTGAGGAAACCTGGATTGTTCAAAAGGGAAGCCTCGGGGAGAAAGTATACCCCGTTTCGGAAGGGAGGCGGGTATGCTAGACTAAGGCAGTTCCGCAGGGGTTTGCGGTTCACCGAAAGTTTCCGCATTGGTGTCGTTGTCCTTGCGACCGTACATGGGCGGCTTTGTGCGACGCCATTGCGGCGCGAAATTACAAGAAATCGTGGCCCAGGCCGGAGCCGGGCCAAACGAAAAACGAGGATTTGTCATGTCCGGGCATTCAAAATGGGCCACCATCAAGCATAAGAAAGCGGCTACCGACGCGAAGCGCGGCCAAGCGTTCACGAGAATCATCCGGGAAATCACAATTGCGGCGCGCATCGGAGGAGGCGACGCGAACTCCAACCCGCGGCTGCGCACGGCGATCCTCGCGGCGAAGAACGAGAATATGCCGAACGACAACATCGAGCGCGCCATTTTGCGCGGCACGGGGCAACTCGAAGGCGAGCAGTACGAGGAAGTGACCTTTGAGGGCTACGGGCCGGGCGGCGTGGGGATGTTGATTCAAGCGGTGACGACGAATCGTAACCGCGTGGTGGGTGAGTTCCGGCACCTGATGAGCAAGAACGGCGGGAACCTGGCGGAAGCGGGCGCGGTGGGATGGATGTTTCACCGCAAGGGCGAGATTTCGGTGCCCAAGGAAGCGGCGAGCGAAGACAAGTTGCTGGACCTGGTGCTGGATGCGGGCGCGGAAGATTTGAAGGACGATGGCTCGTCGTGGTATATCGTGACGCCGCCGGAAGCGATGGAGAAGGTGAAGGACGCGCTTACGAAGGCGGGGATCAAGCCAGAGTCCGCGGAAATTGCAATGGTGCCGCAGAATTATATCAAGCTGACCGGCCCACAGGCCGTGCAAATGGTGCGGCTGGTGGAAGCGCTGGAAGAACACGACGACGTGCAGCACGTGTACGCCAACTTCGACATTGACGAATCGGAAATTCAGGCGGCCGTGGCCGCGAACTAACAGCCAGCAAAACTTTCCCACACATTTTGTCAGGAACGGCCACTGCGAAGACGCAGTGGCCCTTTTCATTTGCGCGCGCCCTGAGGCAAAGAAGGCGCTTGAGTTGACTGCGGTTGCTCGGCGTCCAGAATCGAACGAATTTTGCGCGCAAGGGCGGGCAGCGAGAAGGGCTTTGAGAGAAAAGCAAAATTGGAGTCATGGCCTCCATGATGGACTATGGCGTC
>Ga0075436_100000532_pt1 | contig 24785 bp, 25 predicted proteins | sample RhiMethybrSRZTD5_FD_75303 | JGI IMG/M metagenome (GOLD analysis project Ga0075436, IMG submission 75303) | Populus rhizosphere microbial communities from Tennessee, USA - Rhizosphere MetaG P. TD hybrid SRZTD5 | ecosystem: Host-associated > Plants > Roots > Rhizosphere > Soil | place: USA...
CGCTGGCCGTAGGTGTTGAAGATCCGCGCAATGCGGGTGTCGAGCTCGTGGGAGCGATGATACGCCATAGTCAACGCCTCAGCGAACCGCTTCGCCTCGTCGTACACGCCGCGCGGTCCAACCGGGTTGACGTTGCCCCAGTAGCTCTCGGGCTGGGGGTGCACGAGCGGGTCCCCGTAGACCTCCGAGGTCGACGCCAATAGCAGGCGCGCGCCCTTCGCCTTCGCGAGCCCCAGGGCCTTGTGCGTCCCCAACGAACCCACCTTTAGCGTCTGGATCGGCAGCTCCAGGTAGTCGACGGGGCTCGCGGGGCTGGCGAAATGGAACACGCCCTCGAGCGGTCCCTGGACCTCGATGAAGTTCGCGACGTCGTGAAGAATGAACTGAAAGTTGGGGTGACTCTTGAGGTGCTCGAGGTTGGCCTTGTTCCCGGTGCTGAAGTTGTCCATGCCGACGACGCGGTGGCCCAGGGCGAGCAGTCGGTCACACAGGTGTGAGCCGAGAAACCCTGCCGCGCCGGTTACGAGGACGCGCATGCCACGGGGCGCCCGATGCTCTCATAGATGAATCCCAGACGTGCCATCCGCTGTGGATCGTACAGGTTGCGCCCGTCCACGATCAGGGATCGGGAGAGCGCGCGCTTGATCCGCTCGAAGTCCGGGTTGCGGTACTCGAGCCATTCGGTCACGATGGCCAGCGCCGCGGCGCCTTCGACGGCCCCGTAGGCGTTGGTCGCGTAGGTCACGCGGTCGCCCAGGTGACGCCGCGCGGACGCCGCGGCGGCCGGGTCGTGCACCCGCACGCGCGCTCCCACCCCAAGCAGCTGCTCGATCAGCACGAGCGCGGGGCTCTCCCGCACATCGTCCGTCTCCGCCTTGAACGCCAGCCCCCACACGCCGATCGTGGCGCCGCGGAGGTCGGGTCCGAGTCGCCGCTCGAGCTTCTCGAAGATGACCCGCTTCTGCCGCTCGTTAGCCGACTCGACCGCCTGCAGGATGTCGAGCTGTACGCCACGGTCCTGCCCCGTGCGAATCAGCGCCTTCACGTCCTTGGGGAAGCACGATCCCCCGTAGCCCGGCCCTGGGAACAGGAACGCCGGCCCGATTCGCCGGTCCGACCCGATCCCCTTGCGGACGAGCGTGACATCCGCGCCGACCGCATCGCACAACCGGGCGACCTGGTTCATGAACGAAATCCGCGTGGCGAGCATGGCGTTGGCGGCGTACTTCGTCATTTCCGCGGACGGGAGATCCATGAAGATGATCGGGTTTCCGGTTCGGACGAACGGGGCGTACAGCTGGCTGATCACGTCCGCCGCATCCGCGGAGTCCACCCCCACCACGACGCGGTCCGGCTTCATGAAATCCTCGACGGCGGCGCCCTCCTTGAGGAACTCGGGGTTCGCGCAGACCTGAAACGGCGTCTTGGTGTGCTTCGCAATCTCGGTGCGGACCCGCTCGGCCGTGCCGACCGGCACCGTGCTCTTCGTGACGACCAGCTTCGAGCGGTTCATGTGTTGGCCGATGGTCCGGGCGACGCTGAGCACGTGCTGCAGGTCCGCCGACCCGTCCTCGTCGGGCGGCGTGCCGACGGCGATGAACACGACCTCCGCCTGCTCGATCGCTCCACCCACGTCGGTCGTGAACTGCAGGCGCCCGTCCCGCTGGTTGCGAATCACCAGGGGCTCGAGCCCGGGCTCATGAATCGGCAGGCGGTTCTGCTTGAGGCTGTCGATCTTCGCGGTGTCTACGTCGGCGCAGATAACGTCGTTGCCCGTCTCGGCGAGGCATGCACCCGCAACCAACCCGACGTAGCCGGTGCCGACGACGGCGATCTTCACCGCGTGCGGCCCTTACGCCGGGCCTTCTCGAGCGCGTTCCGCGTGTCGACGATCACCCGGGCACACCGCTCGACGAGCGCATAGTCGACGTCGGTGTGATCGGTCACGACTACGACGCAGTCCGCCGCGGTGATCGTCTCCGACGCCAGGGGGAGCGATGCCAGGTCGATGCCTTCGTCCTTGAGCTTCCGAACGTGGGGGTCGTGGTAGGAGACCACCGCGCCGCGCCGCTGCAGCAGCCGGATGACGTCGAGCGCCGGGCTTTCGCGGATGTCATCGATGTCCTTCTTGTACGCGACGCCGAGCACCAGGACCTTGCTGCCGCGCGCGGCGCGCCCCTGCTCGTTCAACCGGTCGACGACTCGTGCCACCCAGTACTCGGGCATCTCCGCGTTGATCTCGCCGGCGAGCTCGATGAACCGCGTGCGGTAGTTGAGCGTCCGCATCTTCCACGCCAGGTAGTGCGGATCCAACGGTATACAGTGACCGCCGACGCCGGGACCCGGCATGAACTTCATGAACCCGAACGGCTTCGTGGCGGCGGCGTCGATCACTTCCCACACGCTGACGCCGAGCTTGTCGCACACGATCGCCATCTCGTTGACGAGGCCGATGTTGACGCTGCGGAACGTATTTTCGAGGATCTTGACGAGCTCGGCCGCTTCCGTGGACGACACCGGAACGAGGTTCTCGATCGCCGGCTCATAGACCGCGATCGCCACCCGGCGGCACTCATCGGTGATACCGCCCACCACCTTGGGCGTGTTGTGCGTGTTCCACTGCGGGTTGCCGGGATCCACGCGCTCCGGAGAGAACGCGAGAAAGAAATCCTCGCCCACCTTGAGCCCGGTCGCCTCGAGCGCGGGCAGCATCAGCTCGCGCGTGGTCCCCGGGTAGGTGGTGGACTCGAGGACGATGAGCTGGCCCCGGCGCAGGGCCTGTTTCACGGAATTCGTCGCCGCGAGGACGTAGCTCACGTCCGGATCCTTGGTCTTCGACAACGGCGTCGGAACGCAGATGGACACGACGTCCGGCTCGCGCAGGCGGGCCAGATCGGTGGTCGCCACGAACGCGCCCGACTTGACGAACCCCGCGAGCTGTGCGCCCGGAACATCCTGCACGTGGGAGCGGCCCTGATTCACGCCGTCGACGACATGTTTGCCGACATCGAAGCCCAGGACGTGGAAGCCGGCGCGGGCGAACTCCATCGCCAGCGGAAGGCCCACGTACCCCAAGCCGACGATCCCGATCAGCGCCGAGCGGTCCTTGGCTTTCGCGACGAGGACGTCGGCGGCGCTGGCGGTAGTGGTGGAGGCCGTGCTCATAGGCTGACGGGGGCGCCGCCCCCCGCGAGCGAGCGCGTGGCGGCATCGAGCACCTTGACCACGGCCACGCCGTCCGCGGCGCTGGCGCGCGGCGCCTCGGTGCGTCGAGCCACTTTTACGAAGTGGCCGAGCTCGGCCGCGAGCGGCTCGACGTTCGGGATTTTGGGAATGAAGATGTCGCCCTCCCGGATCGACAGCGCCTCGCCGTACGACCCGTATTCGGGCGGCCGCTGCACGCCCTTATCGTAGATCCGGAGCTTCTCGCGCGCTTCCATATCGTCGAACACGACCATTTTTGTCGCTCCCACCACCGTGAGTTTCCGCTCTTTGTGGGGGTCGAGCCAGGACAACTGCACGTGCGCGAGTACGCCGCTCCCGAATTCCATGGTCAGGAACACGACGTCCTCGACTTTCGGCTGCAGGTAGCTCTTCCCGTGCGCGGCGACACGCACCGGAGTCTCCCCAAGCAAGTACAATGCCACTGACACGTCGTGCGGCCCGAAGCTCCAGAGCGCGTTCTCGTCGGCGCGAACCTGCCCCAGGTTGACGCGAAGCCCGTACAAGTAGTAGATGCGACCGAGCTCCCCACTCTGCACCAGGGTCCGGAGCCGCTCGACGGCTGGGTGGAAGACGAGGAGATGCCCGGTGAGAACGGGCACGTCGTGCTTGGCCGCGGCCTGCGCGACCGCTTCGGCGTCGGCCGTGCTCAGGGCGAAGGGCTTCTCGACCAGACACGGTTTTCCGGCTTCGATGCATTGCCGGGCGACCCGCGCGTGCGTCGCGGCGGGGGAGGCGATCACCACGGCGTCGACCCGACCCAGGAGATCCGCGACGTCGCCGGTGATGTGCGCCGCCGGATACTGGCGCGTCAGTTTCTCCCGCGTCTTCGGATCGGCGTCACACACTCCCGCGAGCTCCGCCTCGGCCAGGGTGGCCACGGTGCGCACGTGATTCTTCCCCCACGCGCCGGCGCCGATGACGCCCACGCGAAGGCGGCTCACCGGTAGAACCCGCGGATCGTCTCTGCCACAAAACCGACCTGGTCCCGCGTGAGCTCAGGATAGATGGGGAGCGAGATCACTTCGGTCGCCGCCCGCTCCGCCTCCGGGAGCCGGCCTTTCTTGTAGCCGAGGTGACGGAAGCAGTTCTGGAGATGTAGGGGCACGGGGTAGTACACGGCGTTGCCGATCCCGTGACTCTTGAGATGGGCCTGCAGCTCGTCCCGGCGCTCGACCCGCAGCGTGTATTGATGAAAGATCGGCTCGTTGCAGCTGTCCACGACCGGTGTCCGGACCGCCGGCACGCCGTCGAGCGCTCGGGTGTAGGACGCCGCGTGCTCGCGTCGCTTGCTCGACCAGGACGCGAGGTGTGGCAGCTTGGCGAGCAGGATCGCTGCCTGCACGGAATCGAGTCGCGAATTGGTGCCGATCTCGTCGTGATGGTACTGCTTCGCGCCGCCATGCAGCCGCAGCTTGCGGAGCCGCTCGGCCGCCGCGTCGTCGGACGTGACCATCATGCCGCCGTCGCCCCAGGCGCCCAGATTCTTGCTCGGGAAGAAGGAGTACCCGGTCGCCCAGCCCAACTCGCCCGCCATCCGCCATTCGCCGTCGACGCGGCGGCGTGCCCCGATCGCCTGGGCCGCGTCCTCGACGATCTTGAGCCCATGGGCCCGCGCGATCGGAATCAACCGTTCGATGGCGGCCATTTGGCCATACAGATGAACAGGCAGGATGGCCCGCGTGCGCGGCGTGACCGCCGCTTCCACGGCGCCCGGGTCGATATTGAACGTGCCCGGCTCGATGTCCACGAAGACCGGCGTTCCGCCGGCGTTGTGGATCGCCCCGGCCGTGGCGAAGAACGTGAACGGCGTGGTGATGACCTCGTCCCCCGGCTCGAGATTGAGCGCCTTGAGCGGCAAGAGCAGCGCGTCCGTCCCGCTGGCGCACGCGATGCCGTGCTTCGCGCGGGCGAGCTGGGCGATCGCGCCCTCAAGCTGCGGGACCGAGGGACCCATCACGAATTGCTGCGACTCGACGACCGCCTGCAGGGCGGGCAGGACCTCGTCCTTGATCGCGCGATATTGCGCCACGAGGTCCAATAACGGCACGTTCACGGTGTCCGGAATCCAATAAGAAAGAGGGGGAAGGAAATTACCCGACCCGGCGGGGCTGGGCAATGCGATGCAGCGCGCCGTCAGTTTCCTGGTATGGCGTGCCACATGCGGCGCACGTCGCGGCGCCACGCGCCACGACCAGCCGCTCGCCGCATTGGCACATCCAGCCCACCCGGCGGGCGGGGACGCCGACCATCAGCGCGTACGCCGGCACGTCGGAGGTGACGACGGCGCCGGCACCGATGAAGGCGTATTCGCCGAGCGTCACGCCGCAGACGATCGTGGCGTTGGCCCCGATGGACGCGCCGCGCTTCACCAGCGTCTCGCGATACTCGTGCTTGCGCGACACGTGGCTGCGGGGGTTCAGGACGTTCGTGAACACGCAGGACGGCCCGCAGAACACGTCGTCTTCGAGCGTGACCCCTTCGTAGATCGACACGTTGTTTTGGATCTTCACGTTCGTGCCGATGCGCGTGCCCGGCATCACGACCACGTTTTGCCCGATGCTGCAGCGCTCGCCGATCACGGCGCCCGGCATCACGTGGCAGAAGTGCCAGATCTTCGTGCCCCGGCCGACCTGCGCACCGTCGTCGACGTAGCTCGATTCGTGGACGAAGTAGTCCGCCATCTACGCTCCGATCACCTTGATCTCGAGCTCGAGCTCGACGCTGGTCTTCTTCGCGACCGCCTTCCGCACATGGTCGATCACCTTGAGGACGTCGCTCGCGGTCGCGGTGCCCGTGTTGACGATGTAGTTCGCGTGGAGTGTGGAGACCTGTGCGCCCCCGATGGTGAAGCCCTTGAGACCGCACTCGTCGATCAGCACTCCCGCGGTCCGCGGCCCGCCCGGGTTCTTGAAGACCGACCCGGCGCACGGCTGATCGAAGGGGGTGCCGGCCTTGCGCCAGCGGAACAGACGCGCCTGGAGCTCTTTGAGCTTCGCCGGCGGCTCCTCGATCAACGCGAGCTTGGCCTCGAGGACGATCACGTTTCCCAGGTTCGAGGACCGGTACTTGAACGAGATCTGCTTTCGGGACACCGGCCGAACTTTGCCCTTCGCGTCCATGACCGTCGCTTCGGTCAAGACCTCGGCGAATTCCGCTCCGTGGGCGCCGGCGTTCATGTACACGCCGCCCCCGACGGTGCCGGGAATACCGATGAAGCGCTCCACACCCGCGAAGCCCGCCTCCGCTGTGCGTCGCGCGAGCAACGGCGTGGCGAGCCCGGCTCCCACGATGGCCGTGGCGCCCTTCATCTCGAAGCGGTCGAGCCCCTTGCCGATCCGAATCGCCACACCGGGGAACCCGGCGTCCTTCACGAGCACGTTCGAGCCGAGGCCCAACGCGACCCACGGGAGCCCGCGCTCCTGCGCCAGATCGAGCGCCTTGACCACATCGTCCGTGTCGGCCGCCTGGACCAGAAAGCGCGCCGGCCCACCGATTCGGTACGTCGTGTGCCGGGCGAGCGGCTCGTTTTCGAGCACGCGGCCGCGGAACTTCGGCTTCGGGGCCGGGGCCGGCGTCGCCGGCTTGCCCACCGGCTTGCCGGCCTTACCGCTCGCCTTGGCCGGCGCCTTCGCCGCTACGCCCGGCCGACCGGCGCGGGGCTTCCCGCCGGCGTCCTTGCGGCTGCCGGTGGCTGTTTTTCGACCGTCGTTCTTTCGTGCCATTCTTGAAGACTCCTCACGCTACCCGTTCGGCTGCGGAGCGCGATGATCGCGTCGCATGCGGCGCTCGCGGCCGACATCGTCGTCGTGTACGGCACGCGGTGCATCAGCGCGGCGCGCCGGATCGCGTAATCGTCCGCCTGCGTGAACTTCCCGAGGGGCGTGTTGATCAAGAGCTGCACGTCCCCGGACACGATCAGGTCGATCGCGTTGGGTCGCCCCTCGTGCACCTTGGCCACCAACTCCGCGGGCACGCCCCGCGTCCGGACGTAGCGCGCCGTGCCCTCCGTGGCCACAATACGGAACCCCATCTCGTGAAACCGCCGCACGATCGGCAGCACCGTGGGCTTGTCCGAATCGTTCACCGTCACGAAAATCGCGCCCTGCAGCGGCAGGCTGCCGTCCGCGGCGATCTGCGCCTTGGCGAACGCCATCCCGAAGCTGTCCGCCAAGCCCATCACCTCGCCCGTGGAGCGCATTTCCGGGCCCAGGATGGTATCCACGCCGGGCAGCTTCGTGAAGGGGAAGACGGCCTCTTTCACGGCCACCCCGGGCAGCGGAAGGTCATCGGGAACGCCCAGTTCGTCCAGGGTGTGCCCGGCCATGACGGCCGCCGCCAGCTTGGCGAGGGATACGCCGGTCGCCTTGCTGACGAATGGGACCGTCCGGGACCCCCGTGGATTGACCTCCAGGACATAGACGACGCCATCCTTGATGGCGTATTGCACATTGAGCAAGCCCACGACGCCGAGGGCCTTCGCGAAGTCCTTGGTATAGCGGCGCATTTCGTCGACTTGCCGGTCCCCGATCAGATACGGTGGCAGCACGCACGCCGAATCGCCCGAATGCACGCCGGCGTCCTCGATGTGCTGCATCACACCGCCCACCACGCACCGGTTGCCGTCGGCCAGGGCGTCCACGTCGCCTTCGAACGCGTCCTCCAGGAAGCGGTCGATGAGCACCGGATGCTCGGGGGCGACGCGCGCAGCCTTCTCGAAGTAGTCTCGCAGCGAGCCCTCGTCGTACACGATCTCCATGGCCCGGCCACCCAGTACGTAGGACGGCCGGACCAGGACCGGGAAACCGATTCTTTCGGCGACGGTCACCGCCTCCGCCACGGATCGCGCCGTACCGTTCGCGGGCTGCGTCACCCCCAAGCGGTCCGCCAGCGCCTCGAACCGCTCGCGATCTTCAGCGATGTCGATCGAGTCGGGCGGCGTCCCGAGAATCGGCACGCCGGCTGCCTCGAGCGGCTTGGTCAACCGCAAGGGCGTCTGGCCGCCCAGCTGAACCACCACGCCCTTGGGTCGTTCCCAGCGCACGATCTCCAGCACGTCCTCGAGCGTGAGGGGCTCGAAGTACAGTTTGTCCGAGATGTCGAAATCGGTCGACACCGTCTCGGGGTTCGAGTTGATCATGATCGTCTTGAGGCCGAGCTCGCGGAACGCGAGCCCGGCGCGCACACAGCAGTAGTCGAACTCGACCCCCTGTCCGATGCGGTTGGGCCCGCTGCCGAGGATTACGACGCCATCGGCGCCGAACGGCGTCGACTCGTTCTCGGCGTCGTACGAGCTGTAGAGGTACGGCGTGGCGGAGGGAAATTCTCCCGCGCAGGTATCGACGGTCTTATAGGCGGGGTGCACGTCGAGCCGCCAGCGCGCCTCGCGGATGGCCGCTTCCGTGGTTCCCCGCAGCGCCGCGAGCTGGTGGTCCGAGAACCCCATGCGCTTCATGCGACGGAGCTCCGGAGCCCCCCCCCCCGAGTCCCCCAGCCCCGCGAACCAGCGCTCCGCCTCGATCAGCTCTTCCATCTGATAGAGGAACCAGGGATCGATCCCCGTCGCCCGCGCCACGTCGTCCACCGAGACGCCGGCGAGCAGGGCGCGCTTGATCTGGAAGATCCGCTCGGGCGTGGGGGTGCGCAGCGCCACTCGGAGGTCCTCCGGACTGTCGCTCGTCAGCCGGTCGTCCGCCAGGGTCTGGCCCGCCACCCATCCGGGTCTCCCGATCTCGAGCGCCCGGAGTCCCTTCTGGAAGGCTTCCTTGAAGGTGCGGCCGATCGCCATCGCTTCGCCCACGGATTTCATCTGGGTGGTGAGGCGGAAGTCGGCCGTCGGGAACTTCTCGAACGCGAACCGCGGCACCTTGACGACTACGTAATCGAGCACGGGCTCGAAGGACGCGGGCGTGGTCTTCGTGATGTCGTTCGGCAGCTCGTCCAGCGTGTACCCGACCGCGAGCTTCGTGCCGATCCGCGCGATGGGGAACCCCGTGGCCTTCGAGGCCAGCGCCGACGAGCGGGAGACGCGTGGGTTCATCTCGATCACGAGCATCTCGCCGTCCGCCGGGTTGACGGCGAACTGAATGTTGCAACCGCCCGCTTCCACCCCGATCTCGCGAATGATGGCGATCGCGGCGTCGCGCATGCGTTGGTACTCGCGGTCCGTGAGCGTCATGGCGGGCGCGACCGTGATCGAATCGCCCGTGTGCACGCCCATGGGGTCGACGTTCTCGATCGAGCACACAATGACCACGTTGTCCCGATGGTCGCGCATCACCTCGAGCTCGAACTCCTTCCACCCGAGCACGCTCCGCTCGATCAGCGTCGTGTGCACGGGTGACAGCTCGAGCGCCCGCTCGACCAGCTCCTCGAGCTCGGCGCGATTGTATGCGATCCCGCCGCCCGTCCCGCCCAGCGTGAAGGACGGGCGGATGATGGCCGGGTATCCCGTCTCGGCCGCTTCGGCGAGCGCGTCCGCGACCCTGCCGACCGTCCGGCCCACCGGCGTCGCCAGGCCGATCCGCCCCATGGCCGCCGCGAACTCCGCCCGGTCCTCGGCCATTTGAATCGCGCGCGCATTCGCGCCGATGAGCTCGACCCCGAAACGCTCGAGCGTGCCGTCTTTGGCCAGGGCCATCGCCACGTTCAACGCGGTCTGCCCGCCCATGGTCGGGAGCAGCGCGTCGGGACGCTCCCGCTCGATCACGCGCCGCACCCACTCCGGCGTCACGGGCTCAACGTACGTCCGGTCCGCCAGCTCCGGGTCGGTCATGATCGTCGCGGGATTCGAGTTGACGAGAATCACCCTGTAGCCCTCTTCCTTGAGGGCTTTCACCGCCTGAGTGCCCGAATAGTCGAACTCGGCGCCCTGGCCGATCACGATCGGCCCGGAGCCGATGAGCAGAATGCTCCGGAGGTCAGTCCGCTTGGGCATTGAGCACGTCCCGCAGGGTGGCGTTCAAGTCGTAGCGCGGAGCCCACCCGGTGGCTGCCCGGAGCTTCGCTGCGTCGCCCACCAGGTGAAGCACGTCGCCGCCGCGCATGAGGTCCGGGTCCGCCTCGGGAATGGGCCGAACACCGATCAGGACGGCCAGCCGATCGAACAGGTCCTCGAGCGACACGGCCTGCCCAGACGCGATGTTGTAGATCTCACCGGGCTGTCCCTTGACGAGCAGGCGCGCATACGCGTCGACCACGTCGCGCACGTGCAGGAACTCGCGCACCGGCTCGAGATTGCCGACCTTGACGACCGGCGCCCCGACCCGTTTCGCGGTGCGGAGCCGCTCCGCGAAAGCCGGAACGACGAACCGCGCATCCTGACCCGGGCCCGTGTGCGCGAACGCGCGGGTGACCACCACCCGCAGCCCCGTGCGACGCCACGCCTCGAGCGCGGCGATCTCCTCCCCCGCCTTGCTCGCGGCGTAGGGCGACGCCGGCGCGATCGGATCCGTCTCGCGGCGGGGCCGCGCCTCGTCGCACGGTCCGTATACCTCGGCCGTCGAGGCGACGAGCACGATCGGGTCGGCGCGACCGGTCCGGCGGGCCTGGCCCAGCACGTGCACCACGCGCGCCGTGCCGGCGGCGTTCACGTTCCACGCGAACCCTGGATCGCGCGTGGCGTCGCTGGTCGACGACACGGCGGCGAGGTGTACGATCGCGTCGTAGGGCAGGTCGACGCACGCTCGCACGGACTCCGCGTCCGTGAGCTCGAGCGGGAGCCACCGGACCTGGGCATGCTCGTCGGGCGTCAGATCGGCCGCCGGCGCGACCGGGGGCGGGCTCTGACCGGGGCGGACCGCACCGTACACCTCGCGGCCGTCCGCGAGCAGCCGGCGGATCAGCCAGCGGCCGACGAACCCGTCGGCCCCGGTGACGAGGACCTTCACGACACCCGCTCCAGGTCCGCGTCTACCATCATGCGCACCAGCTCCGCGAAGCTCGTCCGCGGCGCCCAGCCGAGGTCGCGCCGGGCCTTGGACGGGTCGGCCTGCAGGAGGTCGACCTCCGCCGGCCGGACGAACCGCTGGTCGATCTTGACGTGCTGTTTCCAGTCGAGCCCGGCGTGGGCAAACGCCACCTCGCACAGCTCGCGAACCGAGTGCGTCTGGCCGGTCCCGACCACGTAATCCGCGGGCTTGGGCTGCTGCAGCATGCGCCACATGGCGTCGACGTAGTCGCCGGCGAACCCCCAGTCGCGCCGGGCGTCGAGGTTACCGAGCTCCAGTGCGCGACTCTTGCCCTTCACGATGCGGGCCACACCGTGGCTCACCTTGCGCGTCACGAACTCCAGACCGCGGCGGGGCGACTCGTGGTTAAAGAGAATGCCGCTCACCGCGTACAGACCGTAGGACTCACGATAGTTCACCGTGATCCAGTGGCCGTAGACCTTGGCGACGCCGTAGGGGGACCGCGGATAGAACGGCGTGCTCTCGCGCTGCGGCGTTTCCTGCGCCTTGCCGAACATCTCGGAGGAGCTCGCCTGGTAGAAGCGCGCCGCCGGGTGCGCGAGCCGTACGGCTTCGAGCAGCCGGGTGACGCCGAGGGCGGTGAACTCGCCGGTCAGCACGGGTTGGGCCCACGACGTGGGCACGAAGCTCTGGGCCGCCAGATTGTAGACCTCGTCCGGCTTGGCGTCGCGCACGACGGAGGTGAGCGAATGTTGGTCCAACAGATCGGCGGGGACGATGTGGACGCGATCGAGCAGGTGCCCGATGCGCTCGTAGGAGTCGTGCGACGTGCGGCGCACCACGCCGACGACTTCGTACCCTTTCCCCAGGAGGAACTCCGCCAGGTACGAGCCGTCCTGCCCGGTGATTCCGGTGATGAGCGCCGTGCGTCGGGGTTGCCCCACCCTTTTGGCCGGTTTAGCTTTAGGCCGCTTTTCCGAAGCGCTCATTTCCTCAGTCGGACAGGTCCATGGCTCGAGTCTGCGACATCTGTGGCAAGCGCCCCATAACGGGGCACAACATCAGCCACGCGAACAACAAGACCAACCGGCGATGGTACCCCAATCTTCAGCGGGTGCGCGCCGTCGTGGACGGAACGACCCGGCGCATCCGGGTCTGCACGCGCTGCCTCAAGTCGAATCGCGTCATCAAGGCGGCGTAACGAAAAAGGGGACCCAGGGTCCCCCTTCATGGTCTCGCAGGGCCGCCTCTCAGGCCGTCACTCACCCAGCAGTTCAATCCGAGCTACGTCGGCGCCGTCACCCGCGCGGTGTCCGAGTTTGACGATGCGCGTGTAGCCGCCCGGCCGCGCCGCGAAGCGGGGCCCCAGGTCCTTGAACAAGCGGTGCGTCACGTCGCGGTCTTTGAGCCGGCGTTCCACCAACCGCCGGGCGTGGAGGTCGCCGCGTCGCGCCAGCGTGATGAGACGCTCCGCGTACGGGCGCAGCTCCTTCGCCTTCGCCTCCGTGGTCACGATCTTGTCGTGGCGAAAGAGGCTGGTCGCGAGATTGGCGAGCAGCGCCTTCTTGTGGCTCGCGGTGCGTGAGAGCTGCCGACCTTTGGCGCGATGCCGCATTACTCCTCGTTTCCTTCGCTCACCTGCGCCTGCGGTGGCATCCCGGGATCGAGCACCTTCCACTCCTCGCCGGTCTCCTCGAACTTCATCCCGAAGTTGAGCCCTTCGCGCCGCAGCAGCTCCGCGATTTCTCCGAGCGCCTTTTCCCCGACGTTCTTCACCTTGAGGAGATCTTCCTCGCGATACTGCACGAGATCTCCGAGGGTGCGAATGTTCGAGTTCTTGAGCGAGTTGACCGATCGGACCGACAAGCTGACATCGTCGATCGAGCGGGCGAGCGTTTCGCGCAGCCGGCCCGTGGCGGCGCCCCCGTTCCCGGGTGCCGTCGGGGCGACCATCGGGACCTTCCCGAAGTCCACGAAGAAGCGGAAATGCTCCTGCGCGAGCGCCGCCGCGTACGCCACCGCATCCTCTGGCGAGATGGTTCCGTTGGTCTCGACGGTGAGCGTCAACCGGTCGTAGTCGGTGCGCTGGCCCACGCGCGTCTCCGCCACCGTGAAGTTGGCGCGCCGCACCGGATTGTAGATCGAGTCCACGCGCACCACGTCGACCGGCATGGTCCGATCGACGGGGTGCTGCTCGGCCTCGACGTATCCCCGTCCCTTGTTCACGTACAGCTCGCCGCCGATCTCGCGGTCGTCCTGGACCGTGAAGAGCAGCTGGTCGGGGTTCACGATGGTCACGGCGCTGTGCGCCTCGATGTCCCGCGCGTAGACCGGCCCGGCCTTGTCGTGCTTGACGTGGAGCACCGCTTCGTCGACGTCGGGCGCGAGCACGAGCGTCAGGGCCTTGAGCCGCTGGATGATCTGATGCACGTCCTCGACCACCCCAGGAATGGTCTGGTGCTCGTGGACGACGCCGTCCAGGCGGAAGGCCCACACAGCGGCTCCGCGGAGCGAGGAGAGCAGCATCCGGCGCAGGGAGTTGCCCAGCGTGTAGCCGTAACCCCGCTCGAGCGGCTGAAGGCGGAACTCGGCGGCATTGGCATTGTCCTCCCGCTTGGTCATCTCGACCAGGTGCGGGCGAACCAGCCCCGTCAAATCAAGAGTCGTCATCACTTGGAATAGAGCTCGACGATTAACTGTTCTTGCGCGGCGATCGGGATGGCGTCGCGGGTGGGCCGCTGCGTCATCTTGCCGAGCGCCTTGTCGGTATCGACTTGAATCCAGGACACGGGCTGCCCTCGTCCGAATTGCTCGAGGGCAAGCTTCACCTGCACGAGCTCGCGGCTCGCGTCGGCGAGTTTGACTTCCTCGCCCGGGCGGACCCGGAACGAGGGCACGTTCACCGTTCGACCGTTCACCTGCACATGGCGGTGCCGCACGAGCTGGCGCGCCTGCCGCCGAGACACGGCGAACCCCATCCGATAGACGAGGTTGTCGAGCCGGCTCTCGAGCGCCACGAGCAACGCCTCACCCGTCACGCCGGGTTCCTTCAGCACGCGGTCGAAGATGTTGCGGAACTGGCGCTCGGACAGCCCGTAGATCCGCTTGACCTTCTGCTTTTCTCGCAGCTGCCGCTGGTAGTCGGACGCCTTGCGCCGACGTCCCGAGGACTGACCGTGCTGGCCGGGCGGATAGGCCCGACGCTCGATGGCGCATTTCTCCGTCAGACAGCGAGTGCCCTTCAAGAACAGCTTCGTTCCCTCGCGGCGGCAGAGCTTGCAGGCGGGTCCGGTATAACGCGCCATGACTCAGACCCGCCGCTTCTTGGGCGGCCGGCACCCGTTGTGGGGAATCGGGGTGACGTCGCGGATCGAGCGAATCTGCAAACCCGCCGTGGCCAACGCCTGGATCGCCGATTCCCGTCCCGACCCTGGTCCTTGCACCCGCACGTGCACGCGCCGCACGCCGAGGTTCAGCGCCTCACGCGCCGCCTGCTCGGCGGCGACGGTCGCGGCGAACGGCGTCGATTTCTTCGAGCCCTGAAAGCCCGCCTTGCCCGAGGAACCCCACGTGATGGCGTTCCCCTGCATGTCGGTGATGGTGATGAGGGTATTGTTGAACGTCGCCGTGATGTGGGCGATGCCCTCCGCCTCCACCACCTTCTTGACGCGCTTCGCGCCCGCTGCTTTCGCCTGTGCCATTTACTTTTTCAGCAAGGGCTTCTTCTTGCCCGCAATGGCGCGCCGTGGCCCCTTCTTGGTGCGCGCGTTGGTGTGCGTGCGCTGGCCGCGCACCGGCAGGTTCTTTCGGTGACGCGACCCGCGATACGTCCCGATATCCATCAGCCGCTTGATATTCATCGCGACTTCCGTCCGCAGGGCGCCCTCGACTTTGTAGTCACGCTCGATCACCTGACGCAGCCGCGCCACCTCCGCGTCCCGGAGGTCGCGCACGCGCGCGTCGGAATTGACCCCGGTCTCCGCCAGGATCTTCTTCGCGTTCCGAGCTCCGATGCCGTAGATGTACGGAAGGGCGTACAGGATTTTCTTGTCGCGCGGCAGGTCGACCCCTGCAATACGTGCCATCCGCTACCCCTGCCGCTGCTTGTGCTTGGGGCTGCGCTTGCAGATGACGCGGATCACGCCGCGCCGTTTGATCACTCTGCAGTGCTCACAGATCGGCTTTACGCTAGTCCGGACCTTCAAGACGGGCGCTCCCGGGAAAAATTTTCCAATTGAGTCTTGAATTGTAGACGGGGCTGTAAGTTCGCGCAAGGGGCGCGATTACGGCGCACTCCGCAACTCGGTCAGGACCCATTCGTCGCCCGATTTTCGAAACCCGAGAAACAGCGTTTCGCGCCGCTCGTCACTCGTGCCCGCGACCACGTACCGACGTTCGAGCTCGGCGTAGCCGCGCTCGGGCTCGACCTCCCGGACAGCGCTCACCGTCAGCCGGCGCTCCGTTCCTCCCCGGAGGTGCCGGCGCAGCAGTTCAAGCGCCTGCGCGCGATCCACCGGAGCCGACGGATCGGCTCCGGGAATCTGGAGCACGACGCTAGGACCTTGGCCCACAATCGCTTCCACGTTGTGCGCCAACCACGCCTGGCGTACGCGTTCGGCCGCCTCGGCGAGCGAGCCCCCGCCTCCCCCCTGGGCCCGAACACCGCCAGCCTCGAGGACGCTGAGCAGGAACGCCACCGCGATTGGGCGTAGCATCAGAAGCTCTCCATCAACCGCTGGTACACCCCAACGGGGTCGCCGGCCTGCGTGATCGGACGGCCGACCACGACGTGGGTCGCCCCCAGCCGCACCGCCTCAGCCGCGGTCACCGTACGCGATTGATCGCCACTCGCGTCGCCGTGGGCTCGGATCCCGGGCACGACGATCCACGGACTCGGTCCGAGTGCGGCCCGGAGCACCGCGAGGTCGCGGCCTGATGCGACGATACCGCGCAGGCCCGCGGTCACCGCGAGCCGGGCCAGACGCTCCGTCTCGACGCCGAGATCCGGCACACCGCGGCCGACCACGCGCTCGAAGTCGACAGTCTCGTGTGAGGTGAGCACGGTGACCCCCACGAGGGCCAGCTCGCCGGCCACCGCCGCGGCCGCCGCGAGCACCGCCGGCCCGGCGAGCGTGTGCACGGTGGCCATCGTCACGCCCTGGGCGCGCGCCGCTTCGACGGCGCCCGCCACGACGCTCGGGATGTCGTGCCATTTGAGATCGAGGAACACGCGGATCCCGCGAGCCGTGAATTCCCGGACGAGCTCCGGGCCCTCGCGGACGTGCAGCTTGGGACCGAGCTTAGCCCAGCGAAGCCCCGGAAGCCGCGCCGCGAGGTCGAGCGCTTCCCGCCCGCTCGAAAGGTCAAACGCGACGATCAGCTCAGCCACGCGCGAGCTCTCGGGCGATGCGCTGCGGGACGCGCGGGTCCGCGAGCGCCGCGGTCCCGATCGCAACGAGCGATGCACCGGCCGCGAGATACTCGCGCGCGTCGCGAGCGGTTCGGATGCCGCCGACCCCGATGATCGCAATGTCGACCGCCTCCCGCACCTTGCGGGTCGCCAGCACGCCGATCGGAAGGAGCGCTGGACCGCTCACGCCACCGGCACCGTTGCCCAGACGATCGTGCAGCGCGCCCGGGATCGTGTTCACGAGTGTCACCGCGGCCGCGCCTTCTTGCTTCGCGACCTCAGCCATGCCGGCAATGTCCGGCAGGACGGGGGAAAGCTTGACCGCGATCGGTCGCGTCGTGGCGGCTCGACAACGGCGCACCAGCTCCCCTAACCCCTCGCGCGTTGCTCCGAATTCGAGCCCACCGGCGCTCGTGTTGGGACAGGACGCGTTGACCTCGAACGCCGTGATCACGTCCAGATCCGTGAGACGCGCGATGACGCGCACGTAGTCGTCGACCGTCGCGCCGGCGACGTTGACGAGCACTCGCGCGCGCCCGATGTGCCTCGCGAGCCACGGGAGCTCGTGGTCCCGCACCGCCTCGAGCCCCGGATTCGCGAGGCCGACCGCATTGAGCATGCCGCCCGCAAACTCGGCGACGCGCGGCGCCGGGTGCCCTTGCCGGGGCTCGGGAGTGACGGCCTTGGTGACGATGCCACCGAGCGCGTCCAGATCGATCACGCCGAGCACCTCGCGACCGAAGCCGGCCGTGCCGGAAGCGAGCAGGACTGGATTTTGGAAGGTCGCGTCGAACAGCCGAACCGCCGTCACCGCCCCCTCGCCGGAGCCGCGACGGCGAGCTTGCGCTCGAACTCGAGCAGATACGCCACGATTCCGTCGGCGATCGCGCTTGCGATCTTGTGCTGCCCCAAGCTCGACGCGAGGAACGCCCCGTCGGTCCGATTCGTGGCGAACCCCGTCTCGACCAGGATGGCGGGCCGGCGGGCCGTGGTGAGCACCATGAAGCCCGCCTGCTGCACGCCGTGACCGCCGCCCGGGTGAATACGCGTGACGGAATCCTGCACGAGCGCGGCGAGCTGGGCCGACTCGCGCAGGTATTCGTTTATCTGGAGGTCGCGCAGGATGTAGCCTAGCGGGCCGGTCGCCGCGCTCGACGCACCCGTCTCGAACCGGATCGCGTCGTTTTCGGTCTTGGCGACGCGTTCCTGGTCCTCGGTCTTGGCATCGGACAGAAAGTAGGTCTCGACCCCGCTCGCCCGGTCGGCCCGCCGGCCTTCGGGCATCGCGTTCACGTGGATGCTCACGAACAGGTCGCAGTCGGCGGTGCAGAACGCGCCGCGGTCCGCCAGATCGATGAGCGTGTCACCGGAGCGCGTCAGCGACGCACCGATCCCGCGGCGCACAAGCTCCGCCCGCAGGAGGCGCGCAATCGCCAGCGTGATGTCCTTCTCGACCAGTCCGTCGGGGAAAAACCGACCGGGATTTCCCGGATCGACACCCCCATGTCCGGGGTCCACCACGACTGTGTGCCGCAAGCGCAGCCCAGTCATGGGGTTGGGAGCGGGGACCGCGAGGGCGGGCACCGGATTCGGTGGTGGCACGACCACCGGCGGTGGCGCTGCGGCCACCGTGCCGGCGATCGGCAGCTCCACCAGGCGCGCGCCTCCCCCGGAGGCGTCCCAGCGATATCGGCCGCCGAGTGCCCGCGGCACACAGTCGGCCAGCCAGTTGAGCGGGAGGTAGACGGTGTCGCGGGCGACGTACGGCTCTCCTACGAGTCCGTAGACGACACCGCCGGCGCGCACAAATGGGGCGCCGAGCTCGAAGACGAACACCGTACCCGACAGGCCCACGGCCACGCGGGAGCCGTCGAGCGCGACAATGACGCCGAGCGGCGCCGACAGCAGCGGCGCCGCGACGGCGGCGGTGCCGCGCTCGTTCCTCACCGGCACGGTCGTCTCGCCGCGCGGCGTGGCGATCACCACAGCTTGCACCGGGGACGGCGGCCCCGCGATCGCGAGCGTGAACCAAACTAAGGCGCTCACGTGCGCGTGCCCTTGATGCCGCGTGCGAGCTCGCGCTCGGCCTCGCGCCGTTTGAGATCCTCGCGTTTGTCATGGAGCTTCTTCGCCTTCGCCAGGGCGATGGCGACCTTCGCGAGGCCGTCCTTGAAATAGAGCTCGAGGGGAACGATCGTGAGGCCCTTTCGGCTCGTGCCGCCGATCAGCTTGCGGATCTCGTTGGCGTGGAGGAGAAGCTTACGGGAGCGGGCGGGCGGAGGGTTGTTGTAGCTGCCGGGTCGGTACGCCGCGATCGTCATGCCTTCGAGCCACACCTCGCCGTTGCGCACGTGCGCGTACGCTTCGCCGAGACTGGCCTTGCCCGCGCGCAGCGACTTGACCTCCGTGCCCGTAAGCACGAGACCCGCCTCCCACGTCTCCAGGAGATGGTAGTCATGTCGCGCCCGCGGATTGCGGGCGATGGAGACTTTGTCCACCGGGCCAGCGCAAGATAGAAACCGTGATGAGAGCGGTCAAGCCAAGAGTTGACTTGAGGTTATACCGCCGTCTATATTCGCCGTTCCGCGCACCAGCCGAAGTGGTGGAACTGGTAGACGCGCTGGCTTCAGGAGCCAGTGGGCGCAAGCCCGTGGGGGTTCGAGTCCCCCCTTCGGCATGAGCCGGAGGTTGTGAAGGTTGCGTGGAGGTTGGTCGAGGACCACCCTCCACAATCCTCGACAACCTCCACCATCAGCGCTTCGATCAATACCTCGGCAAGCTCGCGTCCACATTCACCGCCCACGCGTCGATTCCGCCGCGGAGGCTGCGCACTTTGGAGAATCCCGCGGCCTTCAGGATCTCCAGCGCCTTGAGTGAGCGTGACCCGTGATGGCAATGGGTGACGATTTCGCGGTGCCCGTCCAGCTCGCCGAGGCGGTCCGGGAGCTCGCCGAGCGGAATGAGCCGGGCGCCGTCGATGTGCGCGATCGCGTGCTCATGCGGCTCGCGCACGTCGATCACCAGGAGCTCAGGGTTACGCGCCCACTCATCCTTCAGCTGCTCCGCAGTGATCTCCGCTCCGTCGTACGACGGCTCGGCACCGATGCCACAGAACGCCTCGTAGTCGATCGGCGCCGTGATCGTGGGGTGGCGTCCACAGACGGGGCAATCGGGGTCTTTCTCCAGCTTCAGCTCGCGGAACTGGAGCTTGAGCGCATCGAACAGCACCAGGCGTCCGATGAGCGGCTCACCCACACCCAGGATAAGCTTGATCGTCTCCATCGCCTGGATCGACCCGATGATGCCGGGCAGGACACCCAGCACTCCTCCTTCCGCGCAGGACGGGACGAGCCCCGGCGGCGGGGGCTCCGAGTACAGGCAGCGGTAGCAGGGGCCCCGCTTGGCGTAGAACACCGACGCCTGCCCCTCGAAGCGGAAGATGGAGCCGTAGACATTCGGTTTATCGAGCAGCACGCAGGCGTCGTTCACGAGGTAGCGCGTCGGGAAATTGTCCGTGCCGTCGGCCACCACATCGAACTCCCGGATGATGTCGAGTGCGTTCTCAGACGTGAGGCGCGTCTCGAACGGCTCGACCCGCACATTCGGGTTCAGGTCGTGGATACGCGCCGCTGCGGATTCGAGCTTGGGCGTGCCGACCGTGGAGGTGCCGTGCAGGATCTGTCGCTGCAGGTTGGTCTTGTCCACCACGTCGAAGTCCACGATGCCGATCGTGCCCACCCCGGCGGCCGCGAGATAAAGCGCGGCGGGCGATCCCAGCCCGCCCGCGCCCACCAGTAGGACCCGGGCGGCCTTTAGCTTCTTCTGGCCGTCGAGGCCCACATCCGGCAGGATGAGGTGGCGTGAATACCTGAGGATTTCCTCGTGGGACAACACGGGGGCAGCCTTCGACGGTAGGGGCGCGGCACGCTGCGCCCCTACGCTTGCGGCGGTCCCGCCAGCAATGCTGGGGATAATCGAGATGGTATCCCCGGGCTTCACCGGCGTATCGCGCTGGGCGAGCTGTCGGATATCGCGGTCGTTCACGTACACATTGACAAAGCTGCGCAACCGGCCGTCGTCGGCAAAGAGGTGCGGCTTCAGGGTCGCGTGCTCGCCTGTGAGGCGCTCGAGCAGCTCTCCGACATTCCCCCCTTCCACCTCGAGGGCGTCGCGTCCGCCCACGAAAGGACGCAGGGGTGTGGGAATCAGGACTGTCACTGCCATACGGCCTTCCGTTCTTCGTTGGTGATCGACTCTTCCTCGAAGGTCCCCCGATCATCCGCGAGGACCCAGCTCTTCATGTCAGCCGCCCGCCCGCGCGCCACGCCCACGATCACATAGGACAGCCGGGGCCAGGCATGGTCCCGGTCGAACGCCGAGGGCGCGGGCGGGTGATCGGGATGGGAGTGGTACACGCCAATGATGTCCAGGCCGTCTCGCTCGAGCCGATCCTGCGCACGCCGGAACGACTCGGGGTCTATCAAGTAGCGATTGCGGGCCGAGTCGGTCCTCCGGTTCACCAGCGGTACGAGCTGCACGGCGAGCTTGCGGTCCCCATCCACGGCCCCCCCGATCAAGCCGCAGGCTTCCGCCGGGTAGTCGGCTTCGCCGTGGCGGCGGATCGCCGATACGTGCCGCGAATCGAGCACGAGCGTCACGCAGTCTCCCCCGGCCGCCGGCGGGACTCGCTCAAGTAGCGAGCCCCCGCGTCGGGCGCGATGACGACAACGACCGCGTCGGACCGTCGGACCGTCGGACCGTCGGACAGCACGCGCCCGGCCGCCACAAGCGCGGCTCCGGTAGACCATCCGACCAATAAGCCCGCTTCTCTCGCCAATCGCGCTACCACAGTCTCCGCTTCCTCGGTCGCCACGAACTCGGTCCTGTCCGGCACGTCCGGATCGTAGATCCCCGGGACGATCGCCGTCGCCAGGTGCTTGAGGCCCTCGAGCCCATGGAACGGCCCGTCCGGCTGTACGGCGATCAACTGGATCCCGTCGTTCAACTCTCTCAGACGCCGGCCGGTTCCCATCATCGTGCCCGTCGTCCCGAGTCCCGCGACAAAGTGGGTCACGCGACCCGACGTTTGGCGCCAGATCTCCTCGGCCGTGGTCACGTAGTGCGCTCGCACGTTGGCCGGATGGTTGTACTGATCGGCGTACCAGAAGCGGTCCGGTTCCGCGGCCGCGAGCGCCCCCGCCGCGCGGATCGCTCCGTCCGACCCGTCGAGCGGATCGGTGAAAATCACCTCGGCACCGTATGCTTCGAGGAGCGCCTTGCGCTCGGTGCTCGCATTCCGCGGCACGCACACGGTCACGCCGATCCCGGCCGCGGCGCCGAGCATCGCGTACGCGATGGCGGTGTTGCCGCTGGACGCGTCGAGCAGCCGTTTCCGCGGCAACTCGCCCCGCGCGATTCCGTCGCGGAGGATGAACAGCGCGGGACGATCCTTCACGGAACCGCCGGGGTTGAACCACTCGGCCTTGAGAAAAACGGACGGTAGAGGTCGGGCGAGGTCGGTAGAGGTCGGTAGAGGAATGAGGGGCGTATTGCCCACCAGACCCCACAGCGCCGGCTCCCGCGGCGCCACCTCTACCGACCTCTTCCGCCCTCTACCGCCTTCTACCGTCGTCTTCATTCTGCTCCCTTCACGATCGGCGCGCCGACGAGATTCCCCCACTCCGTCCACGAGCCATCGTAGTTCCGCACCTTCTTCACCCCCAACAGATACTTGAGGGCGAACCACGTGTGGCTCGACCGCTCCCCGATGCGGCAGTACGCGATCACCTGGTCCTTGCCGTCGATGACCTTCGCGCCCTTGTACAGCTGCGTGAGCTCCTCGTACGACTTGAACGTGCCGTCGGGCGCCACCGCCTGACTCCACGGGATGTTTTTCGCCCCCGGGATGTGGCCGGGCCGCTGGGCGGTCTCGGTCATTCCCGGCGGTGCGATGATCTCCCCGACGAACTCGGGCTTCGAGCGCACGTCCACCAGCGCCGTCTTCTTAGCCTTGAGCGCCTTTTCCACGTCCGGGCGCTTGGCGCGGATGGCGGTGTTCACCTTCTTCGGCACCGGGTACGCAGCCCGTCGAACGGTCGGACGATCGGACACGAGGGGTCGACCTTCCGCGACCCATTTGGCCCTGCCGCCGTTCATGAGCTTGGCGTTCGTGTGCCCGTACAACTGCAGCAGCCAGAATGCGAAGGCCGCGAACCAGTTGTTGTTGTCGCCGTACAGCACCACAGTGGTCTTGGGCGTGACCCCCGCCTCGGAGAGAAGCGTCGCGAACGCGGCCTTATCGGGGATGTCGCGACGCACCGGGTCGTTGAGCTGCGACTGCCAATTCCAGCCCACCGCGCCCGCGACGTGGCCCGCGTCGTAGGCCGTCGTATCCACGTCGACTTCGATCAAACGGATGCTCGGGTCATTCAGGTGCGCGGCCACCCACTCGGTCGACACGAGCGCCTCGGGATGCGCGTATGCCACGGGTTACCTCCAATCCAGTGAAACCCGACAACGAGAGTCGGGTTTGGCGTCAAAAAAAACATTCGGGACGGCGGGACTAGTTCCCGGCCAGGACCCCGGCGATTTGGTATAGCTCGGGTTCGTCGTGCGTGAGATCGGCGAGCGAGATGCCGGCCAGCAGATCGTTGATCCGGTGCTCGAGCATTCGCCAAACCGGCCGAATGCTGCACGACGCGTCCGGACTACATCGCTGGGGATCGACGGGGTGGAGATCGCAGTTGACTTCGAAGGTCACGTGCTCTGAGGCCTCGATCACATCTTTGACGCTGATCGCTTGCGGCTCCCGGGCGAGGTGGTAGCCCCCCTTTGCTCCGCGCACGGACTCCACCAAGCCACCGCGCCGCAGGCGGAGGAGGATTTGCTCGACGTAGTCGTGGGGGAGCCGTTCCTGCTCGGCGAGCTCGCGCGCCGCGACGGGGCCCTGCCCCGCTCGCTTGGCGAGGTTCAGTGATACGATCAACCCATATTCGGCCCAGGTCGTGACGCGCATGGAGTCAATATGCGACAACGAGTTGTGGGATTCAATGGGCGGCAGGGCGTCCGATCCGTGGACTCACGCTCGCCCCCACCTGCACTCCGAAGACATTCTCGCCGGAATGCCGTTGGAGCCATAACAGCCGCCCGTTCACGTTCCACATGAGGCGCCCGCCGTAGAAGTCCGCTCCCACGCCTCCGTGCAGGCCCTGCGCCATGCCGCGGTCCGCTCCCTGCGTATAGATGCCGGCCAGCAGCACACCCGCTTCGGCGTACAGCCTGCCCCACAGGGGACGGACCGATGTCTCGTAGCCTGGTGCGAACAGGATGGCGTTGGGTTGGCAGCCGGGCGCGCAACTTCCGGACGTAACCTCGAGCGGCGCGAAATCGATTTGCAATCCCACCGTACCCGACTTTTTCGTATCCCGGCGAAACCGGACGCCGGCGAACGGTCCGCGTCCACGGAGGGGGCCTGATACGGGGATGAAGACGCCCGCGCTGGGCCCCAACGTCCCTTCGAGGAACTCGCCCGTGCGCACGCCACCGAATGCGACGGACGCGCTCGCCACGGCTTCGAGCGCCTGGACGTCGCTACCCGGGACCTGGAGGAACCGACCCGCGAGCGTGGCCACGGCGGCGTTCCCGGCGTTGAGCCGGACGCCCAGGCCGAATGCGAGCGCGAGCTGGCTCGTGGTGGACACAGTGTCCCCGCACAGTAACAGGCACCCGGGTTTCGCCTCCGTGACGCGGGCGAGGCCAAGCGTTGCCGCGGCGAATGGGCTGATGACGCCGCGCGCTCCGACCGGATAGTAGTACGAATCGAGCCCGAACAACGTAAGTCGCCGCGCCCGGCCGTCAGTCGACAGGTCGTGGTACCGTGCGATGGACAGCCCGGTCTCGCCATCATCGCCGGTGATGAGGGCCGCCGTGCCGCCGAACGACGAGAACGTGTGGCTCGTGCCCGAGAGGTCCTCGAGCGAGATCGCGGAGTACGTGGGGCCGAGTCGGAATCGCTGTTGCGCGTACGCGCCAGAGACCGCGAGCACCGAGAGGACCGTTGCGACAAGGAGCGTCGTGCGCATGTCGCAACGGATAACGAGCGAGAGGGGTCGGATTCGGTGACTCGAATCACGACCCCCCCCCACGATGTGATCTCCGCTACTTCATCAGCAGGCCGACCAGGAGCCCCGTCACGTTCATGCGCACCAGCCACGATACGGCAGTTGCTTTGAGCAACGGGCGTA
>Ga0075436_100000533_pt1 | contig 24780 bp, 20 predicted proteins | sample RhiMethybrSRZTD5_FD_75303 | JGI IMG/M metagenome (GOLD analysis project Ga0075436, IMG submission 75303) | Populus rhizosphere microbial communities from Tennessee, USA - Rhizosphere MetaG P. TD hybrid SRZTD5 | ecosystem: Host-associated > Plants > Roots > Rhizosphere > Soil | place: USA...
AACAAAGGAATTTCTTCCGGTTGAATCTTCAGATCCGCGACCAATATTTTTCTGAAACTGTATCTGTACAAAAGTGTCGTCCGCGGCGAAGCCTGCTGCGTTAGCTGTACCGACCCTTCGTATCGCGTCTCGTTAAACGTATTAATATCCCGTGTCTTTTCAAAATACGCCGTCGCTTGAAAACTGAAGTTCGGGCTCGCAAACGTGTTCGGCGATGAATACCCCAGGAGCGCCCGCCCCTGCAGCGTGCTTCCGCGCAATTTCAACGACAGCGTGTCCGCGCGCCCCGTCAAATTCAGTTTCGAGATTTCCAGAATTCCGCGCGGCGCTGCCTGCACCGCCCCGCTCGTAGGATCTGTCGAACTTGCTAGCCGCTGCACTTCAAATCCGCCGCCATACGCCAGAGTGTATCGCTTTGCCTCTTCCACCAACGCCACCACGTCTTTGTCCGGATTCGATCCCGTCGGATTCTGTGGTGCTACCGTTACGCGGTTAAAAACCCCCAGGTTATAGAGCCGTCGCTGCGTATCCACAACCTCGCCCTGCCGCAGCGGCGCGTTCGGTTTCACCTGAATCAGCCTTCGAATCACTCCCGGCCGTGTGTGTACATATCCGCTGACCAGCACTTTTCGCACTCGCGTCTGTGGTCCTTCTTCGATGTGGTACGTAATCTTCATTTCCTTAAATTCCGTCGCGGCCTTCTTGCCATTTTTTTCCGTCTCAACCCTCGCCGTCTGATCCTCAATCTTCGGTTCAACGTCTTCCGCCGTTGCCCTCAATGTCGCCTCGGGATATCCCTCGTTGTAATACAGCGCCAGAATGTTCGCGCGGTCGCTTCCCACGTTCGAATCCGAATAAGGCTGTCCCGGCAGCGATCCCACTACGCCTTGCAGCTCCTCATCGCTGAACGCATGATTGCCAGTAATCGTTAGTCCTGCCACTCGCGTCTGAATTCCTTCATTCACCAGAAATCTCACAAGCAGATCCCCGGTCCTGTGGCCAAAATCGTCCTGAATATCTGCTTCCACCTTCACGTCCAAAAATCCGTTCGACTTGTACAGCCCCTCCATCGAAACGCGGTCCGCCTCCAGCAATCGGCGGCTGAATCTGCCGCGCGAACCCAGCGCGCCCTGAAAAACCGTCAAACGGCCCCTCAACAGCTCTGCGTCAAAATACTTGTTTCCCTTGATTTCAATCCCAATCAGCTTGTGCCGTTCTCCACGATGCACCGTGTAGGTGATGACCTCTTCCGTCCCCTGCCAGCCGTTTTTCCCCTTTTCCTTCACATCTTGTGTCGTCGAATCGTAATCCACCAGCGAGTCGAAATAGCCTTGCCGCTCCAACCGCTCCCGCAAATTCTTCCGCCCCTCCTCCAGCAGATCCACGTCCACCGCTCCCTCTTGATAGATCGGCAGCAGCCGCTTCAAATCGCCTCCGGAAAATTTGGCTCCCTGCACTTCCACTCTCACCCGTGGGCCCTCCGTCACATCCAGTGTCAGGGGCACGCTATTCTTCGCCGCGTCATAAGTGCCGCGCCTCACCGCCGCCCGCCCGCTCAGGTGCCCCTTTTTTGCCAGGAATTTCCGTATGCTCGACGTACCTTTTTGAATTCGCGCGTTCGTGATCGCTGTTCCCGGTTTCAGCTTCAAACGAGCCAGAATCTGCGCGTCCGGATACTCGGTATTGTTCGTCAGTTGGATGGCGCTTACTCGCGCCCGCATTCCCGGCACCACGTGCGCGATCACGTCAATTTGGTGTGTCTCCGCGTTCGCCTGCACTTCCGTCGTCACCTTCGCCTGATATAACCCTTCTTCCTGCAAAATGTCCTGCAGGCGCAAAACCGCCGCATCCAGCTTCTCTTTTCGATACACATCGCCCAGTTGGATCTGCATTGCCGCCGCCGCGGACGCTTCGCTCGGCGGCTCCGTCAGGCCTCGCAAAATCACCTGGTTGAAGTAGAGATTTTCTTCCGCGACGAAGTCCAGTCGGACTCCGCCTTCGACCGTCACGCTCTCCGCCCGCAAGTTGGCGTAGTCGCCGGTCTTATAGAGCGTCCGCAGGCTCGCCGCAACCTGTGCTCGGTCCAGCGGCTTCCCAACTTCGACCGACAGTCCCGGTGGCGCGTCTTTCAACACTATTCCGTCTTCCCGCACGACCCGCACGCTTACAACAGTGGGTTCGCTCGGCGTCTGTTGCGCCGCGATTTGCCGCGCGGCTCCGCCCGCCAGGAGCGCCGCAACCGCCAGTCCTCTCCACACCCTCGCATAGGTCAATTTCATGCACTCAAATCGCTCAGACGAAGCGTAGCACAGCGGCGTTGCCTGTCCGTTGCCCTTTGGCGCTATCATAAATATGCAGTCGCATCGTGCGGACGGGACCACTACTCTTGTCTTCTCTCCCTAAAGACGACATCTCCTTCGAACGCTATTCGCGCCAGATCCTTTTCTCAGGCATCGGCGAATCTGGCCAGCAGCGCCTTGCCTCCGCCGGTGCCGTCATCGTAGGTTGTGGTGCCGTCGGTGCTTCGACCGCCGCACTGCTCGCCCGCGCGGGAGTCGGCCGCCTCCGCGTCGTCGACCGTGATTTTGTCGAACCTTCGAATCTTCAGCGTCAGGCGCTATTCGACGAATCCGACGCTCGCGAGTCTCTGCCCAAAGCCGTAGCCGCCCAGCAAAAACTTCGCGCCATGAATTCCCCGATTTCCGTCGAAGGCGTCGTTGCCGACCTCACCCCGCAAAACGCCCAGGAACTCCTCTCTGGCTTCGACCTACTTCTCGACGGCACCGATAATTTCGAAACGCGTTTCCTCCTCAACGATTACGCGGTCAAGCACAATCGCCCCTGGATTTACGCCGCCGCCGTTGGCAGCTATGGCGTCACCTTGACCGTCCGCCCCGGCCGTACCGCGTGCTTGGCCTGTTTTCTCAAAGGCACCAACACACCCGCTGGTGTCGAAGAGACCTGCGACACTATCGGCGTCATCGCGCCGATCGTCCAACTCATATCTTCGCTCGAATCCGCCGAAGCTTTAAAACTCCTCGCCGGAAAGGAAGACGCGCTCCATGGCCGCCTCGTCTCGGCCGATGTCTGGTCTGGCCGCTTCCAATCCGTCGAAATCTCTCGAAGTCCTGGCTGCCGGTGTTGCGCTCGAAGCGAATTCCCCTACCTCGACGGCGAAGCACAGCCCCACGTCACCATGTGCGGCCGCGACTCCGTCCAAATCCACGAGCGCTCTCGTTCGCTTGACCTTCCTGCTCTCGGCGCGCGCCTCGCCTCGGCGGTCGAATCTGTCCGCCACAATGAATTCCTTCTTCGCTTCCGCGTCCCGCCGTATGAAATGACCGTCTTCGCCGACGGCCGTGCCATCCTTAAAGGATCAACCGACCCCGCCGTCGCGCGTTCGCTCTACGCCCGTTTCATCGGCGCCTGATCGATTCTTTCTGTTGGGAAGGCCAAGAGGCCGTCAATGTAGCTGTCGTAGAGGCCGCCTTCCGAGGCGGGCTCCTTCACGCGTCAAATGTAAGGAAGCCTTCTGCTTGCGAGGAAACAACTGAACCCTACCGAAACCCGCCACTGCGGCCCACCGAACCCCGCATCGACGCCCGGTCCAAATTCTCCCGTAGATTCATCAGCGTCAAAAACGTGCTCAAGATTCGCGCTTTCAAATCGTCGGTCAAGGACATGCCGCTTGTCGCCACTCGCGCGAGCCGCTCGCCGTTCTCCGTTAGAAACTTCATGATCTCTTTCAATCGCTCGTGCGGCGCATTTCCCATCGCCGTCTCACGCCGCATCTCCGCGCAACTTCCTTCAATCGAAAGGGTGTAGTGCAACACGCACAGTTGCTGCTCGGCAAGAGCTGCCGGCGCCGTGCTCTTGCATCCGGTTATTTGGCAGTTGGTGGGCATCGCCTGTCTGCGTATGGTATCGCAACCGCAACACTCTTAGATAACATTACCATCCGCCCAAAATCCAGCACCCTCCCTCATCATGTTGCGCATCCTGCACACTCTTCTTTGGACTGCGGCCGCCCGACACCGCTTTTGCGAGGCGGCGTTGACGCACTCACTTCCGTTTGCCCGGGCCGATCGCCGCTGTCGTGCGCAATCTTCCGAATATTTTCTTTGACAGGCGTTAATTTTCGCTGTATTTTTATGCATGGCGATGTATAATCTTACTGTCATGAGCGCCGGCAAAACCTTCCGTCACGGCCAGATCCTCCGGCTCGTCTCCGGCGAGCGCATCGCCAGCCAGGACGACCTCCGCCGCCGTCTCGCTTCGCAGCGCTTGCGCGTCACCCAGGCAACCTTGTCCCGCGACCTCCAGGAATTGAAGCTCGTCAAAACTCCCGAAGGCTACAAGCAAGCCACTACTATCTCGGAAGACGCTCCGCCGCTTCCCCCGCTCGCCCGCGCCCTTCGCGAATTTCTCGTTGACGTTCGTCCGGCTGAAAATCTTCTCGTTCTCAAAACTCCACCGAGCGGAGCGCAGCCCCTCGCCGCCGCCGTGGACGCATCCAAATTTCCAGAAATCGCCGGCACTATCGCCGGTGACGACACCGTCCTGATCATCACACCTAATAAAAGGACGCGTGCGTCCCTCCAACAAAAAATCGAAGCCTTGCTGAAATGAGAACGAACGAACCCATCGCCGTCGTAGGTGTATCCGGTTACACCGGCTTTGAGCTGGCGAAACTCCTGCTCCGCCATCCCGCTGGCTCAGCCGCCACTTTTTTCATGAGAGACACGCAGGGCGCCCACTGCCTGTCTGAGCTTTTTCCCCAACTCCGCGGCATCGGTCGCGCGGCCCTTCGCACGTTGTCTGTTGAAAACATTTCAGCCACCGGCGCCAAGACTGCGTTTCTTGCAACGCCGCACGAAGTGTCTGCCGAACTCGCGCCGAAACTCCTCGAAGCCGGCCTCAAAGTCATCGACCTCAGTGGCGCATTCCGCTTCCGCGATGCCGCTGTCTTCCAATCCTGGTACAAGCTCCCCGCGTCGCACGCCGCGTGGCTCGATTCCGCCGTCTACGGCTTGCCCGAGTTTTACGCGAACGAACTCGCTTCCGCTCAACTTGTCGCCAATCCGGGCTGTTACGCTACGAGCGTCATCCTAGCCCTGCGCCCGCTTGCCGATGCCGGCTTGCTTGATTCCTCCTCGCAAGTCATTGCCGATTGCAAATCCGGCGCCACCGGAGCTGGCAAAGAACTGCGCAAAGATCTCCATTTCTCCGAGCTCGACGAAAATTTCAAGGCCTACAATCTCTTTGCGCACCGCCACACGCCCGAAATTCTCGACCACACCGGCTTGCCTGAATCGCAACTCACCTTCTCGACGCATCTTCTTCCCATTGCGCGCGGCATTCTCTCCACGATTTACGTCACACTTGCCGAACCGCAATCTCCCGATGCCATCGAAGCGCTCTTTCGCAAAACCTACGCTGGCCGGCCGATGGTCCGCATTTGGAAGGCAGGTACGCTGCCAGAAATCCAGCACGTCGCTCACACTAATTTCGCTGACCTCGGCTTCGTTCTCGACCGCTCCGGTCGCCGGCTCATCGTCGTTTCTTGTCTCGACAATCTCGGCAAAGGCGCCGCAGGCCAAGCCGTTCAAAATTTCAACCATCTTCTAAAGCTAGAGGAGACCACCGGACTGCAATGAAACTCGTGATCAAATTCGCAGGGGCTTTGCTCGAATCTGATTCCGTCGTTCGCGAACTGGCTGCGCAAGTCGCCACTCTCGCCAGCCAGGGCCACGAAATCTTAGTCGTCCATGGCGGCGGCCGCATTTTCACGGGTACGCTCAAGCGCCTCGGCATCGAAAGCAAGTTCGTCAACGGTCTTCGCGTCACCGATCGCGAAACGCGTGACGTTGCTGTCATGGTCTTCGCTGGCCTCTTGAACAAACAGCTTTCCGCCGCGATCTCCGCCGCGGGCCAGCCCGCCATTGGCATCTCAGCTGCCGATGCACAAGTCTTTCGCGCCGAACCGCTCGTGCATAACGAGGTTGTGGGAGGCCTCGGATTCGTCGGTTATCTCACCGGAATGAACACGTCGCTCATCGAATCTTTTTGGCGCAGCAATCTCGTTCCCGTCGCCGCATGCCTCGGCATCGGTCCGGACAACGAGCTGTACAACATCAACGCCGACCACATGGCCGCCGCTTGCGCCGAATATCTCGGTGCCGATCAACTCATCTATCTCACCGACGTCGCCGGCGTCTTGCAGGGAGAAAAAGTAATCTCCGCCATCGCGAGCGACGAAATCGAGGCCCTCGTCCAAAATCGCACCGTCTCCGGCGGCATGATCTTGAAACTCGAAGCCGCCAAGCGCGCCCTCGAAGGTGGCGTCAAAGGTGTTCACATCGTCGGCGGCACCGAACCGGGCGCTCTCCTCGCGGCAATGCGTGCTGCACAAGCATCGTCCGCCACTTTCGACGCAATTCCCGGCACGCGCATTCTTCGCGACGCGCACTCCGCCGCCATGTCTGCCGCATAGCCAAATGAAGCGCCCAATCACAATTCGCAAAGCCGTTCCGCCCGCTCTGGCCGACGCCGAGAAATATCTTCTGCCCACATACAAACGCCAGCCGCTCGTCTTCACGCGCGGCCGTGGACCCTACGTCTTCGATTCATCCGGAAAAAAATATCTCGATTTCCTCGGCGGCATCGCCGTCAACGGCCTCGGCCACGCCTATCCTGATATCGTCAAGGTCATTCGCCGCGAGTCCGCGCGCGCCATTCACCTTTCAAATCTCTTTCACAACGAATTTCAGGGCCCCCTCGCCAAAAAGCTTTCCGAAATCTCCGGTATGGACCGCGTCTTTTTCTCCAACAGCGGCACAGAGGCCATCGAAGGCTGCCTCAAACTCGCCCGCCTTTATTCCCGCCCTGCCGACGCGCCCCTCAACGCGCCGAATCCCAAACATCGCATCCTCGCCCTCGACAATTCTTTTCACGGCCGCACTTTTGGCGCCGTCAGCATTACCGCCACCGAAAAGTATCGGCTGCCCTTCGCTCCGCTCGTCCCGGGAGTCGAATTCGTCAAATTCAACGACGTTGCCGACCTCGAATCCAAGTTCGACAAAAATGTCTGCGCCGTCATCCTCGAAACCATCCAGGGCGAAGGCGGGATCCACCCCGTTAGCGAAACCTTTTGGAATCGCGCCCGCGCCCTTGCGTCCCAACACGACGCGCTGCTGATTGCCGACGAAATTCAATGCGGCCTCGGCCGCACCGGCCGCTACTTCGCCTATCAAAAGTTTTCGTCCAAACCCGATCTTGTCGCCATCGCGAAGCCTCTCGCTGCTGGCCTTCCCCTTGGCGCAATTCTGACCTCCGAAGCTGTCGCCGCTCGCGTCAGCCCCGGCGTTCACGGCACCACCTTCGGTGGTGGCCCCATGATCTGCGCTGTCGCGCTCGAGTTCCTCAAAGTTCTCGAAAAAAAGAAAATCCTTGCCAACGCCAACGCTCGCGGCGCCGAAATTCGCGCCGGCATCGAAAAACTCGTCGCCAAGTTCTCGATCATCAAAGAAGTGCGCGGCGAAGGCCTCATGATCGGCGTCGAACTCACCGTCGACGGCAATCCCTTTGTTGCTGAAGCCATGAAGCGCGGCCTGCTCATCAATTGCACACACGACTTTACTTTGCGCCTCCTGCCCGCCTTCATCATCGGCGCAAAACAAGTTCGGGAATTCCTCGGAATTTTCGAAGATGTACTCGGTCATGTTTCTAAATCTATGCCTGCGACGGAAACGGCGCGGCACGCGGCTCACGCCGCAGTGAGGTAACAAAAAGAAATGGCGACAACTACTTTGGCAGCGCCCGTTCTGGTCTCGAACGATCTGCTCACCGGGGCGGAATGGAGTCCGGCGCACACGCGAGAGCTTCTCGCGATCACGTCGGACATCAAGGCCAATCCCGCCGGCTACGCCGACACGCTGCGCGGCAAATTCATTGCGCTCATTTTCGAAAAGCCCTCGCTCCGTACTCGCGTCACTTTCGAGGTCGGAATTCAAAGCATGGGCGGCCACGTCGTTTTCCTTGATCACACACAAGCCCGACTCGGCGAACGTGAATCCATCGCCGACGTTGCCCGTAATCTCGAACGCTGGGTACACGGCATCGTCGCGCGCGTTTACGAACAGCGCGTCCTCGACGAAATGGCTGCGACCACCGAAATCCCTGTCATCAACGCGCTCTCCGACAAATTCCATCCCTGTCAGGCGCTGGCCGATTTCTTCACGCTCGAAGAAAAATTCGGCTCGCTCAAAGGACTGAAACTCGCCTACGTCGGCGACGGCAACAACGTCTGCCACTCCCTTACCTATCTTGCCGCGCGTCTCGGCGTTAATCTCCGCATCGCCACTCCGGAAAATTACGCACCCGACGCCGACGTCATTGCCGACTCCAAGCGTGTCGCGAAAGAAACCAAAGCCAAGATCGAACTCTTCACCGATCCCCGCGAAGCCGTCGCAGACGTGCAGGCCGTGTACACCGATTCCTGGACCAGCATGGGCTTCGAAGCCGAAGAAAAAGTTCGCAGCGAAGTCTTCAAGCCCTATCAGGTCAATCGCAAATTGATGGCGCTCGCCGGCCGCGATTCCATTTTCATGCACTGCCTACCCGCCCATCGCGGTTACGAAGTCACCAATGAAGTTCTCGATGGTTCACGCTCGGTCGTTCTCGACCAATCCGAAAATCGGATGTATGTCCAAAAAGCGATTCTGCACACGCTCTATCGCTAGATTTTCATCGCGCCGAAGGTAGCGTAGCCACTCTTGTTTACCCCGAGCATCGAGGGGGCTGCGCCAAACGTCGGGAAGGCTCGATTCGAAGGGTTTTGCAAACTGTTAGACTACGAACTATCTCCAATTACGAAAGAGGAATTGTGAATAGAACTGCTCCAAAACCGAAAAAAGTTGTGCTCGCCTATTCCGGCGGCCTCGATACCAGCATCATCATTCCCTGGCTCAAGGAAAATTACAGCTGCGAAGTTATCGCCATGATCGGCGATGTCGGCCAGCAGGAAGATCTCCAGGCCGCCTACAAGAAGGCGCTCGCGACCGGCGCCTCGTCCGCCACCATCGAAGATCTGCGCGAAGAATTCGTCCGCGACTTCATTTGGCCGACTCTTCGCGCCGGCGCCGTCTATGAACACACGTATCTTCTCGGCACTTCGATGGCACGCCCCGTCATCGCCAAGCGCCAGGCCGAAATTGCGCGCAAGCTTGGCGCCGACGGTCTTTCCCACGGTTGCACCGGCAAAGGCAACGATCAGGTCCGTTTCGAACTCGCCTACAAAGCCATCGCGCCCAACGTGCAAATCATCGCGCCCTGGCGCGAATGGGACATCGATTCCCGCGAAGACGCCATCGCTTACGCCGAAAAACACAACGTGCCCATCGAGCAAAGTAAAAAGAACATCTACAGTCGCGACCGCAACATCTGGCACCTCAGCCACGAAGGCGGCGAACTCGAAGATCCCGCCAATGCGCCGAGCGAAGCCATGTGGCAATGGACCGTCTCGCCGGAAAAAGCTCCCGACAAAGCCGAAGAAGTCGAAATCGGTTTCGAATCCGGCACGCCCGTTTCCGTCAACGGCACAAAGCTCGGTCCTGTCGATCTTCTCAACACGCTCAACGAAATCGCCGCTCGCCACGGCGTCGGCCGCACCGACCTTGTCGAAAATCGCCTCGTCGGCATGAAGTCCCGCGGCGCGTACGAAACTCCCGGCGGCACGCTTCTCGTCACTGCGCATCGCGAACTCGAACGCCTCACCGTCGATCGCGAAACCGCGCACTTGCAGCAATCGCTCTCTGTCCGTTACGCCGAACTCGTTTACAACGGCGTTTGGTTCTCCGCGCAGCGCCAGGCTCTTGACGGCTTCTTCAACGTTTCGCAGGAGCGCGTCACCGGTTCCGTCGGCCTCAAACTTTGGAAGGGCTCGCTCAATGTCACCAGCCGCAAATCGCCCTTCTCGCTGTATCGGGCCGATTTGGCCAGCTTCACCATGGGCCGCTACAACCCGAAGGACGCCGAAGGCTTCATCAATCTCTTCGCGCTTCCCGTCACTGTCCGCCCCAAAGCCAAAGCCGAAGGCGGCAATTCGTAAGTGTTTGCGCACACCATAACGGTTGTCATCCTGGGGCTACTCGACGAGGGCAGCCTCAGGACCTCAACCATCGCGTCTTGGCGCAAATTTTCCGCAGCGTGTTTTTCCGAAACTGAAAACAGACGACTGATGACTGACGACTCCCACCATGACTGACCGCAAAGACACCAAACTCTGGGGCGGCCGCTTCGACAAAGCGCCCGACGCGCGCTTCGACGCTTTCCAGCGCTCGTTCTCGTTCGATCGGCGCTTGCTGCCCTACGAAATCGCGGTCGATCGCGCTTGGGCCAAAGCCCTCGAACCCATCGGCATTTTTACCGCCACTGAAGTAAAGCAAACCCTCGCCGCTCTCGACAAAATCGAAGAACGCGCCAAAACCGATTCCGCTTGGTTCGAAAAAACGGGAGCCGACGCCGAAGACGTCCATCACTTCGTCGAAAAAGCCCTCGTTGAAGAACTCGGCCCTCTCGGCTGGAAACTCCACGCCGGCCGCAGCCGCAACGAACTCGTCGCCACCGATTTCCGTCTCTTCGTCATCGACGCAGTTTCTGAAGTGAAGCGCGGAGTTCTTGCTCTCTGCAACTCGTTGCTCGTGCAAGCCAAAGCAAAACTCGGTGTGCCCATGGCGGGCATGACTCACATGCAGCATGCGCAGCCGATCTTGCTCTCACATTTTCTCGTCGCCCATGCGGAGGCCTTCACTCGGGACATCACGCGCCTGCAAAATGCTGCCGCCAGCGCAGACGCCTGCCCCATGGGTTCCGGCGCGCTCGCTGGAAACTCCTTCGCCATCAATCGCGATGTCATCGCCCGCGAACTCGGCTTTTCGAAAATCACCGCCAACAGTCTCGACGCCGTAAGCGACCGCGACTTCGCGCTCGATTATCTTTTCGCTCTCACGGGAATAGCTACCCATCTCTCTCGCCTCGCCGAAGATTTCGTTCTCTTCGCCTCCCAGGAATTTTCCTACGTCATTCTTCCCGATGAATATTCAACGGGCAGCAGCCTCATGCCCCAAAAGAAAAATCCTGATGCCTGGGAACTCATCCGTGGAAAAACAGGCCGCATCACTGGAGCGCTCGTTTCCTTGCTCACTACGCTGAAGGGTTTGCCCACGAGCTACCAGCGCGACCTGCAGGAAGACAAAGAAGCCCTTTTCTCTGCCTACGATCAAGTCGCGGACATGGTGGCAATCGCCTCAGGCGCGATTGCCGCCACACAGTTCCGAGACGAGAAACTGTGCGCTCTCACAGCGAATCCAGCCCTGCTCGCCACCGAAGCCGCCGACTATCTCGTTCGCAAAAGCATTCCGTTCCGCCAGGCCCACGATCTGGTTGGGAAAATTCTTCGCGAAGCCGAAAAGCAGGGCAAAAACTGGATTGAATTGCCTCTTGCCGAACTGCAGAAGATTTCTCCGGAAATCGGCCCGGACTTCGCGAAAAGCCTCACTGTCGAAGCCGCTCTCGCTGCGAAAAAAGTCCCCGGCGGAACCTCTCCAGATTCCGTTCGCGCCGCAATCGCCGATCTGGAAAAGCAAATTCGTGGCATCGGAGCCTCCAAGTGACGCAAGCTCCCAACGAAGCTGCGCTCCCCAAAGGATTCCGTTTCGCCGCCACCGCCTGCGGCCTGAAAAAAACCGGCGCGCTCGATCTCGCCATTCTTTCCAGCGACGTGCCCGCCTCTGCGGCCGCGGTTTTCACGCAAAATCTCGTCGTCGCCGCTCCCGTCATTCTGTCCAAAAAACATCTCGCCGAATCCAAAGGCCGCATGCGCGCCGTCGTTGTCAACGCCGGCAACGCCAATTGCGCCACCGGCGCTCAAGGCGATTCAGCCTCGCAACGCACAGTCGACGAAGCCGCCCGCCGTTTGGGCCTCCCGCCTCACGAACTCTTCGTCTGCTCCACCGGCGTCATCGGTGTGCAACTCCCCGTCGAAAAAATTCTCCGCGCCTTGCCAATGCTCGCCCGCAACCGCCGACCTTCCGCTCGCTCCTTCGCCGAACTTTCTCTTGCCATTTGCACCACGGACACGCGTCCCAAAACGGCCTCCGCCTCTTTTCGCATGTCCGGCAAACGCATCCATCTCATCGGCTGCGCCAAAGGCGCAGGCATGATTCACCCCAACATGGCCACCACTCTTGCTTTCGTCGCCACCGACGCCAACATTTCTCCGTCTCTCCTTCAGCGAACTCTGCGCGATGTCACCGGCCGCACCTTCAACGCCGTCAGCGTCGACGGCGACACGAGCACCAACGACACTCTTCTCGTCCTCGCAAACGGCGGCGCTGGTGCGCCCGCCATCGCAAACGGCAGCAAAGCCCACCGCCAATTCACCGCCGCCCTCGAAGAAGTCTGCGGCTCCCTCGCCCAACAAATCGTCGCCGACGGCGAAGGCGCTCAACGCGTCATCGAAATCGAAGTCCGCGGTGCCAAAAGCGAGTCCGCCGCCAAAAAAATCGCCGAAACCATCGCCACTTCTCCGCTCGTCAAAACCGCTTTTGCCGGCGGCGATCCCAACTGGGGCCGCATCTTCGCTGCCGCCGGCCGTTCCGGTGTCAAATTCGATCCGTCCCTCGTCGAAATCACCATGGCCGGCATCAAAGTCTTAAAGCGCGGCCAGCCTCTCGATTTCAACGAACGTGCAGCCAGCAACAAACTTCTCGCCGACCACGTTCCCATCGTCGTCCATCTCCACGCCGGCGCCGCCGTCGCTCGCTACTGGACCTGCGACTTCACCGCCGAATACGTCCGCATCAACGCCTCCTACCGCACTTGATCTGACTCTGCTGATTCACCAACGTTCAGCGCCCGCTCCCATACGCTTGTCATCCCGCACCCCGCGTTTTCTGCGGGGTGCGGGATCTGCTTTCGCTGGTGGAATATCGCCTAGCCTTGGATCTCAACAATCCCACTTGGACTTTTTTGTCGATTGTTCGTTACTTCGCGGCTGGCGGAATCGCGTCCTTCGTCTCCGAATACACCTTAATCCAGTGGCTCCGTACCAATTCTTTCGTTTGTTTTCCCGCCAAACTCGAAACAATCACATTCGAAGCCTGAACCGGCATATGGCAATTCGCGCAATTCCCGATAAGTTTCTCCTGCAACGCCGGAAACTTTCCGCACGATTCGACGCGATGACACTTGAGGCAACGCTGCGAGAGGGCGGTGGAGTCACGCTGCGTTTGATGGATGTCGTGGCAAGTCGAACAGCTCATGTCCGGAGAAGATTTGTAGCACCGGCTCATTTGCAAAAGAGCGACTTGATTTCCGTGAACGTCGGCTGTCGTCGCTGGACTGGAACTATTCGCGCGGTAGTATTTGTCGAGCGGTTCTCCTGGAACGTAAGAAAATGGATCTGCGAGTGGTGGCCGCAAACCGCCATGGCATTGTGCGCAAAGATCGACCTGCCGATCGCGGCTCAGTCTTGCCGGATTGACGATTGTCGCGTCCGATTTTTTCGCGGTCATCGCTTCGACATGCAGACGGCCGGCACCGTGGCATCTCTCGCAGGAAATCCCAAATTCCAAACTCTCCCGTTTGAATTGATTGGAAAAGATCGCAGAGCCAATCGCAGTCGCGTGATTCAAATGGCACCCGAGGCAGTTTGGAAGAACGCGCTTCTCGAAATTGGCTTCGCCGTCTTGATAATTTGGACTGTTGATCCAAGTGGACAAACTCGTCCAATACGAAACCGGAAGCTGAAATAAATGATCTTGCTTCCAATAAAGATAAGTCTGGCCTCTTCGTCCAGAGCCAATAACGACATCCATTTTTTCCGATCGCGTCGTGCTCGCCGGCGGAATTTCCCAAACCGCCGTCTGATAAAAAGCGCCCGCCTTCGACTCCATCCGGAAATAAAGAAACTGGTTCGAAGTTTTGAGGATGTTTTTGCCATCAGTGAAAGATCCGAGAATCGATTCGTTCGTTGGGGGTTGTGAAGTCAGATGATGCGCCGTGCTCAGATAGCTGGTCGATTTTTCCGAGTGACACGCGCGGCAGGCCGCATCTCCCGCCACATCTCGACTATTTGCCGCTGTGGCTTGCGCGTTTGCGACTGGCGCATCCGATTTCTGCGCCAACGAGTGGGTGTTCGCCACCGCCTGCGCGAACAGCAAAGACAATCTCGCCAGCAATCGCAGTCGCCGCGTCGAGCCCATTCGGAACAACCTCACCCGTCAGCATTCTAACGATGTTTCCGCCAAGAGAATATGGGCAACCGGCGCGGAGACGAGTAGACTCTGTGCGTTCAGGACGGGAGAAACGCGGACATGGGCCAGAGGCTAGCGGGGAAAGTCGTGCTGGTAACGGGAGCGGCGCAGGGAATCGGGTTCGCGTGTGCCCGCATGGCCGCCGCCGAAGGTGCGTCCGTTGTTCTTGGCGATATTCAAGAAGATCGCGGCGAAGGCGCCGCCGCAAAAATTCACGCAGCCGGAGGCCAGGCGTTTTTTCAATACGCCGACCTTACTCAAGAATCCGACTGCGCCGCTCTCGTCGACGCAGCCATAAAAAAGTTCGGCAAGCTCAACGGCCTCGTCAACAACGCCGGCTGGTTCCCTCGCGCCCGTCTCGAAGAAACCACCACCGAACTTTGGGACAAGGTCTTCAACATAAATCTTCGCAGCGCGTTTTACGTAACCAAATTCGCCGTCTCCCGCATGCGCGACGCAAAAGGCGGCAGCATCGTCAACATGGGCTCCATCAACGGCATCCAGGGCTTGCCAAATCTCGTCGCCTACGCCGCCGCCAAAGGCGGCTTGCTCTCGATGACGCGCACTCTCGCTGGCGCGCTCGCTCCAGATCGCATTCGCGTAAATTTCATCATTCCCGGATGGATTGCCACCGAAGGCGAACTGAAAATCCAAAAAGGCGAAGGCCGCGGCATCGAAGATCTCGAAAAAGCCGGCAAGCGTTTGCCCCTCGGCAGAATGCAAACCGTCGAAGACACCGCCTACGCCGCAATCTATTTACTCAGCGACGAAGCCGCGCAAGTCACCGCCGCCGTCCTCAACGTCGACGCCGGCGGCTCCATGCTCCCCATCCAAAACGACCTCTACCCCGGTTGACCTCGGGAAATCGTCCGTGCTGATCTCAATGCAAGTTTCGTTTGCGTGCTTCGTTGAGCCGTTGTCGGTATTCACGGGCCGCTTTGTCAGCGTCGCTCTCCCGGGGGCTGTTCGTGGCTAGGTGTCCGAGCTCATGCGCCAACCAATATCCGAGCGAGTCATCGCTCACGTATCGGTCGCTGTCGATGAAGACGGTTCGGCTCGGCAGGTGTGTGAACAGGGCGCTCGCATAGCCGGTAGGTACATGAAGCTGAAAAATTCGAGTGTTGTCGACATACTTCCAATGAGGCACAAAGACTACTCGAAGAGGAAGTACCGCAGGCTGCATGGTCTGAATCTGAGAGCGAACGAGGGCTTCTTGCTGAGGTGTCCCGCCTAGAACTGTGTAGCTATTTCCTAAAGGCGCGGACGCTGCTTCGACGCCACCAGGTGAATTCGCAGTCCCGTTCGTTTGTCCGGCGCAAATCTGTGCAACTCCGATGACGTAGAAAACCGTTGCCGCCGCGAACTTCATTTGCCACCTCCACGCGCGTGCTGGAGGCGAACTTGGCGTTGGTCCGGAAGAAGCTCAATGGACGGCGGCTTGTTTGCGGCTTGATTGCTTCTAAGCAGCTAAAGACTGTCGTTTCAGTCAGATAGCGGGTTGGCTTATCTAAATCTTGTTATCCAGTAAGGCGGTGTTAGACTCACGCCAAGAGTCTCAGGCAGATGTAGATGGCCCTCAAAACGGAACCTTCCTCAATCCTTCGCTTTGGAACCTTTGAAGCGGATCTGCGCTCGGGGGAATTGCGCAAGCAGGGCGCGCGGATCAAGCTGCAGGAGCAACCCTTCCACGTTCTCACCGTTCTGCTGCAGCGCCCCGGCGATGTGGTGACACGCGAAGAACTGCGTAGTCAGAATTGGCCTGCGGACACCTTCGTTGACTTTGACAACAGCCTCAACACCGCAATCAACAAGCTGCGGGAAGCGCTCGGTGACTCTGCTGACAATCCCCGGTTTATCGAAACGCTTCCTCGGCGCGGGTATCGTTTCATTGCACCCGTCGATCGCGTGGATGGAACAACAAGCGGGGTCTCAGAGAACGTGCTTGGCCGGCTACGTCGCCGGAAGGTCGTCGTGGCGGTGGCAATTGTTGTGATCGCGGTGGGAATCGCCGGAGGACTCCTCTGGCGTTCGCGGCACCGACCAGTGCTCACTGAGAAGGACACGATCGTGCTCGGAGATTTCGCCAATTCCACCGGCGATTCGGTCTTCGATGGCACGCTTCGAGAAGGCCTTTCCGTCCAATTGCAGCAGTCGCCTTTCCTGAGCCTTGTCTCCGAGGAGGGAATCCAGCAGACGTTACGCATGATGGGGCAGTCAGCGAATGTCAAGCTCACGCCGCAAATCACTCGTGAAGTTTGTCAGAGGACCAACAGTACAGCAGCATTGGATGGTTCGATTGCTTTAATTGGCAGTCGATATGAATTGATCCTAAAGGCCGTGAACTGCGCGAACGGAGAATTGCTGGCCAGCGCGGAAGCGCAGGCCAATGATAAGAGCCACGTTCTGGACGCCCTTAACAAGACCGCTTCGGGAATGCGCACGAAACTCGGCGAATCCTTGAGTACGGTGCAGAAATACAACACGCCTCTCGAACAAGCGACGACACCGTCTCTGGAGGCATTGCAGGCCTACAGCTTGGGTATTAAGGCCGAGTTCGCGGGCGACACTGCGTCGGTTGCTTTTTTTCAGAATGCAATCCAATTGGACCCGAATTTCGCCGCGGCCTACGATGCGCTGGGCAGTGAGAATCAGTTGATAGGTACTGAACTGGCCGTAGAAAACATCCGGAAGGCCTTCGAACTGCGCACACGCGTCAGCGAGCGCGAAAAGTTGTTCATCGAAGGAGATTATCACAATATGGTGACTGGCGATCTCTTGAAGGCACAGCAGAGCTATATCCTTGGCGAACAAATCTACCCACGCGAGGTCAGCTTCCCAAATGGTCTTGGTGTTCTTCATAACGCTCTTGGGCAATATGAAGCGGGTCTCAAAGAACATCAGGAGGCTCTTCGTCTTGTTCCGTCCACCATTACGTATCGATTTCTTGCGTACACATATTTGTCGCTGAACCGAGACGAGGACGCTGCGGCCTTGGTGAGAGAAGCACATGGAAAGGGCCTGGACTCTGGTCTTGGGCCCACACTTTATTCGCTCGCCTTTTATCAGAATGACTTCGCCGAAATGTCGCGCCAAGTAGACGCTTCTAACGGAAATCCAGCGGAAGAAGACTTGATGTTGGCATTAGAGGCCGACACGGCTGCATACTTCGGACATCTTGGAAGAGCACGTGAGCTATCACGACAAGCTTCGAATTCTGCCAAGCGGGCAAGAGAGAACGAAACTTCCGCAACTTACGAGGCCGTGGCTGCTTTGCGAGAAGGACTGTTTGGCAATGCAAACCAAGCTGGACAACCGACAGTGCTAGCAAAGGAACGTTCGGGTGGACCGGATAAGTATTACGCAGTAGTGCTTGCCCTGGCCTATTCGGGGGACGGATCGCAGGGATTAGCGGATAATTTCAGTGAGAATTTTCCCGAAAACACGGTTGTACAGTTCAATTACCTTCCTACCCTACGGGCAAAACTGGCGTTAAACCATGCAAACCCTCAGCAGGCGCTTGATGCTCTAGAGGCCGCCGCTCCGTATGAACTTGGTTTGTCGGCGAATGGCTTTTACAATTGGCCTAATTTGTACCCCGTATATGCGCGAGGAGAAGCCTATCTTACTAGTCATCGGGGCCGCGAGGCTGCGGCGGAATTTCAGAAAATCCTCGACCACCGCGGCATTGTTCTAAATGAACCCATCGGCGCACTGGCGCACCTCCAGCTAGGCCGCGCCTACGCGATGCAGGGCGACACCACCAAAGCACGCGCCGCCTACCAGGATTTCCTCACCCTCTGGAAAGACGCCGACCCCGACATTCCCATCTTTCAGCAAGCCCAGGCGGAATACGCGAAACTGCACTAGCGTTTGTTGGTCACTTATCCCAGTTCCAGCTAGCGAATTGCTGGCGGAGTTCGAGTCCGGCAGTTGCCACTTCGAAAAGTGCTTCGTCAGAAGTTCACGCAGCTCATTTCTCTCGCCGCCCTGAATTCAGCCAATCTTCAATCCGCTCCGCATATGTGCGGCTGGATCGATGCTGCGAGCCATCGCATAACTGAACGACATATTCGCGATTCTCAACGCTCCGCAATTCCTGTATTCGTTCTAGGTTAACGATTCTAGACCGATGAATCCGCGCGAACTTATCTGGGTCAAGTCTGCGCCCGAGTGAACTCATAGTGTCGCGCAAGAGATGGGTAGCTGTTCGCGTGTGTAGTTCCACGTAGTCCCCCGCCGCCGAGATCCACGTCACATCTTCCACAGGTACGATTTGGATTCGCTGCCCGGTTCTCACCAGGAAACGTGTAATGGGCTCCCAATCACTTTCGTTAATCGAAGTCGAGCCGATCTGTGATTGGCCAATCGCTTCTTGTTCGTGAAGCCGCGCTCGTTTAACTCCGAAATATAAATTGCACCACAAGAACAGCAGCACGGCCATCTTCACACAAGCTTCCAAAAACTCCATCGGCTCCGGCTTTGCCCGCAGGAATGCACCGGCGGCCAATGTTGCAGCGATGCCGATTGTCGACGACCATCCCAGCGCCCGCGCTTCTGTTCCTATCCAGGACAGCTGCCTCCCTGAAAGGGACCGGCATACCGGACGCAGCGCAACAGTCGTCAGAAATACACTTAGGCACATCACTCCCTGGTCCGCCAGTAGCTCCGCCAAGCCTCGGTAACCCAACTCGCTTGGCTCTCTCACGTAAGGCAGCACAAACAACAGCGACAGCACGCAAAAAATGCTCCATCCCCCCGTCTGTAACCACCAGAACGAAGCTATCCGCATTTCCGCCGTCCTGCCCATGTCGACGATTTTACTCGCCGCCTTCCCGGTGTCTACACCACTTCGGCGCAAATATCCTTCGATTCATCGCAAATCTCTCTCCCCTGATAGAAAACGTCTTCGACGCATTACCGAATCTTGCTAGCTTGCATGCTTTAGTCAAAAAAACTCGCTCGCAATCGGAGCCTTCATGAATAGCGCAACACCTCCCGCCCGCTCTTGGCTTTCTCGCTTCTTTGTCAGGGAAGACGCCCTCTACACGGCTTTCGAGGCCAAGTACCAGGCCAAGACTCCGCTCGCAAAGTCCATCTATCTCTTTCTCTATCTCTTGCCCGGAATCGTTTGTCTTGTCGTATTCAATGTGGAACCACTCTTTCGCGCGCAGATGGCTATCACCGGTCTTTCCGCGAGATATCTTCAATACGCTTGGGTTCTTGCAATCACTTTCGGTTGGCACACGTTCATCCCGTTTCTCGTCCTTCGCTACGTTGACAAGCTTACCTTTCGCGAAACCCTCGCCTTCCTCGGTCTCGATAGAGTGGACTGGCGCGGCCTGCTCTTCGTATTGCCCATTTTTTGTACTCTCTTTGCGCTCGTTTCGTTGCCTTATGTGAAATTCGTGGCCCCCATCATCGAAGGATGGACAGCGGCTATTCCACTCTTCCGGATTCCCGGTTACAGCATCTTTCAGGACACGCCGGAAAATATGTATAGCTTTCCCCCTGTTGCGCTCCTCTTTTTGGGAATCGGAAACTTTCTCGGCGAAGAGCTCTACTTCCGCGGATATCTGATGAAGAAGACTGCTTTTCTCGGCAAGTTCAACTGGATCGTAAATTCCGTTCTATTTGCCCTATATCATTTGTGGCAAGTTCAGCAAACCTGGCCGATGATCGGGCTCGTCCTTGCCATCGGTCTGCTCATGGCTCTTCGCAAAGATCTTTGGGTTTTGATCGGCTTTCATTTCTTCATAAACATGTGGATGGCCTACGGAACCTAGCCGGCTCACAGATGCGCGCGGGGCTTACGCATCCCACTTCCAATTCGCAAACTGCTGCCGCAATTCAATCTTCTTGAATTTTCCCACGCTCGTCCGCGGAATCACCTCCACAAACACAATCGAATCCGGCAACTGCCACTTCGCAAATGTCGCCGCAAGAAATTGCCGCAGTTCTTCCGGCGTCGCACTGTGCCCCTCTTTCAAAACGACGGCAGCCAATGGCCGCTCCTGCCATTTCGGATGAGGGATTCCTACCACGCACGCCTCTTTCACCGCGGGATGTCCCATCAAACAGTTTTCCAAGTCCACCGAACTGATCCACTCACCGCCGGACTTCACCAGATCCTTCGCCCGGTCCACGATTTTCACAAAGCCTTCTTCGTCTATCGTCGCTACGTCCCCCGTTCGAAACCACCCGTCCGCCGTCCACCGGTGTGCCTGATCCGGCGAATTATGATATTGGGACGCAACCCACGGCCCGCGAATTTCCAGTTCCCCTGCCGTCACTCCGTCCCACGGCGCCTCGATCCCCTCAGGAACCGGCGAGCCCGGTGACGAATCCTCCCGCCGCATCACCCGCAGCTCCACAAATGGAGCCGGCCACCCTTGTTTTGCGCGCGCCTCATACTGCTGATCCGCCTTCCATTCGTGCATGTGTTTTTTCAGGCGTCCCACCGTCGCAAGCGGCGTCGTCTCCGTCATTCCCCAAAGATGCAAAATCTGCAATCCAAATTTATCTAGCGCGCGGATCAGCCGTTCCGGCGGAGCCGTTCCGCCGCATGCAATTCGAACCGGTGATTCAAATTTCCATCGTCCTGGATTCGTTTCCAGCGCATACAAAACTCCCAGCCAAACTGTCGGCACACCGCACGCAAACGTCACCTTCTCTTTCATCATCAAATCGAGAACGCTCTCCGCGTCCACGTTTGGCCCCGGCAGAACCATTCTCGTTCCGAGCATCACGCATGTATACGGCAGCCCCCACGCGTTCGCATGAAACATCGGTGCAATCGCCAGAACCGTATCCAGGTGGCTGATCCCGAATGAATCGGTCATCGCCTCCGCGAACGAATGCAGCACGATCGCCCGGTGCGAATAAATCACGCCCTTCGAAGATCCCGTTGTCCCCGACGTAAAACACATCGCCGCGCCGTCATTCTCATCAATCTTCGGCAGCGGCACATCCGCCGAAGCATTCGCCAGCAACGTTTCGTAATTCAGAAATCCGCTCGGCGCCTCACCGCATCCGTACGGCACCACAATGATTTTTTCAAACGGCACATCCGCGCGAAATTTCTCCAGCACCGGCAACAGCACATCGTCAATAATCAGAAATCGATCCTCAGCGTGTCGCGCAATCGCCGCGATCTCGTGCGGATGCAGCCGCAAATTCAGCGTGTGCAAAATCCCACCCGCGCACGGCACGCCGAAAAATGCTTCCAGATGCCCGCTGTGATTCCACATCATCGACGCAACGCGATCGCCCGGCCGCATTCCCATTTCGATCAGTGTCGAAGCCAGCCGCCGCGCCCGCCGATAAAAATCTCCGTAGCAAGTCCGCACAATCGACCGGTCCGGCCGTCGCGAAACTATCTCAATTCTTGGAAAAAGTTTGCCGTTGCGCTCAAAAATATGTTGCAGCGTCAACGGAAAATCCATCATCGTTCCGCGCATACGTTCCTCGATCGGCCGGGACTTGCCCGCATCCTAGCATCAAAAAAGCCGCTGCGCCCGATCGCCTGCGCGACCCTTTTGGCTCCCCGCGCGCCCCAGAAAATTCGTTGCAAAAGTCGTCAATTTCCGGGAGTATGCAACTGACCGCTGAAGTGCACGGTCCGCGCCCGTGGTGGAAGTGTCTCTCTGCCCGTGGACGCTGACGCTTCAGCGCGCTCCGCGACTTGCAAGTGGGTTCCGGGCAGAAGGAGTCGGTAAGTGAAGAAGCTCTATGTTGGTAATCTTCCGTTTTCCGCGACGGAGGATAGCCTGCACGAATTTTTCGCGCAGGGCGGTGTAAATCCCTCGGCAGTGAATCTGATTCGCGACCGTTTCACCGGGCAATCGCGCGGGTTCGCCTTCGTTGAAATCGCAAATGACGAAGAAGCGGATCGCGCTGTTAACTCGATGAACGGCCAGAATTTCGGCGGACGCAACCTGGTGGTGAACGAAGCGCGGCCGCAGACAGAACGCGGCGGCGGTGGTGGCGGAGGCGGCCGGGGCGGCTACGGCGGTGGGCGTGGCGGTCATGGCGGCGGTGGTGGTGGCAGAGGCGGCGGAGGCGGTGGGCGCGGCGGCGATCGTGGTGGTGATCGCGGAGACCGTGGCGACCGCGGAAATCGCTGGTAATAATTTTTTCCTGAGTTCGAACGGCGGGCCGCCCAGGCTCGCCGGGTTTACCCCTTCGAAAGGTGCTGCGGGGCACGTCTGTGTCTGGCCGCGGCCCTTTCCACACTTCCCTGTTTATACCGGAATCGTTCGAGTGAAGTGGATTGCAAGCCGCGTTCGACCAGTGCGGGCGAATCGCACTGCGTTTCGGCGGCATCCAGCTGCTCGGTCGTTGCGAAAAGCGCCGGCGATTTTGGCTGCAGGATTACGCAGCAATCATGGAAACGCTCCGCGGAAATTTCGTGCGTGCCGATTTTTGTAGCGAGATCCTGAATCTCCAGTTTGTCGTCGCCAATCAGCGGGCGATAAAGCGGCAACCGCGCAATCGACCCAACCGATTGCAGATTGCCCAGCGTTTGTGAAGCCACTTGCCCCAGGCTGTCTCCCGTCACCAATCCTTTCGACCGCTCCCGCAGCGCGAGCCGCTCCGCGATGCGCAGCATGAGCCGGCGATAAAGCAAAGTGCGAAACGATTCGTCAGCATCGGCGGCAATTTGCCGCTGCAATGGCTCAAACGGCACCAGATACAACTTCGCCGTGCCTTGCCACGGAACCAATTTCTCCACTAGCCGCCGCGCCACATGAATTGAAGATTCGCCCGGCTCCGCGCCGCCTCCCCAGAAATGCACGAAGCTCAAATGCGCGCCGCGCTTCATCATTTTGTACGCGGCCACAGCGGAATCGAATCCGCCGCTCAGCAGGCATGTCAAGCGGCCGGCAGTATTCGTCGGCAGGCCGCCCGGGCCGGCGATACGGCGCGCGTAAATTAAAATCGGTCCGCGCGTGACTTCAATCCGGCAAGTCAGTTCCGGGTTTTTCAGATCGACTTTTGCTGGGCGTCCCGCCGCTTCCAGTTTGTCGAAAAGCGCGCCGCCGACTTCGCGTTCGAGAAACATGGAATTGTGCGGAAAGCGTTTGTCGCTCCGTTTCGCGCGGACGGCGAAAGTGGAGAACGATTCGGTGCGAATTTCGTCCCACGCCGTTTCGCAAATTTGTGGAAGAACGTCGCCCGCGGTTACTTGACCAGAAGACTTGTGGCTCCAATCCACGGGACGCGCCACGGCAAGATGCGAAATTCCGAAAACGAGTTGCAGACGGCGCAGAGCCTCTTGCAACTGATCGGGATCTTCCAGCTCGATCAGATAGCGGTCGCCCGGCTGCGTGATTCGCGCAACGGAAATTCCTTCCAGCGCGCGGCGCATCGCGCGCCGCAGTTGGTGTAGAAAAAATAGCCGGTTCCCGAGCTTCAGCCAAAGCTCGTGGTAGTGAACGACGATGTGCGTGGACGCGGGCATTTTCGCTTGGCGCGGACGGCGAACTTGCGTAGTATACCGCCAGTTCAGCACCGAGCCGCGCCAGGGTCTTCGGCGGTGAGTCAGTTTTGAATTTCGTGTACCGCGACGCGCTACATGGAAAGTCAAAACTGATTTACAACGGAAACCTGTCGCATGTACCCAGCTCGCCGCGCGATCTTGACGCGGTTTGCGCCGGCAACCCCGCGCTTGCCCCGAGCGCTCTCTCGATGGGTCGCAACAAATTGCCCCGTAACGTGTTTGAAACATCAGCCGAGGAAAATGTCCCGCGGCCCGCGATGTGTCGTATCGTCTCCGCGTTGGTCGCTGCGGCGGCGGGTAGCGTAGCCACTCTTGTTTACCCTGTAAGTGGCTGCGCTCTTCCGTAGCGTAGGCTTCAGCCTGCGGTCACGGTTTTGTAGGGCCCGCTTTCCGAAGCGGGCCACACTCGATCGTGAGTCCGTTTACGTTCACGGAACAGCCACCAGTAGCTAGGCTTCAGCCTGCGAGCTGGTTTTGTAGCGGCCATCTTCCGAGATGGCCTTCCGTTGCGGCGCCAAGGCGAACCTTTTTGTAGCTTGGAGCATCCAACGCAACAAGCTAGACGTATTAGGTAATGTGCGTGCAACGAGAAACAGAAGTAGCAGCCGCCGCGAAAGCGGCAAAAAGGAACGCGGTAGGTCGGGGCTTCAGCCCTGACGCAAGAAGCAAAGCATGACGACCTGGCAAAAACGCGACTGGCAGCAATTCTACGAGATAGCGCGGCGTCCGTGGCGCCGTCATCGTCCGCCCCGCCCGGTCTATCCCACGGGCCTCAATCGCGTCCTGCCCGCACAGGGTTTCAGCCTCTCCGAACTCGACGACGCAGGTGTCGACCTCGAGCAAGCCGAACGGCTCGGCCTTCCCGTAGATGCCGGTCGCATCGGTGTCTACGGCCCCAACGTCACCGTCCTCCGCGATTTCGTCCGCTCCTCCCGCAGCCCCCTCTAACTCCGTCTTCATCCCTGC
>Ga0075436_100000535_pt1 | contig 24741 bp, 18 predicted proteins | sample RhiMethybrSRZTD5_FD_75303 | JGI IMG/M metagenome (GOLD analysis project Ga0075436, IMG submission 75303) | Populus rhizosphere microbial communities from Tennessee, USA - Rhizosphere MetaG P. TD hybrid SRZTD5 | ecosystem: Host-associated > Plants > Roots > Rhizosphere > Soil | place: USA...
GACATCATAGTCATTGGGGGTGAGCTTCAGCGCGGCTTGGAGTTCCTCTGCGGATCTGTGAAGTTCTCCAAGCATAAAGTAGCACTTCCCGATCATGTGGTGAGCGCCGGCGTTCTGAGGGTTGTGCGTCCGAATCTTAATTAGCGCAGTCAGCGCTTTGTCGAATTGTTCTAAGTTAAAATAGGCGATCGCCAAATCCAGAAGCACGTCGTCAGCACTCGGACCGTACGCGTTGGCGGCTTCAAGAGCGGTGATTGCGTTCTTGTACTCCTTCTGCGCCGAGTAGACTTTCCCAAGCTTGGAATACCCTTCGGCGAGAATGGCTGCGTATTCAGTTTCAGCCGCGGCAAGATTACCAGCGCGTCGCTGCGCCTCGGCTGCCTCATAATGTTGCCGAATCGTATCGCGAGGCGATTGTAGAGTAAGAATCAGCAGTAAGAGACAAACAAACGACGAGGCCATCACAAAACTTCCGTTGCCGTCTAAGTTCTTTTCGGGAGAGAGAGCCGAGACCGTTCGCGAGCCCGGCTTTCATCAACTACGACCAACTGTATATCAGGATCCAATCTGAATCAAACCTTGCTTGTAACGAAAAAGAGGGAGGTCTATACTGGTTTCCAATCTGATTGACTACATCGAGCGGAGGTTGTTATGAAAGGCCATCCCGCGACGTTAGCTGCGAAAACGCTTGGATTGATAGTTGCCGCTTTCGGATTTGCAATACCGGTTGTTGCGCGGCAAATGCCTTCGAGGCCCCCTGGTGAAGTCGATCCTGCCCGCGCCCGTTTCGAAGACACCAGCAAGCGTGAGATGCAATTGCGCGGCTTGGGCAATGTCTCAAAGACGCCAACTGATCCGAAGCAGCTTAAAGCGCTGATGGACCAGATTCAGCAGGACTTTGAACGAATACTCACCCTTCACAACCAGATTGTTCGCGCAATCACCGCCAACGAGACTCTGGTCGTTGACTTTGTTTCAGATGCCACCGGGGAAATAAGAAAGCGCGCGACGCGTTTACAAACAACACTGGCGTTTCAAAGATCCGATCCCGACGAACAGAACAGGCGAAAACAAGTCGATGAGGCGCAGCTTAAAGATGCACTTGTTGCGCTGTGTCAACACATCGAGAGCTTTATTACCAATCCTGTCATCAGGACTCCGGGAACAGTTGACGTTCAGCAATCAGCCAGGGCGAGCCGCGATCTTGAGGATGTCATAGAACTCGGCGACCGCATCAACAAGAGCGCCAAGAAGCTAAAGGAGAGATCCAAGTAGTCAACGCAAACCCTCGCCTCCCAGAATGGTTCTAACGTCACCGCGTCCGATTGCCACACGTACTCTGAGTATTTGACAGCCAGCTTAAAACCGAATCCATTTCGATATCCCACTCGAAAAAGTAAAGGCGGGGAAACGTGAATGCTTCAATTTCCCCGCCCATAGGCACAGCTTAGAATCACCCGCTCAGAAGCTGAACTTCAACCCGAATTGGATCTCGCGCGGCCCCCGGTCGCCACTCAACTTGCCGAAGTTGGAGTTGGTTGATTTGCCGGTGGTTCTATCAAGTGACAAGTTACCGTCGAGCCCAAGGAAATTCGGATGGTTGAACGCGTTGAACATCTCCGCACGAAACTGAATGCCATAATGCTCACGCAGTCTCCAATTCTTATTGATAGAGAAATCAACGTTTTTGATGCCGGGTAGCGTGATGGTGCCACGCCCAAGGTTGCCGAACTTCCCTAACGCCGGCAGAGAGAATGCCGCCGCGTTGAGGTACTGCAGCGGATTACTCGTGTGGGCGTAAACCGAAACCCCAGGCACGAGGTTAGGACGCGGATTAGTTGAAACAGCCACACCGCCAGTGTTGACATTGTCAGTCACCTCCGCAGGAGTACCATCCAGGAAGGAGACGATGGTGTTGAATTGCCAATCTCCCAGTACCTGCCGCGCTACGGAGCCGAATCCCTGACCCCACTGCGTAAACGAAGGTAACACATATACCGCGTTAGCAACGAACATCTGCCGGCGGTCGAGGTCTGCGTTGCCGCGGTCAAGGTTGTAGTTGAACGGATCGCTGGTGTTGCTGGTGAATGACGCAAGCGGAACGTTCGTTATGGTATGCGACCAGGTATATGAGAGCTGGAAGGACAGCCGGCTTGTAAATTGGCGGTTCACCCAAACCTGAAGCGCATGATAATGGGAGTCGCCTGAGGACTCACTTCCGGTGAGAGGTCCGAGTCCGGGATGAATGCGGTTGGCATTAACGACACCTGCGTCGTTATTCGACTGGGCGACCGCAAGGCGCGCGCCCGGAACGACGTCATTGTAGCTAACACCGCGCCTCCACAAGTGCAGCCCATGATTCCCGATGTAGGAGGCCTCCACTACGGTGTTCTTCATCACCTCCCGAGAAATCGAAATGTTCCATTGCCAGCTTTCCGGTGGACGGAAGTTCGTGTTCACCACATTGAAGGCTGTGCTGGGCCCAACGCCTGCAACCGCATTCTTTAGGCCAGGGTTGATTGTATCCAGGCTCCGGCAGGTCGGACAATCAGCTAGAGAAGTCCGGCCGCCCTGCCAACCCGTATCGACTGTTACAGACCAGGGCGGATTGTTAGCCATGCGCAGGATGTCTTCTATTACATTTGCGCGGCCCATGTAGCGTCCGAATCCTGCGCGAACAGCCGTCTTGCCGTCACCGAAGATGTCCCAAGCCACGCCCAGCCGCGGCTGGTATCCCCCGTTGTATGGGTTAACCAAAGAACGCGGCAATCCGGCGTTGCCCGCTTGATCTGCACGGACCAAACCGCTCAGCGGATTCTTGCCATCAAACAGACTGGGGACATAGTTGCTTATGCGGTTATTGTCGGAGTACGCCGGAGAAAATCTTGACCAACGCAGACCCAAGTTGACCGTAACCCTCGGACTGACTTTCCAAGTGTCATTCCCAAACCACTCGAAGTCATGCCAACGTCCCAACGTCCTCTCCTGATGGTCTACCTCAAAGTATTCCGTGATTGGCAAGTCTTTGAGCAAGAGTGAAGCTATGTAGTTGCCGGTTGGACCACCGCCGCCATCCTCTTGAACACCGTACAACCCGCTGGCCCCGTTGGGTTGTTCATTCTTAATGTTGTGGCTGACGAGACCGCCCACCTTAAAGCTGTGGTCCTTCCAAACCTTGGAGAAGTCATCTTTCCAAATGAAAAGGTCTTCGTGATTTTCCCAGGGCGCTTGATGCCAGAGAGTGGGGTATCCCTGGCCTCCCCAGCCGACTGTTGGCAATCCGGTACCCGCTGTTCGCGGGAAGACCGTCGGGAATTTGGATGCGATCTCGTCGTTAAGCGACTGGCCCGCCGAATTTGTCTTAACGAAGATATCGTTGCCCGCTCTTGAGAACTGGAACTCGTTAACGGACGTCGCTGTGAAGGAGTTTGTCAGCTTGACGGCAAAACTTTTACTAGGCTGATCCCAGTCTGAACTTAAGGTCGGGAACGGCGTGTCGCCCCAGAAATTGCCCGCTGCGTTGCCGTGAGTCCACGTCTCATTGATAAAACGAACCATCAGGTTCATCTTGCTGGTGAGCGTCACATCACCGCGGATCAAATCCTGACGAGTCTTCACCGGCTCGAGCGTCGAAGAGATCCAGTTGGACCCAGATGCATTGTTTGGATCGGGAAAGATCTTCAAAATGGCGAGCCCTGCAGGGCTCAACAGGTTCGCTGGAATCTTGTTACCAGGGAACGGAGCATTGCCTGCGAATGGATTGTGGGGTAAAGGGGCGGTGAGAGTCCCACTGAAATCACCCATCCTCTCCTGCGGTGTCGGAACGTGAGCGGACAGCACAGTTCCGCGACCCTCCTTACGCCACTCTTCCGAATAGAAGAAAAAGACCCTGTCTTTGATGATAGGTCCATTGAAATTGAACCCGTAGTTGTTGTAGCGAAGAACCTGTTTAGGTTGACCGGCTTCATTCAGGAAGAAGTCTGTCGCATTGAGAGCATCATTCCGCAGGAACTCAAAAGCCGTGCCGTGAAAACGATTGGTGCCGCCTTTTGTAATCAGGTTGATGACTGCGCCCTGTGCCTGGCCGAACTCAGCACTGAAGCTATTGCGTTCGACGCGAAACTCCGCGATAGAGTCGATGGACGGAAAGACAAGCAGCGTAGCATTCGAACCGACGTCCATGTTGTTGACTCCATCGACAGTCCACATATTAGCGTTCGACTGGTTACCGTTGACCGACATGTCAACGTGAGAGTCAAGTCCAGTGCCGCGAGCCGAGAAGCCGGCGCCACCAACACCGCCAGATGCGGGCGACACTCCCGGCACCATCGTTACCAGCGACGCGTAGTTGCGACCATCAAGAGGCAGTTCCGTAACCTGCTTCTCAGCAACAAGACTGCTTACATCTCCGTTTCGTGTTTCCACCTGGCTTGCTTCTGCAGTTACACTAACCGTCTCGCTCATCTGACCAACTTCGAGATTAATGTTGACGACCAGATTCTCGCTAACGTGGAGATCCACGCCGCTGTTGACCGTCTTCTTAAATCCAGTAGGAGCCACGCTCACTGTATAAGTACCCACCGGCAATGAAGGCGCATAGTAGAACCCGTCGTCGTTGGTGGTGACCGTCCGCGATTGTCCGGTGCGCTCTTCAGTGATTGCGACGTCGGCTTTAGGAACGACGGCGCCGCGCGGATCGCGAACGGTGCCGCTAATACTGCCCACTGTGCTTGTCTGGCCGTGAACTCCGATCACGATGCCCATGAACAGCAAAAGCAGCCCTGCCTGAAAGACGGCTCTTGTTCGGACTAGCGAATTTTGTTGCTTTAGCATAAGTGGCTTCTCCTCAGAGCTGCTATTGGGTGTCGAACGACTAGTTTTCGGCTACACAGTCGCCTGGGCGAAATGGCGCCAGACAGAAATCCTGGAAAACCGTCTGCTCTTAAGCGTTGAGGCCCGAAGCCCCGAGTTAAAGCAAGACGGCATGAACAACGGCGTTTGAAGACAGTTTGAAAATGCTCTATCGGTTCCAGACCGCGCTACTTTAGTGCCTGGAGAATTAATGCACCCAAACGAATGATTGTATTGCCCGTAAAATAGCCAAAATTATGCTCGCAATATACCAGCATTAGGAACCAACTTGCGAGTTAATTGGGGTATAACTACGTTGCCTTCATAAAGGTGACCGGAGAACCAAGAATCAGCACTCTCCATGAGCGACGTGGAGGGTGTTACATTCACAAGGCAACATGTTTCAATGACAAATCCAGATGGAATTTGTTATTTATACCGATTGGCGGTATTTAGTCATCCGCTGCAATGCAAGTGAAGCGAAGCAACGAAGGTCGCGGGTCTCCTCAGGAGAGGGGTCTTTCGACTACAGGCAGAGTAATAATAGAACTTGGTTGTTGGAGAAGGCCGGCAGGACTCGAACCTGCGACCGCCTGCTTAGAAGGCCGTTCCGAACAAATACTCAAAACCTTGAGTGTCACACGCGCGCTCGGTCGCGCGAACTCTGTCAATCGACCGTCCAATCGTGACCTCTAGTAATGACGACCACGAAGATCCGTACAGCCTCAAGCGGAACCTGACTCTCTGCATGATGCGGTTCCCATAGCCAACGCAGGCACTTGGACGTATAACGCCCAAGTCGGAGAAGTGAATGACCCAGGCGCGAGCCGGCCCGATACATTAGTCGAAAGACTCAGATGTCTGTGAGTTTCTTGTTGACGCCCATCCTGAGATTGATGCCGAACTGCATATAGGCCGACAGGTGTAGGTCCACCCGGCCCTGTAATTCATCATCACGCCGGGATTTAAGTGCTGTAGCCCACGGCTACGGAATAGACTACTGCCTCTTGAATACCGTCGAGTCCGAGGAATCTGTTAAGCCGGCCGTCAAGGTAGCCGCCCATGCACAGACTGTTGAGACCGTGCTCGACGGAGCTGAGGCAAACGTTCTGCGCCACGTGTCCCGCTTCGAGAGTAATGTAGCGGTAGCCCCGCGGCCCGTATTTCTTCTGCGAACGAGCGAAGACCGCACTCAAAAACAGTATCAGGTTTGCTCCTTGAACGAGCGGGGCCATAAGCAGGGCATGATCAAGCTCTTCGAACCACGCGCCGGTCTTGAGCAACTCCAGGCCGTGACGGCGCACGTTATAGTGGTACAAGCCGTCCGCGGTCCCTTCAACCTCTCGAGCGAGCGCGTATATTTCGAGCGGGAAGAGGCCGCCGGCTGACGGTGCCGCTCGGAGATAGATGCCGCCGATGCCGTCGAGGTGTTGGGTGCGCGTCATGCCGTATGCGCTCGCGAAGATGTTCGAGAGGACTTGCGCGGGCATGCGGCGCAAGCGGTATTCGCGGCACGACTCGCGCGCTTGAAGGAGCCGCGACAAAGGCGTTGCTGACGCCGCGGGCAGCTTGAGCACATCGCCCGCGACGACCATCTCTTTGTATTCGACCTCGTAATCCTTCGCCGCTTGATAAGCCTCGGTGTTGTCCCAAGGCTCGGAGTTGATGTGATACAGCAGTGAGAGCGCGCTGGGGTCGTCGCTTGGGATCATCTCGTTCCTCATGCGAGTGGGTGCGGACAAGGGTTGAGGTCGCTCTCGTCCCGCACGCCTGCGGCGTGTCCCATAATATTCGGGACTTCAAAGAGCCTGCGCCCGCCGAGGCGCTCCTCGCCGTAGCCGAAGTGTATCGGTTGAAGCCCCGTAGCGATGGCGCGGACGACACTAAAGCCGTAGTCAGCCATGTCCGGCGTTGTCAGGTCTGCATACAGGACGCGGCAGCCTGCCCGGCTTAGCGCGTCTACGCATGTGTGCAAGTCTGCCGCGACGCTCCCTTGCGAGTGGTTGGGCAGCTCTTTGAGGGGCTGAACGCGCCCGTTGTCGAGAAGAAAAGAGCACTCGCTAATCCTCTCCGGCACTGTCAGGAATGCGCTGTGGTCTGCCAGCGTCCGCACGTCCTGGTAAGAGCGCAGACGCTCGGCGGTCGGCTCTGCCTTGTAACGACCAACCTCGCCCGGATGTACTTGACATATCTCCAACAGCGACTTCGTGAGGGCGACCTGCGGATTGAGGTGGCAGCCGAGTCCGACAAGGACGGCTGGGCCTTCGCCCGTCTTGTCCAGCGCCATGGCCATCATAACGTAAATGGGAATATCCGTGCTGACGTTGAACACGCGAATCTCCGTCTCGTGCTGCGCGTAATGCGCCTTGATATTCCCGGCAAGCCCGTTCGACTCGGAGAAATCGACTTCCGGCGCGGGAAGCTTGTTCATCCATGTGATTAAGAACCCATCACGCTCTACGGACTCGTACAGGCCATTGAGAATGGCGAACTCAAGGTCAGGTCCGGCCGCTAGCCCGTTCGATGTTATAGACGTGAGAAAATCTTCCTCTCTCTGGGCGGCAAAATTTAGATAGACCAGTTGTGCCGGGGCGAACACCTCACTCTGCGTTGGCAACTCACGCATCGGCGTCCATGTGAGGACGTCTTGCGGCAGCCAACGGTGGTAGGGGGATTTTTTGCGCGCATATTGCGCGTCGGAGTAGAGCACGCACTCGGGTGGGGCGACGGCCTTCGGCAGCCCCTCCATGCTCGTGAGCTTCGTGATCCCATTGTTGACGTGGCTGGCACAGTAGTGTTCAACGGCCTCGCCGAGGGCGGCGCGAATAGCCTCGCTGTCCGTGCTCCCCTTGCCCGCCGCGGAGCGCTCGACTTGCGGGGCCATGCGATAGTCGAAGTGCGAGAGGTTGGCTTGATACATGATCGGGGGGTTCGGCTCTTCCACCCCGCGCACGACTTTCGTCAGGCTGCGTATAACGCCGACTTTCGGACTCACGAGGTCCAGCAGGCGTCGGACATCCGCCTCCACGTTATTCGTGTTCATCTGTTCTCTCCTGGGTCGGTTGAAGAGACTGCCGCTGCCGCGCCACCGCTCGTCTGTGCCTCCGTCTTGAAGCAGGCGGGACACCATGGTTTACGCAACACGACATGCTTGCTGGAAGTGAGGTCGAGCAGGTTGAAGACGACGATTTTGCCAACCGCCGAAGGGGAGAAAGCACCGGATAACTGTTTCACCGCTTCGAGGCTGACGAGGCCGGCGGCTATGCCGACGCCGCAGACCAGGTTCTCGTGCCTCGCGCTGTCGTCCTGCTTTCTCTGATCGAGAAAACTCTCGAAGGCGAACTCATCCTCTGGGTTGCCCGCGCACGCGACCGCGCGCATCTTGTAGCAGAGGTAACACGCGGTTTCGGAAGGATGAATGGTCGGACCCACAACAACCTCCGGCCCCGACAAAGCGCACGAAGTCCACTTGATTCCAGCTCGGAGGCAGACGCGGTTCAGCTTGTATACGAGCGAAGAGTCTCCAGCGTCGAGACAGTTGATAACGAAGTCCGAGCCTTCGACGAGTGCGAACATTTCGTCGTCATTCTCCGGGCGAGACGTGTGGACTGTGACTGACACTTCCGGGGCCGTAATCGCGAGCCGTCGTGCGACGACCGTAGCGCGCAACTCGCCGTCATCCGCGGTCGAGAAGATGTTCGAGAGATAACTGTCCGCGCCGCCGACGGGCAGGGAATCGACGCAGCGCAGGTGGCCCACGCGGGCGGCCGCGAGCGCGAGCGCGGCCGCAGCGCCCGCGCCGCCCAGCCCCATCACTGTCACGGTCGCGCGTCCGAGGCGCAACTGAATCTCTTCGGGGTCTGTGTTCATCTCGTGGAAAAAGTTGAGTTGCGGCGCTAGAAATTCGGGCAGTTCCGACGGGGGCGACCGGTCATCCGTGTCCGTCAGAAGGCGGTGGTCAGCGAGTAGACGGAGGCCCGCCGCGAGGTCGTCTGCGTCGAAAACGTCCGCGACGCTTTCGGCGATCTCTTGGAACGTGTGCTGGCCGTCGAGCAGAGGAATGACGTACTGCTCGAACTCTCTAAATGAGTGTCCTTTGAGTTTGACCCGGCGCTGCGCGGATGCGAAGTACAAGACCTCGTCGCCGGACTCGTCCGGCGGCTCAGACCAGACGTAGTAGTGAGTCGGCAGCCGGGGTCTGTTGAATTTTGACGTAGACATGGTCTGATTTGGGTTCGGCCAACTGCGGGCGAGTGCGCATGACGGCCAGACTCAGATACTGTCCATCCATCTCGATCATGAGTTTGGACGCGACAAGTTCTTCAAGCTTCTTCAGAATGTCCGCTGCGTCGGCCTTAGCGGCCAACTCTTTCACTAGACTGTTCAAGCTGCGCGCCGAGTCGCATCGCAGATAGAGTTCCGCGGCAAGCCCTTCGAGCCGATGGCTCTCCGCGACCGCCTCCGGACGCGTGTCCGTGATTTGGACGGCGCGGTCGTCGAAGTGAGCGTCGAGCCGAGGGCGTTCCTCCTGCGGCCGCTTGAACCACATGTCCCACCACTTGCGGTTAACTATATCGCGCAGCACGTCCACGTAGTCGCGCGGCTTGCGGCCGTCCTCGTAGTCGTAATCGAAGAAGTACGCCAGCCGCGAAAGGTCCCTGCGCCCAAGCGGGAAGACGTAGTAGTAGCTGACGGTCGGGCGCAGGCGCGTCAGGCCGAACTCGGCCGGGCGCATGTAGAAGGGGCTGAAGCGGTCGAGCCGGATGGGCGAGACGACGACCGGCGGTTGCAGGTGGCACAGCAGCGGGGCCAGTTCGCCCATGCGCTCGTATTCGGAGGGCGACTCGTTGGGGAAGCCCGTCAGAATGTTGTATGCCGCGTCTATCCCTACCTCCGCGCACCAGCGCAGCAGTTGTATGTTCTGCAGGCCAGTGCAGCCCTTCTTCATCAGGCGCAGAATCTCGTTGCTGAAGCTCTCGATGCCAGGCTGAATCCCGCGAAGCCCGCCTTCGTATAGCGTCGTCAACTGCTCGTAACGCAGGTTCGACTTGACCTCGTAGAAGAGTTCTATGCCAAGCCCGCTGTCGCGCAGTCGCGGGAAGAGCGTGTTGACGTACCTCATGTCGAGAATGTTGTCCACGCAGTCAATCCGCTTGAGGCCGTAGGTCTCGGATAGAAACTTTAACTCGTCGAAGGCACGCTCTGGGCTCTTGCTACGGAAGGCCATCATATCGCCGTTGAGCCCGCAGAAGGTGCAGTGCTGTTTGGCCCCCCACCAGCACCCGCGCGCGGTCTGAATCAGGAGGCAAGGGGTTATCATCTCCTTGAGCGGCGAGGCGTCCAGACGCGCGTAGTACTCGCTGAAGTCCGGTATCGGCAGGCTGTCCATCTGCTCGACAGGCTCGGGCCAAGAAAGTTCCGTGTCGCGCCCGCGCTTGAGCATTCCGGGCACGGGTTCGTCACTGCCCTCGCGCAGAATGCGTTCAAGCAGGAGCGGTAGGCTTATGTCCGCCTCACCCGTGCTGACGTAATCTATCCAAGGGAAGGAGCGAATCATCTGCAAGCCCATCTCGCCCTCGCAGTTGCCGCCTCCGAAGATGATGACGGGCGGGTCCGGCATCTCTTTGAGGCGTCGCGCGACGGCGAGACAGGCGCAGGTCTGGTGGAAGGTCGTGGTGAAGCCGACGACGCGCGGCTTAAGCTCGCGTATGCGGTCGGCACACTGTTGGACAAACTCGCGGCGGACTTTGCGCGCTTGCAGAACCCTCTCGCGCCACCCCTCGTCTGCGGCGTAGCGCGAGAGCATCTTCGTGATGTACTCGCGCTCGTGCGGAATCTTGTCATCGAAGACCACGTCGGCGAAGAACCACTCGCCCGCCATCGAGTCAGACCCGAGGGTGTTGACTGTGTACCCGTACAGGTCGCCGCCGATCTGCTCCGCCAGCTGGAGGCAGAAATACTCGACGCTCGCGGAGAAGCCGCGGCGCTCGACCCCGACCTTGAGCAGGCTGACTCCGATGGCCGGGCGGTTTATGTCCGCGAAAGGCATCACGGCAAAGAGTATGTCCATAGCTCCCTCCTTTCGGGTCCACGCGACAAGACGCGCCCGCCGCCCGCCGCCGGAGGAGGCGGGACGCGTCGGGTCAAAGACGACAGGTTTGTGACGGCCGGGGCGAAAGGGACCTTGGTTTAAGGCCGGCCGTCTTACGTGCCGAAGCCGCCGAAGCCCCCGCCTCCCGTCCCGCCGCCGCCGCCGGACATCGGCCCCAGGATGCAATCGGCGTAGTAGATGGGGCGGTAGTATGGGTAGTAGAAGGGGCGGTAGATCGGGTAGTAGGGGTAGATGGAGGCGGCGGTCTGCTGGCTGGCAATGCAGGGTTGCTGCGCCGCCTGGGACGCCACGCACGGCTGCTGCTGTTGGGCCGCCACGCACGGCTGCGAGCATTGTTGACAGGGAGCCGCCCCCAACTTCGAGGCGACCTTCTGGTAAACTTGCATCTCTTCTTCGGAGATGTGCATTTGCGACAGTCTGTCTTCGAGTTCAGCCACGCGCATCTCCAGAGTTTTCTGGTGTCCGGGATCTTTTGAGTCTGCCATTAGATGTATCTCCTTTCCGATTGTTGCGGGCCAGTTGGTCCTGGTTTTGTGCTAGCGAACAAGCGAATCGGGGTCTCCTGCCACCGTGAGCAGTTTCCTCTCGAAAGTCAGTTTGCATACACATTCCAACGAGGCGTGGCATCAACGCGCCTGAAATGATGCTGTACCGCCCTCTGTTCCGGTTCGGAAAAATACGCCTCTTCCTCGTTTCTGTCAATAGGGGAGATATTCGTCACAAAATGCATCTTACGGTTACCTGCGGCCTTGAAGGATTCATCGCCGACGTAATGTTTTGGGCAAGAATGATGATCTGATTATCTACAGTAGATTCTGCCGAGGCTCGAAATTAGGGTGTAAACGGCTGAAAATAAAGGTACGCCCGGCAGGACTCGAACCTGCGACCCCCTGCTTAGAAGGCAGATGCTCTATCCAACTGAGCTACGGGCGCAAACAATGGTTCAAAGCAAAAAGTGAAAGGCAAAAGTTTTGGGAGACGACTTTTGCCTTTGTTGCATTTCTTTTCTTTCAAAGAGTCGGGGCGATTGGATTCGAACCAACGACCTCTCGGTCCCAAACCGAGCGCACTACCAGGCTGTGCTACGCCCCGAGCAGATTGATTCTAGATGAGCATCCAGCGACGGTCAATGAATGAAAGCGCTGTGCTTCATGCCCTCAGGTTGCTTCGCAACTTTGCTTACCTTTCAATGAATGTCTCGACTCTTGTCTTCTTCTGTACTGACCCTTCGTTGCGTGCGCTCGGAACCGTGTGCTAGCATCGGGGACGATATGGTGGAGTTAGAAAGTACCATCAAACAAACAGTCCTCGATAATGGCTTAACAATTATTTCGGAAAGAATGGATCACGTAAGATCCGCGTCGGTTGGTATCTGGGTACGTTCGGGATCTCGTCACGAAGCGGCTCCCCTCAACGGCATTTCGCACTTCATCGAACACACTCTGTTCAAAGGCACACGCAATCGAACATCTCGTGAAATAGCCGTCGAGAGTGACGCTATCGGCGGGCACGTCGATGCATTCACCAGCCGCGAAGTAGCAAGCTACTACGTAAAGGTACTCGATGAACATCTGTCGCGTGCGTTCGACTTGCTCGCTGATCTAGTTACCGCGCCGCTGTTCGCTGATGAAGAGCTCGACCGCGAACGCAACGTCGTGACCGAAGAAATAAAGATGGTCGAGGACACGCCCGACGATCTCGTACACGAAGTATTTGTTGCGAACTTCTGGCCAGATCATCCGCTTGGTCGCTCGATCCTCGGAACTGTCGATACGTTGGCGACCTTCAACCATGATCGCGTAAACAACTATTTTTCCGACGTGTATGCTCCGCGCAATCTGGTGGTAGCCGGAGCCGGTAATCTTGAACACGAACGGTTCGTCGATATGGTTTCCCGGTATCTTGGAGGACTCAAGGACCGTCCCGTGAATCTGCGAGCATCGGCGCCGCTGCATACGAGCCGTCGCATCGTGCTGGACAAGGACCTCGAGCAAACCCACTTGCTGCTCGGGACCTCGTGTCCGTCAATGACTTCGGCCGATCGTTATTGCGTACATGTTCTCAATGTGATTCTAGGCGGCGGGATGAGCTCGAGGCTGTTTCAAACAATTCGAGAAGAGCACGGCTTGGCCTACGCGGTGTTTTCCGGAGTGAATGCTTACACGGACGCCGGGTATCTGTCGGTTTATGCGGCGACTTCACCGGACCAGGTCACCGACGTCATTAAATTGAGCGTCGAGGAGTTCGAGAAGCTGAAGCGTGAGTCGGTTACCGAAGCCGAGCTTCAGCGAGCGAAGGATCAGCTTAAGGTTTCGATAATGCTTAGCCTCGAATCGACTTCGGCGCGCATGAGCAACCTCGCCAGGCAAGAGATTTTCTTTGGCCGTCAATTCACTCTTGATGAGATCCTCGAGCGAATTGATAGGGTCACGATGGCAGACGTGCAACGAGTCGCAAACGAAATATTCTCGAATGAGGATCTGGCAATAACGGCGCTCGGACAACTCGGTTCCCTCGATCTTGATCACGCGCAGATTGCAGTTTAGAGACGAATCAACAGGGATGGACAGGATAAACAGGATGCAAGCGTTTCGGGCGAGAATACGCTTTACGGCACGCCTAAATAGATCAGCGACTACGAGACAAGAACACCCTTCCCCCTGCTTGATTCGTTTCAATCCTGTTCATCCTGTCTATCCCTGTAAGTTTTTCGGATGAGATTGATCATCTTAGGCAGCGGAAGCTCCGGTAACGTGCTCTACGTCGAGTCGGGCGCGACCAGCGCTTTAGTCGATCTGGGACTATCGGCAAAAGAAACCGCTCGGCGCATGACCGAAGCCGGCGTCGATCCTACAAGTCTCTCCGCAATCGTCATCACCCACGAACATTCCGATCACGTCAAAGGCGCTCGCGTCTTTTCGTCGACTGCCCAGGTTCCAATTTTCATGTCCGAAGCCACGCGCGTGGTCTGCAACTTTCCCGAGAACGGCGAGAAAATTCAGTGGGGCGAAACGATCGCTTCGAGCGAGCCGTTTCAGATTGGCTCGCTGAGCTTCCATCCGTTCACGATACCGCACGATGGCGTTGACACTTTCGCGCTAACGGTCGAGTCAGAAGGCATCAAGGTTGGAGTCGTCACTGATCTCGGCTACATTACTCAGTTGGTTGCGGAGAGATTGAGAGGCTCGACGCTGGTGGTAATCGAATCCAATCACGATCGAGACATGTTAAAGGTTGGACCTTATCCATGGTCGGTCAAGCAGCGCATAGCCAGCAACGTCGGCCATCTCTCAAACGACGAAACGTCTCGATGGATTCGCGAAGACTTCGACGGGCAAGCTGAGTATCTGGTGCTTGCGCACTTGTCGCGCCACTGCAATCACCCGGAGCTGGCGCGATTGTCCGCACTTCAAGCGCTCGACTATCACGGCTCGCTCTTTTTCCGTCGCGCCGAAGAGCGCGTTAGAATCGCACCGCCAGATCGAGCAAGTGAATGGTTTGAACTCTAACGAGCGGGGTTGGGGTCTGGGAGTTAGGGGTTGGCTTCAGCCCCAGCCCCCAACCCCTGACCCCCAATCCCAATTCTATGATTGAACGATACACGCGGCCCGAGATGGGCGCGATTTGGACAGATCAAAATAGATTTCAGAAGTGGCTCGACGTTGAGATCGCAGTCTGCGAAGTCCACGCCGACCTGGGCACGATCCCCCGTGAGGCCGTCGATAAAATCAAACGCACTGCAAGTTTTTCCGTCGAACGCATCAATGAAATCGAACGCACAACTCGTCATGATGTGATCGCGTTCACGACCGCGCTCGCTGAAGCCATCGGTCCCGAGTCGCGTTATGTTCATTACGGCCTTACTTCCTCCGATGTCGTCGATACCGCAAACGCGTTGCTGATGCGAGATGCCGCGACGCTCTTGCTTGAAGACCTCGATCGATTAGGCCGCGTCCTCAAGCGCCGCGCAATCGAACACAAAGACACTGCGATGATGGGCCGCACTCACGGTGTTCACGCGGAGCCGACGACGTTCGGGCTTGTTCTGTCGTTGTACTACTCGGAGAACGAGCGCAACAAGGAGCGACTCAAGCGCGCGCGCGAGGTTGTGAGCTACGGCAAGATCTCCGGCGCGGTTGGCACATTCGCACATTTGGATCCCGAGGTTGAGGAACGCGTCTGCGCAAAGCTTGCACTCAAGCACGCAACCATATCGACTCAGATCGTTCAACGCGATCGGCATGCAGAATTGATGTCGACCCTGGCAATCATCGCATCGTCGATGGAAAAGATCGCGCTCGAAGTTCGTCATCTTCAACGCACTGAAGTTCGCGAGGCCGAAGAGCCGTTCTCCGCCGGACAAAAGGGCTCATCGGCGATGCCTCATAAGCGCAACCCGGTCACGTCGGAGCAGATCTGCGGGCTCGCGCGAGTCGTTCGTTCAAACGCGCAAGCAGCTTTCGAGAACAACGCGCTGTGGCACGAACGTGATATATCACACTCATCGGTCGAGCGGATAATTCTGCCCGACTCGTGCATACTGACGGACTATCTGATAAGCAAGACCGAGTGGCTTATTGATGGTCTCGCCGTTTATCCAAATCGAATGCGCGCGAACCTCGATTCGCTTGGGGGCGTCACCGCGAGCGGTCAGTTGTTGCTGGAGCTCACCAGCAAAGGAGTCTCTCGCGAAGATGCATATGCGATCGTGCAGCCGCTTGCGATGAGAGTTTGGGACGAAGGCGCAAACTTCCGCGAGCTTGTGATGAATGACAAGCGCATTACGGACAAGCTATCGCTACAAGAGTTGAATCACTTGTTCGACGTGAACCGTCAGCTTCGCAACGTCGATAAGATATTCAAGAGAGTGTTTGGAGAATAGTCAGCGGTCCTTATGAAAGCCAGGATATACGTCACGCTCAAACCATCCGTGCTCGATCCGCAAGGTAAAGCAATTCATCACGCCGTCGAAACAATTGGTTTTACCGGGATCAAAGACGTCCGGCAGGGCAAATATTTTGAAGTCGCCATCGACGCTTCGCTTTCACCCGAAGAAGCACGGGCCGCAGTCGAACGCATGGCTCGCGACGTCCTTGCCAACCCAATCATCGAAGATTATCGCGTCGAACTAGTTGACTAACGATCGATTCCCACTCGAATTTTCAGAGGGATCAGTCATACCGCGTACAACGTGCAGGCACCGATGTGTTACCAACTGCACGATTGAGCTTTACTTCGATTTCTTTCGCGGCGGTAAGATATCGGCGGGAACCCCGGGAAACGCTTTCTGCACCGCCTTCACGAACTTCGGGTCAGGATCGTCGGGACCCATTGGATTGTCAGGATCTTCAGGAATGACCGACAGGTCAACAACCTTCCACGCGCCGTTCTCTCGGTGAACAAGATTGGCTCCGCCTTCGGCAACCTCCTTACTCTTCTTGTCGAGCGGGGTCGTGTCCACCCAGGCCCAATCACCGTGAACTTTCAAGTACAAAACTTTGAATACAACCTTCTGGTCTCCGCGCAATGCGTCCATGATCGCCTTGCGTTCGGCGCTTCCTGCGGCCGGCGTATGGACCTTCGAGGCTGAATCGTCGCGAGTGTCCTGAGCTGAAACGCATTCGAACATAGCCGTTGGAAATTTCGCTTCTCCGTGATGACCAGGCGCGAAACCGCGCGTCACCACAACCAGGATCATGATCAAAACAATATTCGAAACTTTCATCACTCCTCTTCTCCTTCATTCGCAGGTTCAAACTAACGTGCTCACTGCGAAATCGACTGTCGCTCGCGCGATTGTACCTTTCATCAAACCAGACTCAAAGCATTATCAACCCGGCAAGCGGACGAAACGCATACTGAAGAAGTGGAGCTAGATTCCATTTCCTGATCGTGAGATAATGCCGCTTACGAACCCCCGAAGCGGCTCTCCAAACCCGCTCAACGAATCGGAGGAGTAAATGAAATTCGGCGTAGTGATGTTCCCGGGTTCGAACTGCGATCACGATACCTATCACGTAATAAGCAAAGTCATCGGGCAGCCCGTTGATTTCATCTGGCATCGACAGAACTCCGTAGCCGACTGCGACGCGGTAATTCTGCCAGGCGGTTTCTCGTACGGCGATTATCTGCGGACCGGCGCGATCGCGCGTTTCAGTCCGGTGATGGGAGCGGTCAAGGAATTCGCATCGCGAGGCGGGCTGGTGATGGGAATCTGCAACGGGTTTCAGATTCTCTGCGAAGCGGGACTGTTGCCGGGTGCGCTTCTAAGAAACAAGGACCTCAAGTTCATTTGCGGACATATCAACATTCGAGTCGAAGCTACCGACACGCCTTACACAAATCGCTGTCAGCGCGGACAAGTTCTTTCAGTGCCGATCGCACACGGCGACGGGAATTATTTTTGTGATGCGGCGACGCTCGGCGAGCTTCAACGCGAGAATCGAATAATCTTTCGCTATTCCGACTCAAACGGCAGCCTGGCCTCCGACGCCAATCCGAACGGCTCGCTCGATAACATCGCCGGCATCTGCAATCGCGAGCGCAACGTGTTGGGTATGATGCCTCACCCTGAACGCGCGAGCGAACAACTGCTGGGGAGCAGCGACGGCCGAATTATTTTTTATTCTCTTGCCGACACGCTCGCCGAACTGGCTAAAGCTTCTTGACTCGCACATTCCAAAATGGCAGCGTCTTCACAAGAAAGGGGCACCCTTTCGCGTGCCCCAAAATGAATGATGCTGCGGTGAGAAACCTCTTCAATTGCGCGGACGCTTGACCGCATAGTCGGGCCAGCACATCAGCGGCGCTCGCGGATCGGACGGATCGAAATCTGAAGTTTCGTCTGCGCCTCGTCCGAACGGAAAGAGCGTAGTTGTAGCCGGCGCCGGTTGAGCGAACTTCGGATCGAGCGCCTTAGCTATTTGGTCCCTCGAGTCTTCGAGGTGCAACCGCGACGCACGATCCGTAGTGTGCAGCATCGCGCGCGCGATAATCTGATTCAACGAGTGCAACTCACCTCGGATGAAGGGACGTTGCTCGTCTGTTACGGGCGCGCGGCCGTTAAGCTTTTCCGCAAGCAAGTCGAGATACGCTCGCTGTAGGTTGCGACGATAAGCGTCAACACGCACAGTCGGACTCTCAAGCTCGCGCCAGATCCCGCGTCGGACATCTTCGAGGAACTCCGCCGGCTTGTAAGCGGCTGCGCCGTCCATCGCCTCTTGTTCGACAAGACGATTGAATCTCGGTCCGCTCATCAACGAATTGAGTACTCGGAGCTGGCCGGCTTTGATCAGATCGAGCGCTCCCGACGGTTCTATGCGTCTGAGCACTTCCGGTTTAAGTGCCCACGTTGGCGTGGTGAATGCATTCTCGTTCAGGAAGCGGACCGCGGCAGCTTGTTGTTGCCTGGGAACCGGCGTGAACAGCACGCCATCCTGACCCGCGTATTTTTCCTGCGAGTTGAACCCGCCGACGATTTGCGTGACGTGATTCAACTCGGTGGCCCATTGCCCGAGCATTCGACCATACAATTCTGAAAGATCATCGTATGGTTCACCCGGTTTGCTAGTGGCGCTCAACAGCAAATTCGAAACGCGCTCGAGGTTTTTTAGTCCAAGCGCCGTCGATTTTATCGCATCGGCATCGCCGACGGCCTCGGTGTTCTCTCCGGGATCTGATCCTCGTGAGCCTGGAGTCGAGAATCGAAGCCACGGAGTCTTGTCCTGTGCTCGAGCCCACTCGTCAAGCGTCTTGCGTTCTTCGTCGGGCGTGTGCGCGCTCGGAATCGGCTTGTAGCCCCACATCGTCGCCCACTTGTCGTAAGGTCCAATACCGGGAACCAGCAACGCGGGATCTACCTTGTCTTCGGGTTGAACGACGTAGTTGAATCGCGAGTAATCCATTAACGTGGGAGTGTGTCCCATCGTCTTAAGCCATTCTTTATCGCGAACCTTGTCCGCTGGATAAAGCGCGCTCGCCTTCATGTTGTGTTGGAACCCGAGCGTGTGCCCGACTTCGTGCGCGACCACGTATTCGATCAGGGTGCCCATCAGATCATCGGGCAATGGGAAGTGCTGCGCGCGTTGATCGAGAGGTCCTACTTGAAGGAAGTACCAGTCTCGTTGAAGGTTCATCACGTTGTGATAGAACTGAATGTCGGCATTGAGAATCTCGCCCGTGCGCGGATCGGAGATGTGCGGGCCAACGGCGTTCTCGATCGTCGAAGGCAACCATCGAACGACAGAGTAACGAACGTCTTCAGGGCTCCACTCGGGGTCCTGATCAGGAGTCGGAGCTTCTTTTGCAATGATCGCGTTTTTGAAGCCGGCTTCTTCAAAAGCCGCCTGCCACTTCTCGATGCCGCGTTTGATGTAAGGCACCCACTTGGTCGGCGTTGCGGGATCGATATAGTAAACGATCGGCTTCACCGGTTCAGATAGCGCTGCATTTGGATCTTTCTTTTCCAATCTCCAGCGCGTTATGTAACGGCGTTGAGGCGCGCGATGCTCATCAACGCCGTAGTCCGTCATCCGCTCGGTAAAGTATCCAACACGCTCGTCAAAGAGCCGAGGCATCATCGGTTTTTCAGGAAGCTTCACCATGCTGTAGTGCATCAACACGGTCGCGCTGCCCGCGCGCATCCCTGCCCCGATGAACGGGTTTGGCGGTTGCGGTGCTCCGCCAGGCGTTGTGATTTCCGGAGGCGAAGTGAATGTATGCGTTGCTTCGACTTCGATGTTAGTCGGGAACGAAACGACTCGCTCGATGAATGAACGCGATGTGTCAAACCCTCGCGCTCGCAATCGTTGCCTCGCGCTGAACTCGATCACTTCAGTCGTGAACAATCGAGTGACGTCGATGACCGGAGCTTCATCCTTGCCGAGCGCTTCGATCCAGAATGACATCAGAATCGAATTGTTGTTGGCCGCTTGAACCGCTCTCGAGACGGGAAGCTTTGGATCAGCCACAACGTCGTAGGAAACGCTTCGAAGCAGGACGCGATTACCGTGACGTTCCCATCGCACGACGTGATCGTCCACGTATTGTCCTCCGTAACCGACCCCCAAAGTCGTGCGAGCGATTTGACTGACCCAAAGAAAATCTTTACCCAGTTCAGCTTTCGGAATCTCGTAATAGACCTTGTCTTTAATCCGATGAACGGTGAAGACGCCGGTGTCTGATTTAGCGTCCTTGGTGATCACCTTTTCGTAAGGTCTTATCTCCGGCGCGGTGTCGCGTCGAAACGGGAAATCCTGACCGCCCGCAGTCGGCACTGGAGTTTGAGGATCTTGCGGCTGATGCGCCAATGCGAATGAATTGAGAGTCAGCGCGACAGCCGCAGCCAAACAAGCGACTACGATTTTTTTCATATTAGTCTTCCTCGAATTTGAAGGACTATCGTCAAGCCACAGGACTTGGAAGAGTGGAAGCATAGTCTCTTCGACTACGGAATTCAATCGCCTGCGCAGATCATGTTGGAGCGGCTCGGACGCCACGATTGCGAGTAGTAATGTGTTGGTGTGTTGCCGGCAAAGCAGTCTGCGTCCTCGGCGCCCTCTGCGGTTTTTTCTTGACCAGCATTGGAAATCAACCGCAGAGGACGCCGAGGACACGGAGGGAGCAACGCGATTGTGACCGAGCAACACATTATGATCCCACGACGCGATTGCGCGGCCCATACCCGTGTGCTATAAGCCTTGAGCTTTTGCGAACGCGCTTGAACAAAAAACGATGAAACTGCGCTTACCGAAGATTTCGTTGACTTGGAAAATAATGATCGGGCTGGCGCTTGGCATCGCGCTCGGCTATCTCAAGCCCGAGTGGGGCACTGCAGTTCGACCGCTCTCGTTGTTGTTTCTCAACCTCATCAAATCAATCATCGCTCCGTTGATATTTTCAACTCTAGTCATCGGCATTGCCGGAACGGGCGATATCAAACAGGTCGGGCGAATCGGAATAAAAGCGCTTTTGTATTTCGAAATCGTCACGACGTTCGCGCTGTTCATCGGGCTTGCGGCCGTTAACATCACGAAGCCCGGAGTCGGAGTCTCGCTCGCAGGAATAACCAAACCAGAGGACAAAGCCGTGCTAGCCGAGCGAGCTCGCAGCCTCGCAGGTGAAGCAACCGAATCATCAAAGCGGGCCGCTGATCTGGCGACCGCTGCGCAAGGGGGAGCAAATCCGGACGCTGCCAATCGCGCGGTTGCCGAAGCAGTCACCGCCGCGCAGAAATCATCGGACGCTGCGCAAGCAGTCGCGAAAGGCTTGACCGCTCCCGACCCGCCCGCAAAGCCTCAAGCGTTTGGCGACATCATCGCTCATCTTTCACCTGTTTCCATTATCAAAGCGATGGCCGATGGCGATGTGCTTCAGATCGTGGTCTTCTCGGTGTTGTTCGCGTTGGCGGTCACGAGCATTGGCGCGAAGGCCGCCGCAGTTGTCGCGTGGTGCGAATCCCTGGCCAGCATCATGTTTCGCTTCACGGAGTTTGTGATGAAGTTCGCGCCGATCGGCGTGGGCGCCGCGATGGCGAACACAGTCGGCCACAGCGGCCTGGGTGTGCTTCAGAATCTTGGAATGCTCGTCGGCACACTTTATGGAGCTCTAACCGTTTTTCTGCTCGCGGTGCTTGTGCCGGTCGCGATGATCTTTCGAGTGCCGCTCAAGGATTTCTTCCGCGCGGTCCGAACTCCTGCGACGATTGCCTTCGCGACGACGTCTTCGGAATCAGCCTTACCGCGTGCGATGGAAAATATGGAACGGCTCGGTGTGCCGCGGCGGATTGTCGGATTCGTCTTGCCGACGGGCTACAGCTTCAACCTCGATGGAACAACAGTCTACTTATCGCTTGCGTCGATCTTCGTCGCGCAAGCTGCGGGCGTTCACCTGACCTGGTGGCAACAGCTCACGATGCTGTTCACTCTTATGCTGACGTCGAAAGGCGTGGCCGGTGTTCCACGAGCGGCGCTGGTGATCCTGCTCGGGACACTGAGCTCGTTCAACCTTCCCGCTGAAGGAGTGATAATCATTCTCGGCGTCGACGAGCTGATGGATATGGGTCGGACGGCGGTGAACGTAGTCGGAAACTGTTTGGCAACGGTAGTCGTTGCAAGGTGGGAAGGCGCCTTTCGCAACGACGAGTGGAAAGCGGAAGAGAAAGAGCTCGAAGCTGTCACCGGAGAGAAAGCGCTCGTGGGCGCCGACTGAACTGCTGAACCGACTAAGAGAGATGCCTCGTATTTCGAAGCCGCCTCACTGATCTCTTCGATTCACATTTCAATGAAAAGCAGTTTCGGATTCAAGGCTCGTCAGATAGAATTCTAAGTCCGCTCGAAGCCGCCACGAGCACCATGCGAACGCGGCAACTACTGAAGCATCCGTGGAGGGACAATGGCTAGAAAGAAAATAACCGTAGTCGGCGCCGGCAACGTCGGAGCTACCGCGGCACAGCGGCTTGCCGATAAAGAACTCGGAGACGTCGTGTTGGTTGATATCATCGAAGGCATGCCACAGGGCAAGGCGCTCGACCTCGCAGAAACGGCGCCCATTGAAGGCTACGACTCGCGGCTCGTCGGGACCAACGGCTACAAAGAGACTGCCGATTCCGATGTTGTAATCATAACTTCGGGTCTCGCGCGCAAGCCCGGAATGAGCCGAGACGATTTGTTGCGCACCAACGCACAGATCGTCGGTTCGGTCACCGATGAAATCATGAAGTATTCGCGCAATCCGATACTGATCATCGTATCGAATCCGCTTGATGCAATGTGCCACGTGGCGATGAAGCATTCGGGACTGCCGAAACAACGAGTGATTGGGATGGCCGGAGTGTTGGACTCGGCTCGAATGCGGTGCTTCATCGCCGAGGCTTTAAACGTGTCTGTCGAAAACGTAACCGCGTTTGTGCTGGGAGGACACGGCGACACGATGGTCCCATTGCCTCGCTATTCTACGGTCGCGGGAATTCCGCTCCCTGACCTGCTGCCAAAAGAAAAGATCGATCAAATAGTAACGCGCACGGCGAACGGCGGCGCGGAAATCGTGAGCCTTCTCAAGACGGGTTCGGCGTACTACGCTCCATCGGCCGCCGCGGTCGAGATGGTCGAAGCGATTCTCAAAGACAAGAAGAAGATTCTTCCTTGCGCGGCTCTTCTTGAAGGCGAGTACGGCATTAACGGGCTGTTTGTCGGAGTGCCGGTGAAACTCGGCGAAACGGGCATCGAAGAGATCATTCAGATCAACCTGACGACCGACGAGCGATCGGCGCTTCATCGCTCGGCAGCCGCGGTGCAAGAGTTGGTTAACGTGATGGGAAGATGACTTCAACGCGATTACTCATTCACAGATTCGGATTGAGCAGCCGCAAATCATCGGATAAACCAAGATGGGGTTTAAATGAATGGAAGATTCAAAAAACGATTCTCACTCGGATAGCGATTTCGAACAGCCCAATGAATCCGACGAATACCTTGAGCAAGTCCCGAAGTTTGATAGAGCAGTTGAGTACATGGAGACCGAGAAGGGCCACGAGGTAACCCTTCGAATTGTCGCAATGCTCGAACAACTTGCACCTGTTCTAAAGCAATTGCTTGAGGCCAAGACCAAAGAGCAAATCAATCGCCCAAAACTAGAATTTTGGAAATGGTTGGTTTTGCTAATAGTGCGGTTGCTAGTGTTTGCCGTCGCAGTTTGGGCGCTCATCTATATGAGGCAGGCCGGTAACATTGATCCGGCAATTGCGCTATTGACGGCGGTCTAGTAGCCTTCTTCTTTGGTTACAATCGGTTCAGTCCGAAAGGTTAACCAAGTATAAAATCCTGACCGAACCACGCTTGTCAACAGTCAGAAGCCTCAACCTCAGATACCGCCCACGATTCTAGTCACGCCAGTTGCAGTTCGAGTGTAATTGCCCGTCTCTGGATCTGAATCCGTAAGCAGAATTCCTCAGAGGGAAGTAATTTGCTTGACAAGAAACTCAGGGGAGTATAATCGGTGCGTTTCGCAGTTGGACAATAGAGTAGGCGCAGTTGGGCAGTGTCTGTGGGTTACAATTAACCGCTCAGCTCATCGCAAACCGCAGTAAATAATAAGCAACAATCTCTCCCTGAAGAGCGATCGTTCCCTCAATAAGTACTGCCTCACCGTTTTAGGGTAATCTGTCGAATTCTGTTGCGATCGTCACGTCACTGATCGCGCGCGAAAAGGAAAGAGGCAAGACAGCCTTTGCTTGGTCGCCGAAGTCTGCCTTGCCTGCAACACAACCCTCGAAAGGAGTGTGTCATGCGAATCTTACAATGCATAAAGACTCTAAGCAATCGTTCTATCGCAAGAGCCGCCATCGTCGGGCTGTTAATGAGCAGCGCGGTGGCGCTCATAGTTCTTAATGGTCTCAATTCACGTGCGACTGCCGAGAGTGATCGACCTGCACAAGCTAACAACAGCTCGACGTTTGCGATTTATGCACCGTACTGGTCTGCAGAAGACGGTTTCGTTTCAACCATTGAGATGAAGAATTACCGAGTTGATCGTTCGCTCACCATCAGTCCGGTTCTCTATCCGTCGCACGGTACTGCCGTTGCTCTTGACCCGGTGGTGCTGAACCCGTCTGAGACTCGATTGCTCAACATCAATGATGCGCTCGCGGCACAGCATAAACATTTGCCGTCGGCGCGGCAGAGATTAGATATGCAGATGTCACTGAAAGCGTCTTCGGCGCGAATCTGACTGTGCTGAACAAAGAGAAGAGCCTGATTTATGATTTTCAATTTCGCATGCCC